>Ga0310696_10001169_pt1 | contig 38600 bp, 36 predicted proteins | sample AusTroGonzalo_MG_4_FD_203885 | JGI IMG/M metagenome (GOLD analysis project Ga0310696, IMG submission 203885) | Bovine rumen microbial communities from tropical cattle in Woodstock, Queensland, Australia - Gonzalo_02 (v2) (version 2) | ecosystem: Host-associated > Mammals > Digestive system >... | reverse complement strand
CGCTCGGTGAACGGCGTGATCGGTTCCCTGCGGATCAGGCCCTTCATCAGTGCATCGCGGATCATGAAGTTCGTCGCGCTCTTGTCCTCGTCGATCAGAAGAAGCTTCGAGCCGCATTGGATGGACTCCAGGATGTTGGCTGCCTGGGAGGTGGAGCCGGACGCATGATCCGTCGAAAAATCCTCGGTACTCCCGCAGGGAAGCCAAGCGATGAACGGCGAAATGTCCAGGTCCTTCACGCATCGGCCGTCCTCTGCGGAGATCGTCATTGCGGTCTGGTCCGTGACGCACAGCTCACGGCCGTCACCGAGCGCATGGTCGTAAATGCCGGCGGAGATCGTGTCGAGAACCGTGGATTTGCCGGAGTAGCCGCCGCCGGTGATGACGGTGACGCCCTTGCGGACGCCCAGGCCTTCGAGACCGCAGGCCCAGACCGTGTCCTCCTCCGGAGCCTTGAACGGAACGGCACCTTCAAGCGGGCCGTTCGTCTTCGAATCCCTCGGAAGGATGCTTCCGTTTGCTAAGAATGCGCAGTAATCACTCGTCTTAAGCCACTCCCGCAGTTCCTTCTGCTTGCGGGCTAAAAGAATGACTTCCTTCACCCGTTCACGGTTGAAACTGCGAACAAATGTGATGGCTGCCTGCGGGATGTCCTCCACAAGCATGGACAGCGTTTTCTTAATCCGCTTCCGCGGCAGCTGCACCTGAAAGCGCATGCTGATGCACATCTGCGGTTCGCCGACCTCTTCCGGGTAGAAGTGAATGATCCTGTTCTGGCCGGCGTTGTAATAGTCTTTTCTCGGGCGCATCGCAAAATAAGCCGAGTTCCTTGTGAGAATTTCTCCTCCGGGCTTCACGTAGAAGTAGTATCCCGTCATCTCAAAGGGTTTGTTCCGGTTGTACAGTTCCTCATTCAGCGATTCCATCTGCCGGATCCACTGACGGTAGCATTCGTCGGCTGCCGCAACGGGATACTCGTCGATCCCTATATTTTCCGTTGGAATCTGCATAAGGATCGTGGGCCGGTCCTGTGCGTTTTTGTTGGTGAATTCGATCGTAAAAGAAATGTCCTCATACCAGAATGTCGGCTCACTGATGAACTGCGGCTCCTGGCGGGGATTTCCCGGAGTACATGCCGGAACCATCGTGTCAGCCGCGTACATTTCCTTGTATGTGGTTGTGTTGTTGTCCATGGACAACAGATAGTATTTGAGTCTCTTCATTCGTTTGTCACCCTTTTAACCTTTCGTGAACGTACATTGCAATCCCCCGGAACATTCGCAAAAAAATGGTTCGGGGGCTTTTCGGTTACTTTTGGGCACAAAAATACCGTGACTCATCGCCACGGAAATCAGAAGGACTCTTAGAATGATCGAAAGATTATCTGCTGATCAAGACTCCACGCTCCGAGGCAAGTAACAATTCAGTTGAATCACAATAATGATGCCCGACATGTTAATTACCTCCTTTGCGAGTAGTGTTTTTTGTTCGAACAACGCCAAGATAACACAGGCTTTCGGAATTGTCAAATAGTTTTTTCTGCGGTATAATTTACCGGATAGCACCGAACCTGTAAGGTTCGGAGAAGCAGAAAAATCCTGAACAGAAAGGATATGACAGCAATGATCCACGCAATTCTGACGATTGACGACATCGCCTCGGCCAACACGCCGGCGATTGTCGATTACCTGAACGGGAAGGGGATTACCGCGCTGATGTTTGCAGTCGGCGAGAATGTTGAGAAGTACTATGACAATGCAGTCTATGCGCTGCAGCACGGGATGATCGTGGGAAACCACAGCTACTCGCATCCTGCATTTTCCGAGATATCCCTTGAGGAGGCAAAGGCGGAGATCACGAAAAATGAAGCGCTCCTTGACAAACTGTACGCCGACGCCGGAGTTCCGCGGCGCTTCCGCCCGTTCCGCTTCCCCTACGGAAACCGCGGCGGGGCCAATGAGGCGGCTTTGCAGGAGTATTTCCGCGAGAACGGATTTGACAAGCTTAAGGATACGCAGATCCCGTACGCATGGTGGAAGGAGTACGGGCTTGATAAAAATGTGGACACGTTGTGGACGTTTGATTTTGCGGAGTATCAGATCCGGCCGGATTCCGGCTTCACCGTGGATGACGTATGGACGCGCATCAACGACAAGGCACCGAAGACAGGCGCGGCGCTTCTTGCGGATCCGGGGAGCCACATCCTGCTTCTGCACGCCCACGATGAGACGGACGCCATGGTGCCCGGATACTATCGCCTGTTCATCGATTACCTGCTGGAGAACGGTGTGGTGTTCGATGTGCCGGAGTTTATAAAGCTGTAAGGTATAAGAAAGACCATCGGTTCAGCCGGTGGTCTTTCTTTGTAAGTTGGCGTCACCGGCAGCATCTTGCCACTGCGGTGTCACTTGTAAAGTTCGGGATGTTGTAGAGGACCAGGACTTCGGTGATCTCATTTTCCGCGATATACTTGAGAACGGAGCCGCGGAAGAACCGCATGTCGATCAGATGCGTCTCGGCGAAGTCGTCCACCGTAAACTGCGCGAAGCAGTTGGCATAGGAATCCTTGATAATCAGAAGCTTCCCCGTGCCGGGGCCGGTGATGACCGTTGTCTCCTGATTGGAGTTCAGGAAGACCGCATACTGGTCGCGGCCCTCGAGGTAGCTGCGCTCGTAGATCGTGTCGGTCACATAGTAGCCGCGGTTGTAATTGACCGTGTGAGCGGTGTTTTTGTAGTACGCGTCGATGGTGTCACAGGCTGCCAGCGGATCGTTCACCTTGTTGTACGTCGTTCCGCGGAAAATATCGCTGAGCTGCTCCTTCGTCCACTCCCCGATGGGCATAGCCGTGAGCCCGCGGTCCCGCATCCACGCAGCGTAGGCGTAGTAGGCGCCGAGGCTTGTCCAGTGGTGGTCGGTCCGGTAATAGATGTACTCGTCTTTGTGATCGGAGAGCGCCTCGGTCACGTCACACAGCCGTATTCCGTGGAGGGCGGCATAGTCAAGAACCTTCTGTTCATCGGCGACCTGCGCGTACCGCGGGAGCTTGTCCGAAAGGATACGGGCAGCCGTGGGAACCAGCATGGTGCGCATCGGGATCCCCGCATTGTCCATGGCGTCCTGAAGAGCCTTGAGGGCCGTCACGTTGGCGGTGGTTTGCTTTCCGTTCCAGGAGCGGTAGATGTCGATCAGATAGCCGTCGTCCGCGTAGTAGACGCCGCCGGACTCGCGCTTTCCAAGGAGACGCTCACAGATTGTCTTCACGGCGACCCAGCCGTCACGGCCCGGAAACTGGTCGGCGAGGTAGATCTCCGTCTCGCTGCCGAACTGACCGGAGAAGACGGTTTTGCTTGATACGGCGGGCTTCTGCTGGAGCTCGCGCCGCTCATTTTCCGAATAGACGCGGTCCGCAAGGAGCAGGTGCGCTGTGGCTCCGGCGAGAAGCATCAGGCAGAAGAGAACTGCGGTAACTTTGTTGCGCATAGAACACCTCCGGAAAATGTCAGAATCGAAAATACAGAAAAGGGTTGTACGAGCCGCTGATCAGGTAGGCCAGACTGAGGGCGGAAAGCCCCAGAAGGCGGAGTGAGTCGCAGGCGGTCAGAAGGCCCTCGCGGAAGCGGTGACGCACGTTGACGGCAGCGATTTTCCGACCGATCCATGCGACGAGGGGCGTGCTTGCCACGGCACAGATCACCAGAAGCGGCGCGTAGGAGAGGACTTGATAGCGCGTCGCATCGTTGATCAGACCGGCACCGCCGCCGAACAGTACCTTGATAAACGAGAACCCGCGACGGATGTTCTCGAAGCCGAACAGCGCGCCGGCGAAGACGATGACGAACAGTGTGTAGACGTGTCCGACGAACCGCGGCAGCTTCCTAAGAAGGTTCGCAAGGAAGAGCTTTTCGCACAGCAGCACCGCTGCGTACCACGCGCCCCAGAGGACGTAGTTCCAGCTCGCGCCGTGCCACAGGCCGGTGAGCAGCCAGACGATGACAATGTTGAACAGATGTCTGGCAAGCCCGCGTCGGTTGCCCCCGAGGGGAATGTAGACATAGTCGCGGAACCATGCGCCGAGGCTGATGTGCCAGCGGCGCCAGAACTCGGTCACGCTTGCGGAGATGTAAGGGTAGTTGAAATTTTCCGGAAAATGGAATCCGAGCATCCGCCCGAGCCCGATGGCCATGTCGCTGTACCCGGAGAAATCAAAATACACCTGGAAGGCGAGTGCGATCAGCCCAAGCCAGGCCCCCGCGGTTGTCAGCGCTGCGACGTCGGTCTTCGACACCGCGTCCCACAGCAGGCCGATGTTGTTGGCGAGAAGCACCTTCTTCGCAAGGCCGGTCACGAAGCGCCGCGCGCCCTCCCCGAAGGCGTCAAAGCTGTGGGTGCGGGTGTCGAGTTCCGCGGCAATGTCACGGTAGCGCACGATCGGTCCCGCGATCAGCTGCGGGAACAGCGCGACGTAGGCGCCGAAGGAGATGATGTTGCGCTGTACCTTGGCCGTTCCGCGGTACACGTCGATCGTGTAGCTCATGGTCTGGAAGGTGTAGAAGGAGATGCCGATGGGCAGCGGCAGATCATGCTTCGGCAGCGACAATCCGGCGAGGTTGTTGATCGTCCCCGCGAGGAAATCCGCGTACTTGAAAAAGAACAGCAGACCGAGGTTGCCGCACAGCGAGATGATCAGGCCGATCTTCTGCTTCGAAGTGCCGCGGTACCGCTCGACCAGACGTCCGCAGGTGTAGTCGAGCACGGTGGAGAAGATCATGAGCACGACATAAACCGGCTCGCCCCAGGCATAGAAGACAAGGCTGCCGAGAAAGAGCACCGCGTTTTTGCCCCGCCGGGGCGTGATGTAGTACAGGAGAAGCATCGCCGGCAGGAACAGAAAGAGAAAGGTAAGACTTGAGAAAACCATAATTTGCCTCAACAGTAAGAGTGATACGCGCAGGAGAAATTTTCTAAATCAGCAGCCGTCGAACATGGGCACGCCGTCACCGCCGTCCTCGGGATTGGTTCCGGCTTCGGGATCGCCGGGGATGTCGAGACCGTCATCAAAGGGAACGTCGCCACCTTCATAGATGGCTGCATGTTCCTCCCCCGGTTCCGGCTCCGACTCGACAAGCAGATTTTCCGGAAGATAGCCGTACATCTCCCGGATGGTGTCGTCGATCTTTTTGTACTCGGCTTCCGCGAGCGCGATGCAGGCGGTGTCATCCATGCCGGTTTCCGGGGATTTGCCGGCGATCAGATACATTACGGTGTTGCCGACCTTGTAGATGCGGGCCCGCGTCAGCTTGTGGGGCTCCATCGGGTACTGCTTGGCGTACATGGTCGCGCGCTCGTATTCCTTGTTGTAAAGCTTCACAAGCTCCTCGGCGTACGCGGCATCCTTGGCGGTTGCGATCACGATCTGATCCTGCTGTACGGAAGGAACGAGGGTGAGCTTCGCAACATAGCTGTCGATCTTCGAAAAATCAGAGTCTGCCAGGGCGCAGGAGTACATCTCATCCATGGGAACGTCCACGGTAGCGTTGTAGCCGTCGCCGATCACGCGGGCGATGGCTGCCTCGATCTCGGCGGGAGTGTAGGTCTTGCCGTTGCCCTTGTTGCCGTTGTCCGGCGTTCCGTTGCCCTTGTTGCTGTTCGGCGTAGGCGTGGCAGACTTGTTTTCCTTCTTGTCGCTGCTTTTGGACGCATTGTTCCCGCAGCCCGTGAGAAGCGCGAGAAGAAGGAGGAGAATGACTGCATAAACGTGTTTCATTGGTATTTACCTCGTTATTGATTATTCAGAGCATCGGTTTCGTGCGGAGCATGCGTGAATGCGATAATGCCCGCGGCGAAGCGGCTTTTGCGCCGCCCGGAGAACCGGCTCTCTGCACATATAACGATTGGGAAACGAAAAATGTCGGCAGGATCTTCAAAAAACGAAGACCGTGCCGACACTGTTTTTGTGTCAAAGATATTGGATTTGCAACAGAGGACTTACTTCGCCTTCAGCCGGGTGTAAACTTCGGCGATCGCACTGTCCGGTGTATCGCCGGGGCCGGTGAGTATGGTTTTGATGCTGCCGGCATTCCAGACGAGTTTGAAAAAATCGGTTCCCTCGTCCTGAACGCGGGTGAGTACGGCGTCGTCCGTGCCGGTGAGTTTCCGTGGCTCGCTTTCCTTACCGTACAGTCCGGAAAAATCGCCGGTGGATGTCGATGCGCGAAGAGTGTACTCCCGTCCGCCGTAGGTGAAGATCACCTGCGCAAAATCGGTGCCTGCGGATTCGTAGGAGACATCGGCTGCCCCTGCGGGAGCATCGATGCGTACCCCGACAGCGGCCGCGAGTTCCTCCGCGGAGGAGTAGGTCGTCATCGGGCCGTAGGACATCACGCCGCCTTCGGGAGTGACGGTCCCAGTGGTCGTCACGGTAATGCCCGTGGTGGACGGAGCGGCCTTTTTAGGGAAGAAATGTACGGCGCCGAGGATCGCGATGATCAGGCATGCCGCGGCAGGTACAGCCCAGCGAAGGATACGCATGATCCGTCCCTGCGAGGAAGACCCGCGCGGGGATCCGGCTGCATTTTCCGAAGTCTGCTCTGCAGCCTTGCGGCGGATGTTTGCAAGCATTCGCTCCTTCGCGTTCGCGGCCGGTTCGATCTGTTCCAGCGATTCCCGGATTCGATTGTTCTCAGTTTCGTTCACGGTCAGTTACTCCCATAAATACTAAGCGACAGGGTTTATCTTCCGGAACAAAACGTTCTGCAATCGGTTGCTGCCTAGAGCAGGAACGTTTCCCCGAGAGTTTCCCTGAGCAGATTTCGCGCGTCCCGCATCTGGTTTCGCACGGTGGACGGCGGGCGGCCGAGCACCGCGGCAATCTCGTCGGTTGAGTAACCGTCGAAATAGTAGAGCCAGATGACATCCTTCAGTTTCGGCGGAAGAGCCATCACGGCCTCCCGCACGTAGGAATAGTCCTCCTGCACCGGCGCAGCGATCTCGGGCGCGTCCTCGACATCGAGAGAGTCGACGTTGCGCCGCCCGTAGCTCTTCAGACGGTCCTTGCACAGATTGATTGCCGTGACGGTAAGCCATTTGCGTTCGTGTGTCTCATCCGCAAACGAAAAATCGCCGGTCAGCACCTTCACAAACACATCCTCCGTGCAGTCCTCGGCGTCAGCCTCGGACTGCATGTAGGTGTAGCACAGGCGGTATACATATTTCCAATGCCGTTCATAGAACGCTTCGAAATCCGCATCCGTACGCGATGCAGCTTTCGACATAACTATCTCCTTCACTCACATAACGATCCAAGATCGGAAAATGTCGGAACAAATTTTGATCGGTCCCGGGGGCTTTATTCTTCGTCCCCGGTGAACTTCACAGCGGTGCCGTAGGCGATGACCTCGGCAGCGCCCTGCATGATCGCAGAGGTAGCGAAGCGGACATTGACGATGGCATCGGCGCCCATGTTGACCGCCTGATCGATCATGCGGTGCGTAGCGTACTTCCGCGCATCCTCCATCATTTCGGTGTAGCCGTTCAGCTCGCCGCCCACAAGGCTCTTGAAGCCGGCAGCGATATCGCGGCCGATGTGCTTGGACTGCACGGTGCTGCCCTGCACGATGCCGAGCATTTTCAGCTTTTTGCCCGTGATGTAATCGGTGTTCACAAGAATCATAATAGTAGTTCTCCTTCCACATTTTTTCGGAATTACTTCCACATTTTTCGGAATTGCTTCCTCCTGACAGTTTACTGTAAATACCGTTTTTTGACAAGAAAATGTTCGGCTTTTTCACCGCTTGGATTTTTCTCAATCATCCATTGTTTGCTTTTCTTTCCGCGAATCGGTATACTGAAGCCGTAAAATGATTCTGCAGAACATTTTTCGTAACCGAAAGAGTATACCCGGGGCATCAGACGATAAGGAGAATCACTATGGAAAATCATTTGGGAGCTAACATTAAACTGTTCAGAAAGAATAAAGGATATACGCAGGAAGAATTGGCCGGGATGCTGGGCGTGACGCCTCAGGCGGTCAGCCGCTGGGAGTCCGAGGCGGGACTTCCCGATGTTTCTATGATCGTGCCGATCGCACAGACGTTGGGGATCACCACGGATGCGCTTCTCGGGTACCAGCAGAGAAGCGGGGATGACCGGATTACCGAGAAGGTTTTGGAAGGGGTCCGGGAGTACGATCTGGATGTGGCCGACCCGGCGCAGAGCGCACTGCGGGTCTGCGAGTACCTCGCGGACGAGGTGGGCAAGAATCCCATGAACTTCGATATTGTTTTGAAGTATGTGCAGCGGGTCGCAAGCCTGAGCTATTACATCGACATGCAGGGCCTTCTTGCGGACGACCCGAAGCGTGCGGAGAGCATCCTTGACGACGGTGTCCGCAAGGGCTTAAACGTCATCCGCTACTGCAATGACACGAAGAAGATCAACAAGGCGCACTACGCGCTTGCATGGATTTACATCCACCGCAAGGACTTCGACAACGCAAGAGAGCATGTGAATGTTCTCCCGGCGCTGGAGGGACACACGATCCGCGAGGAGATCAACCAGTCGGTGGTGTTCTTCGAGAAGGGCTTCGAGACCGTGAAGGACAGCGTCGCGGAATTCAACCGCCGCCTGTTCGACGTGCTTGCACAGCAGATCCAGACCATGACCACGTACTACTGCTACAACGGAACCCTGGAGGAGGCCATCGATCTCTGCAACTGGTGCGAGGCCGTTCTTTCCGCCTACAGCAGTAAACCGGAGTTCACGGACTACGAGGTATTCCCGTGGCTCCTCAAGAAATTCAACTTCAGCAAGATGAGCGCCTACGGGCGTTTCGGAAAGACCGACGAAGCGAAGAAAGTCTGCGAGGACTTCCTCGCGGAAGCCCGCGCCAGAAAGCTCTTCTCCGACGAGGAATACAAGTCGGTTGAGAAAGAATTCCGCGAGCAGATCTACATCCTTTGACAATCGAAACGGGCGTTTCGCTTCGGCGGAGCGCCTTTCTTTTGTGTTTACTTTCCCCTGCTCCTATGGTACGATAAATCAAATAAACCGCCGCACATTGGTGCAGGGAAACCACCGCAGGGCAGGAGGTGAACAGCCATGAAGGACAAGAGTGAAAACACGGCCGTATCGGGCGTTGAAAATCCGTTTGTAAGCAGGAACGTCGTGCTCTGCACGGACGGCAAATACCGCTGGGTCTACGAGATGAAGCTTCTGAAGGATTTCTGGGTGCTCGGCACGATCCTGAAGATTTTCGGAGGGATTATCGGGGCGGGTGCAGTCATTTTCCTTCTCGTGGAACTGTTCGGAAGCCACGACTATCTCGGGGTTCTGAAGATGGTCGGGATCATGAGCGCGATCCTTCTTTCCCTTTCTGTGATCGGCTATCTGGTTTACGCGGCGATCATGGGCGGCACCTACTGCGTTGTCTACACCATGGATGACAAGGGGATTTTGCAGGAACAGCAGATGAAGCAGGCGCGGAAAGCGGAGCTTCTCGCGGATATCCTGACCCTCGCTGGGGCGCTGTCCGGCAACCTGACGACAACCGGAATGGGCCTTTCCTCCGCTAGAAGGACCTCGATGTATTCCACCTTCGAAGGCACGAAGAAAGTCACCGGCATATGGAAAAAAGGCCTCACAAGGCTTGACGCCCCGTTAAGCCACGACCGGATCTACTGCGAGCGCGACGACTTTGAGTTTGTGTGGGATTACATTAAAAGCCGCTGCGTCGGGGCGAAGGTCATCGAAAAATAAGACCGGGATTCCGGCCTTAAAGGGAAGGAGGAAACCACCGTGATCTTTGTAACAGGTGACACCCACGGCGATTTCAAAAGCCGTTTTAACTCGGAGGCTTTTCCGGAGCAAAAACAGATGACGAAGGAAGATTATCTCATCATCTGCGGCGACTTCGGCGGAATCTGGGAGACAGGCGGTGAGAGCAAGACCGAAAAATGGTGGCTCGACTGGTTTGATTCCCGCCCGTTCACCACTCTTTTTATCGACGGAAACCATGAAAACCACGAGCGTCTTGCCACATATCCCGTGAAGGAATGGAACGGCGGAAAAGTCCACGAGATCCGTGGAAGCGTCCTGCATCTGATGCGTGGGCAGGTGTTTACCCTGCAGGGCAAAACCTTCTTCGCCTTCGGCGGTGCCGCAAGCCACGATATCGACGGCGGCATCCTGGAACCGGATGATCCGGACTACAAGGTGAACCTCCGGATCGCGATGCAGGGGACGCTGCCGTTTCGTATCAACCACGTGTCATGGTGGAAGGAGGAGATGCCTTCTGCGGAGGAGATGGAGGAGGGCCTTCGGAATCTGGCCGCCCACAACAACACTGTCGACTTTATCGTGACACACTGCTGCTCCTCCTCGACACAGGCATTTCTCGGCGGTTCGTTCTACAAACCGGATGCGGCCACAACCTACCTGGAGCAGATCAAGAATACCGTCTCCTACAAAAAGTGGTTCTTCGGTCACTACCACGACAACCGCAATGTGTTCGATAAGGAACTGCTTTTGTATGAGCAGCTGGTGAGGGTTGTTTGAATGCCTATAACAGTAGTTGTTTTATCACACATTTAATTTCGTCGGTACCTAGGGGATTTGCTGAAGTTTCCTCCGTTATAATCAGATTGTTACCGAGACAAATGCCACTTTTTCTTAATTGCTTCATTTTGAACACTGCTTGGTTTGCATACTCCCGATCATCCATCATCCCACGGTGTTCCCAATAGTATACTTTTCGCTCGCGCACGTTAAGAACTGTAAAATCCGGATAGATTATTTTTCCGCTTGACAATGTTAAGGGACATTCGTATTTATACGGAATGCCATATGCTTCCAGAATGTTAGCTATGTTCAACTCGGATTTAGAACGAACACGTTCCTTCCTTTTCGTCTCATAAAAAGGTAATTGATCCGATAGTTCTTTCCCTTCGTAAGGCGTATCAATCCAATTCGCGATGTAATCCTCATCGGAAACATCTATAGGATTTATTATGGCCTTTATTTCAGCTGGATTGTTGGAATAGGTTTGACGAATCCTGTTGGTTGAACCCTCGGGCTTTTTTGCCAGATGCCTAAGGGTTTGGAGCTCTTTGTTGATTTCTTTTAGAATCTTTTCATCATATGCTTTTTGAACATAGGTTTTTATCTTTTCGGTTTCTTTTTTTGATATATATGTACCGCCTTTTTCTGAACTTTGGTTTCGAAGATAGTATTGTACTTTTTTACCTGATTTAACAATGTGTATTTTGCCTGATGGAGCTTTGGATAGAGATTGTTCTCGATCTTCTTTAAGTTTCATCAGTTCATGATAGCGTCTGTTGGCCTCTTTATATAGGTTTGTTGTCTTTAGTAGTTTCTTGAGCTTTTGTTCAGTCATCCTTTTTTCCATTTTTTTCCTCCATACATCAAATTATTAGCTTTTGTTCAATTTCGATGCCAATAGCCTCTGTGACGAACGAGAGTTGACATCGGAATAGCTTATTTTTTGCTTTTCGATGCCAAAAACACACTTGTGGGGCAGCTAGAGACATCGAGATGGGAGATTTTATGGATTTCCGATGCTCTTTTCGCCCCAGGGGAGCATAGAAATGCATCGAAATGGGAGAACTTATAGATTTCCGATGTTCATATTGCCTTAGGGGGATGGGAAAATACATCGGAATAGGGGAATTGATGGATTTCCGATGTTCATATTGCTCCAAGGGGCCGGGCAAATACATCGGAATAGGAGAACTAATGGATTATTGGTGTGCCGAATGCCTTGGAGAGGTGGGCAAGGGCATCGGAATAGAAAAATACCTAGATTTCGATGCCCGGGATTGTTTTCCCGGGCATCGAGTTTTAATGTGAATCTGTTAGCTATAAACTTTTGTGGAAATAAGGGTAGGTAAAACCCTGCATTACTCCCACTCAATCGTTCCGGTGGGCTTCGGAGTCAGATCATAGAGGACACGGTTGATGCCCGGAACCTCGGTGATGATGCGCTTTACAATCTTGTTCAGCACGTCGTAAGGAATCTCTTCGATGGTGGCGCTCATAGCGTCGCGGGTGTTGACCGCGCGGATGACGACGAAATTCTCGACAGCGCGGAGATTGTCGCGGACGCCGACGCTCTTAAGGTCGGGCACGATCGTAAAATACTGCCAAACCTTGCCGGCAAGTCCTGCTTTATCAAATTCGTCACGGAGAATGGCGTCGGACTCGCGGACAAGCTCGAGACGGTCGCGGGTGATAGCGCCGGTGCAGCGAACACCGAGGCCGGGACCCGGGAACGGCTGGCGGTAAACCATGTTGTCCGGAAGACCGAGCTCCTTGCCGACCACACGAACCTCATCCTTGAAGAGGAGCTTGATGGGCTCTACGAGGCCTTCGAAGTGGATGTCCTCAGGAAGGCCGCCTACATTGTGGTGAGCCTTGACGGGACCGCTCTCGAGAATGTCGGGGTAAATGGTTCCCTGTGCGAGGAAATCAACGCCCGAAAGCTTGCGGGCCTCCTCCTCGAACACGCGGATGAACTCCTCGCCGATGATCTTTCTCTTGCGCTCGGGCTCAGCAACGCCTGCGAGCTTGTCGAGGAAGCGGTCAACCGCGTCGACATAGATGAGGTTGGCGTTCATCTGGTTTCTGAAAACCTCGATAACCTGCTCGGGCTCGCCCTTGCGAAGAAGTCCGTGGTTTACATGAACGCACACGAGATTCTGGCCGATTGCCTTGATCAGGAGAGCGGCGACAACCGAGCTGTCAACGCCGCCTGAAAGAGCAAGCAGAACCTTCTTGTCACCGACCTGTGCCTTGACTGCAGCAACCTGCTCGTCGATAAAGGCTTTTGCAAGTTCGGGGGTGGTGATACGTTCCATCGAATCCGGTCTCTTGTTACTGTCCATAGTACGTTTCCTCCGTGATGATAGTAGTTATAAAAAGTACTTTAAGGATAAATCCAACCGACATATTTGTCAATGGAAAAACACCCATCATCCGATCCCGATGCACTCGTAACAGATGCGGATCGCCTTGTTCATCACACTGCGGAAATTGCCCGCGTGCAGGCCGATTGCAACGAGCGCGATGCCGGCTGCCAGAAGTGCGATTGCGATGGCAAGACGGATTTTGCGGCGGGCTTGTACATTTTCCGCAGAGAGTCCGCCGATGTCAGGTGTGGGACCGGTATTTGATGTACTATTAGTCTTCTCTGCAGAAACCGCAACACTCGCCGCGGCATCCAAGGAAACTGTTCCACGCTTATCCTTCACCCCGAAGTGAATCGCCCCGGTCGGGCAGGAGTCGATGCAGAGACCGCACTGGATGCACTCGTGATCGCGGACTTTTTTGATGTCCATCGGACAGCGGTGGACGCAGGCGTCACAATGGGTGCAGAGGGTTTGGTCGACGCGGACGCCGAATAAGGAGACCGGGTTGAAGAACGAGTAGATGGCGCCTAACGGGCAGAGAAAGCGGCAGAAGGCGCGGAAACAGAGAACGCACAAAACCACGATCACCGTGAGAAGCATCACCTTCCAGGAGAAGAGGGTGCCGGTCAGTTCCCTAAGGGCTTTGTTCTTAAAGGTGAGCGGCAAGCCGGCCTCGAAGGTGCCGGCAGGGCAGATGTATTTGCAGAAGCCGGGGGCGAGTTTCCAAAGGGGGATCGCCACGACGAACAATGCAAGGATGACGTATTTGCCGTAGGAGAGTATGCGCGTAACACGGCTCTTGCGGATCTTCGGCGCGGGAAGCTTGTGCAGAAGCTCCTGCAGAAGGCCGAAGGGGCAGAGAAAACCGCAGATGAAGCGGCCCAGAAAGAGACCCATGAGCAAAAGCGTGCCGAGAATATAGTATGGGAAACGGTATTTCGAGCTCACCAAAGCGCCCTGCAGACTGCCGAGAGGGCACGCCGCAACAGCCCCCGGGCAGGAGTAGCAGTTCAGACCCGGGGTGCACACGCCCTTGAGCTTTCCCTGATAAATCCTGCCTTTGGCAAACCCCGTAAAATGGCAGTTGAACAGCACCGCCGCCATCAGCTGTGTGTAGCGGCGGATGCGCTGTGTGCGTCGTCCGCGGGGAGAGGCCTTCGCCTGCTGTTTCGGGGAATCGGGCTTCTCGTTTTGGGAGTCGTTAGAAATCATGGAAGTCTCCATCGCCGGTTTATTTTCCGGACAGGGCGTTGGTTACCAGTGCCTTGTACTTGTCGTAGGAACGGGAGCCGAGAACGGTCTCCTTGACAACGCCGTTCACGACGATGACGGTGTAAGGGATTCCGCCGGTCGGATAGTAGCTACAGATCCGGGCCCCCTTGTCGTAGCCGATAATGCTGCTGTTATACGATTTGTTCGACAGAAAATCCTTGACGTCGGAGACGCTGTCGTCGATGCTTATGAAGCAGATGGTGAAACCGGGAATGTTCTCGGAAGCAAGCTGCATCAGATCCGGCATCTCGTTGACGCACGGGCCGCACCAGGTTGCCCAGAAGTTTAGAAGGACTACCTCGTCATCATGCTCCGACATGCGGAACGTGCTTCCGTCCATCATGGTCAGACTGAACTCCGGAGCGACATCGCCCGCTTCCAGTTCCTTTGGCGTTCCCTTGCCGGTATCGGCGTTGGCCCGGTTGGGAAAACGGTCAGGGGTCGGAGTAGCGGAAGGGTCTCCGCCGGCGACGGTCGGGGTTGCGGTGACGATCGGAAGATCATCGCCGTTGTCCTTTCCGCAGCCGCTTACCAGCACAACCGCTGCCACCAGCGTCAAGGCGGCCAAAAGGACCGTCAGTTTTCTTTTCATTACTTTCATCGGTTTCTTTTTCATTGGAATTCCTCCCGTTTGGTTCTCGGAAGAGTATACCACAGATTGCCCTCCGGCGAAACCCTTGATTGAAAAGGAGGTGCGATGAGGTGAAAGAAGTGGAATAATAAGGGAATCTATGGTATACTATGCGCATATTTACCTGCATTTTCCGCAGGCGCTTTTATGATTTTCGGAGGATCGGAAAATGAAGTCCATTCAGGAGCTGTTGTTTGAGCAGCAGGACAAGGCCTACGGGGAGTTTCAGGGCAAGCTGATCCCCACCGTGCAGCCGGAATCCATCATCGGCGTGCGGACCCCGGCGCTTCGGGCGCTTGCGAAGGAGGTGGCGAAGCGGGAGGATTGCGACGCCTTCCTGGCGGATCTGCCCCATCGCTATTTCGATGAGAACCAGCTGCACGCGTTCATCCTGTCCGGCATGAAAGACTATGAGAATTGCCTACGCGAGGTGGAACGGTTCCTTCCCTATGTGGACAACTGGGCTACCTGTGACCAGATGTCTCCGAAGGTGTTCGCAAAGCACAAGGCGGAGTTCCTTCCGACGATCCGCAGATGGATTTCGTCAAAGGAGACCTACACGATCCGCTTCGGCGTCGGGATGCTGATGGAGCATTATCTGGACGGGGATTTTCAGCCGGAGTATCCTCAGTGGGTAGCGGAACTCCGGTCCGACGAGTACTACGTGAATATGATGATCGCGTGGTATTTTGCGACAGCCCTTGCGAAGCAGTACGAGGCGATCGTGCCGTACCTGACAGGGCGGAAGCTTGCCCCGTGGACGCACAACAAGGCGATCCAGAAGGCGACGGAGAGCTACCGGATCACGCCGGAACAGAAGAAGTATCTGCGGACCTTGAAGGTGCCGAAAGCGTGAGAAGGAGTCATTTTCCGAAGAAGGGTTTTATGCGCGAAGAGAGAAAGGGGAAAGGGAATGTATCGGGAGTTTGACAAGGAAGGGATGTTGGCGAAGTTTGCGGAGCTGCGGGATAAATATGTTCTGACCTATGAGCCGGATTTTACGGTGGAGGACGAGGTGCGGTATGCGAAAGGTCCGATCTGGGACGGGCTGGATGAACTGTACAGCCGTTTCCTCATTCCGCACATTCGGGAGAAAAAGTATCTTTTCACGAAGGAGCACAAGTCGCTTCCGAAAAATGCGGTGGTCGAGGAGTACGAAAAGATTTACCACGATGCCGAGGGGAAGCTTCATCACACCGTGTATGAGATGGGAGCTCCGGGATTTTTGGTTTCGGAATTTTATGACGCCAAGAGTCACTTTATTGCAAGCTTTTACGTTTCGGAGCAGCTGCGCATCGATTATAACGTGCTGCGCCTCACAAACGGGGAACTGTCTCCCGTGTGGAATCAGTTCGAGTGGTGCGAGTACGATGAGGACGGCAGGCTGACCGCCGTGGAGTCCTATCGGCGCAACGGCGCGATCCAGGATGGTGTCATTATCAACGCGGAGTATTACGAGTATGAGGACGGCGTGTTGAGCCATGCATATCGGTTCCATGAGTTCGATACCCAGCCGCTGCCCGGGATGCTTGGCCTGGTCCGTCAGATGATGCCTGACCGCATCCTGAATCCGGAGTGTTTTGAGTATGACTTTTCCAGGGATGAGAACGGGGTCACCTGCAACTATACCCATTTCTTCCGAAAGTCCCAGACCATCAACCGGACCGACCTGATCCCGATGGATAAAGCGTTAAAGCTGAAGGAGCACGGGATTCCGATCCTGTGATGTAACGGGGGAGAGGAACCATTGAGGCGACGAAATAAAAGAGAAAGGAAGAGATTACCAATGGAAGTTTTATGTTCTACCGGCGCGCTCATCGGGCGCCCGAATGGCCGCGACCCGCGGCTTCTGGGGGATTTTGTAAAGAAACTGACCGGGGACGGTTTCGAGATGATGATGTACAGCACCTGGTACGAGAACGTGGAGGAGGTTACGGACTATGTCCGCAGCTTGGGGCTCCACATCCCGGTGTTCCACTGTCAGAAGACAGTGGGCGAGGAGGCGTCGAAGGGGGATTTTGCGCTGGCCGAATCTCAGGTGGAGATCAACGCGAAGATGGCGGAAGCCCTCGGTGCAACGAAGATGGTGTTCCACCTCTGGAACGGGCAGATCTCGGACTGTTTCATCGACAACAACCTGAAGGCTTACGGGACCCTTCGGAAAATCTCGGCGGATCACGGCGTGGATCTTCTGGTGGAAAATGTCGTGTGCTCCAACGCGGATCCCATGCTGTATTGGCGCAAACTGGCCGACATGTATGAGGAGCCGCACTTCATCTTCGACACGAAGATGGCGGCGTTCCACGGACAGTTGCAGGAGTACTACGACGGCGACGCTTCCTGGGCTTGGAAGGACGGTTTGGTGAAGCATTACCATGTCAACGACTACGCCGGGGGCATCAAGGACTGGACAGCGCTGAAGACGCTTCCCATCGGCGCAGGCCACATTGACTTCGAGGAGTTCTTCCGGTTTGTGAAGGGCACCGGATACGACGGGACATTTACCCTCGAATCCACGGCCTTCGGCAAGGACGGCGTGGTGGATTTTGACATGCTGAACCGGCAGGTGGCATATATCAGGGAGCAGATGAAACAGTAAAAGGAGAAAAACTATGGCAGACAGACCGACACCGCCCTGGGTAGACCAGATTCCCGAGGGAGGATTCATTTCATACGGCCCGACTTACAAGGTCGGACAATACTTTGACCGGTTCGTGACGGACTGGTTTACGGCAAGTGACGGGACGAAGATGAAGTATTACTTTTTCGACCCCACCGGATACGGCTGGCCGCAGAAGGGGGATTACCCGATTCTTATCTTCTTCCACGGCACCAGCAACGCGCTTGTGGGTGATACCTGCATCAACTATACCGGCGCGGAACTGTACGCTTCGGACGAGTACCAGAAGCGGATCGGCGGCGCTTACATTCTGATCCCGGTGGCCAATGAATACCGTGACGAGACCGGCCGGTGCCAGGGCTTTTGGTCGAAGGAGTACATCGAGCCGGCGGATGAGCTGGTGCAGTCCGTCATCGCGACGCGCACCAACGGCGTGGGCACCCGCTTTGCGTTCGGCAATTCGTCGGGTGCACGGTTTGTGTTCCGCATCGCGGATGCGCATCCGGAAAATTATGATGTGCTGATCCCGGTGGGTACCAGCGATGTCTCCACGGAGGAGAAGATCGCGGAGTTCGACGCCCGGGACATGTACCTGCTGTACTCCATCTGCAAGAGGGATGAGTTCAACAAGTTTGAGACTGATGTGGAGCCAAAACTGCCTCGCCTTAAGGCGATGAAGCATTGCAAGATCTTCAACCCCGAATGGGTGTACAACGGCGACGGCGGCGTTGCCTCCATCATGGGCGGGATCGAGATGGGTCAGCACTGCCTTATGAATGCGGTGCAGGCGGACCTCATGCTTGATAACGGCAAGCCGATGTACGAGATTCTGCCAAACGGCATCACGGGCTACATTGCGGATGTCCTCGCGGAGCGGAGAGCTGCAGGGTTGCGGTGAGCGGGTCCATTTTCCGAAATATGAAACGATGAAAGACTGACGATATGGAACGAATGCATGACCGCGATATGCGGGAGCCGCTCTTTGAGTATCTCGAGGAGACCTACGGCAAAGTCCGCATCATCGAGGAGAAGACCATGGGCAAATCCCGCGCGGATGTCGTGATGGTGACGCCCGCGTGCCTGTACGGGATCGAGATCAAAAGCGACGCCGACACCTATGTTCGGCTGGAGCGGCAGGTGAAGGATTACGACCGCTATTATGATTTCAATATTGTTGCGGTTGGTTCGAGCCACGGCGCCCACATCGCGGAGCACGTGCCGGAGCACTGGGGCATCATCACCGCGGAGTGCGTGGACGACGAGTGGGATTTCTATATGCTTCGAAACCCGCAGCCGAATCCGAAGGCGAAGATCAAGCGGAAAATGGAGATCCTCTGGCGGCCGGAGTTAGCCATTCTACAGCTGTGGAACGGCATGCCTAAATACAAAGACAAAGGTAAGGACTTTGTCATCGCGAAGGTTTTGGAGCGGGTTCCGGAGAAGATCCCGGAGGCAAAACTCCACGAGCAGATCAGCGAGCTTTTGTTTGAACGGGACTACAATAACGTGAAGGAGATGCTCAAGGAGTACCGAAAAGGCGAACTCCAGAAGGCGATCGAAGCGGAGCAGGATCCGGAGCGGAAGATGGAGCTGATGGCAGAGCTGGAAGCAAAGCGGGCGAAGGTTCCCACGCCGCCCCGAAGATGGAGACGGCGCAGAAGAAAGAAAACCGAGTAGATTGGAGATACGGATTTGAGCGAGAAAGCGGGTAAAAGCAAAGAGTTTCGCGAGTTTCTGCGGGAGGTCAGGGAACAGAACTGGCCGGTTCACGGGGTAGAAGTCTACCGCGACGGAAAGCTATCGGAGAGTTACGGGGATACGGCGGAGACGCGGTATCCCATCTATTCCATCACAAAAAGCATCCTCTCCCTGACCGTCGGTATCGCGTGGGACCGCAAGCTGATCGATCTGGAGAAGTCTGTCCTTGAGTATCTTCCCGAGTCGTTTGTTAACGAGATGACGGAGGAGCAGAGGGGCATTTTCCGTACCCTGACCATCGAACGGCTGATGACGATGTCGGTGGATGGATTTCCGTTCCGCGCCGAGGGGGACAGCTTCCTTAAGTTCGCCCTCGCCTGTCCTATCCCGGAGCCACAGAAGAAGGTTTTTAACTACAGCAACATTCCGGCGTATCTGGTGGGCGTGGCGCTTTCCGGCGCGATCGGCGGGGATGCCTGGGATTTCCTGAACCGAAACCTCTTAAAGCCGCTGCACATCACCGATCCGGAGTACGACCGTTGCCCGGACGGATTTTTCTACGGCGCGTCCGGTATGAAACTGACGGTGAATGAGCTGAGCCGCATCGGCTTTTTGATCTACAACGGCGGCGTTTGCGACGGCAAACGCGTTGTCTCCACGGCCTACCTGGAGCGCATGAGCGCGGTTCACATGCCCAATGCGGGCGGCGGTTACGGGTATCTGGCAGGCCCGTACCGGGACGGTGTGCGCATCAGCGGAAAATGGGGCCAGCGCTGCTTCATCCTTCCCAAACAAAACCTTCTGGTTTCCGTGCTGTCGGACTGCGAGGAGACATCGCCGCAGTTGGATGAATGCCTGGAGAGAACGCTTCTGACAAGCGTCCCGGAGGCAGCGGATGTTGCGAAAGCCGGGGATGGGGTTGCGGTATGCCCTTACGCGAAGAAATGCGGCGGGTGTGATTATCAGGGAATCCCGTATGCGGAGCAGCTTGCGAAGAAACAGAAGACGGAGCGGATCCTTCTGGATCGTTTTGCAAAGGTGGAGCCGATCCTCGGTGCCGCACATCCGGAGCATTACCGCAACAAGGTGCACGGAATTTTCGGGTATGACAAAAAAGGCAATGTCTTTACGGGCATTTACGAGGAGAAAAGTCACCGCATTGTGCCGGTTCCCTCGTGCATGATCGAGGATGAGAAGGCGAACGACATTTTACGGACCCTGTGCGAGCTCGCGAAGTCGTTTAAAATCCGCATCTACGACGAGGACCGCGGCACGGGCATGCTTCGCCACGCGCTGATCCGCGTCGGCCGAAACACCGGCGAGATCATGGTCGTGCTGGTGGTGACGGACCCTGTTTTCCCGTCGAAGAACAATTTCACGAAGGAGCTTAGACGCCGTCATCCGGAGATCACGACCGTGGTTCTCAACATCAACAACCGCGACACCAGCATGGTGCTCGGAGAGCGCAATATTGTGCTGTACGGCAAGGGTTACATTGAGGATGTGCTGTGCGGGCTTCGGTTCCGGATCTCGCCGTCGTCCTTCTACCAGATCAACCCGGAGCAGACGGAAGTGCTTTACGGCAAGGCGATGGAATTTGCCGGCCTGACCGGGAAGGAGCGTGTGATCGACGCCTACTGCGGCATCGGAACCATCGGTATGTGCGCAGCCCCGAAGGCAGGGGAAGTCATCGGTGTGGAGCTGAACCGCGACGCCGTTCGGGATGCAATCGCCAACGCCAAGGCCAACGGGATCCGCAATATCCGGTTTGTCGGCGAGGACGCAGGAGCTTTTATGACGCGGATGGCAGCGGACGGCGAGACCGCGGATGTGGTCTTTATGGATCCGCCCCGAAGCGGCAGCACGCCGGAGTTTATCACCGCCGTAAACACCCTGAAACCCGTGAAGGTAGTCTATGTTTCCTGTGACCCGGAGACCCTCGCCCGAGACCTTGCTTTGTTTGTGAAGAAAGGGTGGAAGGTGGAGCGAATCCAGCCGGTTGAGATGTTCCCGTATACGAAGCATATTGAGACCGTTGTTCAACTTTCCAAGTGAGATATCGACAGGCTCGGTTTCGTTGAAAGAACAGGAGGACAAAACGTTATGAAATATCCCTGGATTGAAGAGTATCTGATGGAAAAAACAGGCGTGACCAAAGATTTGCAGCCGGATTGGAACTGGATCCGGTTTCAGATCGGAGGAAAGATGTTTGCCGCAATCTGTTTGGATGATCATGATCGGCCTTATTATATTACGCTGAAACTGGAACCGCTGGAGGGAGATTTCTGGCGGAAACAGTATGAGGATATAATCCCCGGCTATTACATGAACAAGCAGCATTGGAATTCGGTGAAAGCGGATGGAGAGGTGCCCGATGATATTCTGAAAGATCTGCTTGATAAGGCATATCAGATCGTTCTTGAGAGCTTCAGTAAGAAAAAGCAAAAGGAGATATTAGGGCGTTGTGATTGAGTTCAAAAAGTTTACTGGATTTCCCAGAGGAGGACAATATGGATATAAAGATACGGAAATGGAAAATCGAGGATAAATCAGATCTGGCGAAAGCCCTGAATAATAAGAATATCCTGAATAATCTGCGTGATGGAGTGCCTTATCCCTATACGGAAAATGATGCAAAGGATTTTATAAGTGCAATGCTGTCGGCTGATCCGGATAAAACCTTCGCATTTGCGATAACTCTTGAGGATAAGGCTATCGGGAGCATCGGAATATTCCGTCAGGAAAACATTCATTATCGGACAGCGGAACTTGGCTATTACATCGGTGAGGAATATTGGGGCAGGGGATATATGACAGAGGCTGTGAAACAGGCCTGCGGTTTTGTCTTTGAAAACACTGACATAATCAGGATTTATGCCGAGCCGTTCGCGTATAATACCGGTTCCTGCCGCGTGTTGGAAAAAGCAGGGTTTGCTTACGAGGGGACCCTCCGGAGTAATGCATACAAGAACGGAAACGTCGTTGATATGAAAATGTATGCGCTTGTAAAGCAATAGAATCCGTAACGTTCGAGGGGGGAAATATGAAGACTGTAGAAATACTCGGTGCGAACCGATTTGAAACTTATACGAAAACCCGGGAAGGCTGCAGGGCGATCATTGTGCAGGACGGGAAGATCCTTCTCACGCATGAACTGATTTCCGGCTGGTGGCTCATCCCGGGCGGCGGGTTGGAGGAAGGAGAGACTCCGGAAGACTGCGTGGTGCGTGAGGTCGAGGAAGAGACAGGGTACCTCGTGCGCCCGCTCAGGCGGTTCCTTTTTCTGTGCGAGTATTACGAGGAATACCGCTATCCGGGGTATTTCTTTATCTGTGAAGTGACCGGAACGGGACAGATAAAACTGACCGATGCGGAAAAGCGCCGCGGAGTACAGCCGGAGTGGATCCCGCTGCAGGATGCAATCGATCTGTTCTCGAAACATGAGTCTTATGCCGATGTGAGCGAGGAAAAACGAGGTTCCTACCAACGGGAATACATGGCGCTTCGGGAGTATATGAATCTTGCGCCCGACAGTCCCGAACGGCAGATATACGAAAGGTTTCCGGGGGTAAGCTGCGCCTACAGAGACGCAGCAGGAAGAGAGATTTTGAAATACGACGGAATGGCCGATACGGAAAATGCTGTTCCGGTGGACGGGAATACTGCCTTTCCGGCCTGCTCAATCTCCAAGTTCGTTACCGCCATAACCGTGATGAAGCTTCAGGAGCAAGGGGTGCTTCAAATCGACGAACCGGTCAACCGCTATCTTCACCAGTGGAAACTGCTTGCAGCGGACGGAACGGAAAGCAACGCGACGATACGGTCGCTCCTCAGTCATACCTCCGGGATTGTTGATGCGGAGGATTCCTTTTACGGACTTCGCCGCAGTGACGCGGAAATCAGCGTGCTCGATGTACTTGAGGGCAGAACGACATACAATAACCGCCGGGCCGTGTCTGAAAAACAGCCCGGAACGGAGTTTGAATACAGTGATGCAGGTTACTGCGTGCTGCAATTGTTGACTCAGGAGATTACGGGCCGCAGCTTCGAAGAAGTTGTCGCGGAAAATGTATTTGAGCCGCTTCGTTTGCAGAAGACTTTCTTCGGTTCACTCCGGAATCTCGGACTTCGGGAACAGAGCCAAACCATGGCTTCAGGATATGACAGTGAAGGTTTCCCGATCCCTGGAAAATATCCGCAAATCCCGGACCTCGCGGCTTCGGGCTTGTGGAGCACGCCGGGTGAATTGATGGCGATTGCCGAAGAATTTATCGAGGCGGTAAACGGCAGAAGTTCAATCTTAAGCAGCGCTTCGGCACGGGAGATGATCAAGCCGACGGAGAATTTTTCGTGGGTTGGCCTTGGCATATTCCGGCGCGGCGATGACACGCTTGTGTCGCAGGGCTGGGGCGAGAACGGACAGTGCATGTTGAAGATGAATGTAGTGACGGGAGAGGTTTCCGTCGTGATGACAAACAAGGATCCCGGGGTTGAGCAGAACGAGTCCGGAGTGGAAGCGCTTACGGATTTCTGAGAAAAAAATACTTCTTGGAAATAAGCGTTTCTGAGCCCGGACAAAAGAGAACATAAATTGACAGGATTTCTATTGCAGCTCCGCGTAATATAGAATCATCAAAGAGAAGGAGTGTGACAGATGGAGTGGCTTACCTGCATTCGGAAGGCGATCGATTACATGGAAGAACATCTGGAAGATAACATCAGTGCGCAGGATGTTGCCGATCAGGTCTTTATGTCCTCGTTCTTTTTCCAGAAGGGCTTTTCGCTGATGACCGGGTATGGGCTTTCGGAGTATATCAGAAACCGCAGATTGTACCGGGCAGCACTGGACCTTCAGAAAACAGATGAGAAGATTATCGATATTGCATTCCGTTACTGCTATGAAACGCCCGAAAGCTTTACGAAAGCATTTTCCCGTTTTCATGGCGTGAGTCCTTCACAGGCGCGGGAAGGCGCGCCGATCAAAGCATTTCTTCCTCTGAAAATTGAAATTTCTATTCACGGAGGTAATGAGATGGATTACAAGATCAAAACTATGACCGGCTTTAAGGTGATCGGGTTTGCGAGAGTATTTGACGGAGAGACTTCTTACGTGGAGATTCCCAGGTTCTGGGATGAGATCCGCGAGAACTATGCAAACAATGTCTGGAAGGGAAATGCACCGGCCAATGCGATTGAAAAAGCAATCGTAGAGAACAACATCGGCGAGTACGGCGTTTGTGTGGATGATGTCGGTGAAGGCAGGTTCAGCTATATTGTTGCAGGCATTTATAAGGGCGGTGAAGTCCCAGAAGGCATGACAGTATATGAACTTCCTGATTTTGACTGGGCGATTTTTGATTGTTTCGGTCCCTGCCCCAAAGCGCTTCAGGATGTAAATACTAAAATCTGGAAAGAATGGCTTCCGGGAAATCCGGATTTTGAGTTCCCGGGTCGTGTGAACATTGAGTGGTATGGAGACGGAGACCCGAGTGCTTCGGATTATCACTGTGCAATCTGGATTCCTGTAAAGAAGAAGTGACCCTCGGGGACGGGGTTAGTGGTTCATCTTTTGAACCTTTAACCCCGTCACTCGGGTTCAAAAAGGAGGCCGGTAAGATGGATAAAAAAGTTTTCGATTGGCTTTTGGATAAATTGAATCCTGAGGTAAGGCTCAGAACCCTGAAGGAATACAAAAAACTGCCGGAGGATGATGAAAGTGTTGTCAACTGCAAGAAGGAACTGCTTGGCAGCAAAGTTTATGAGCGCGGCCTTAAGAAATTAAAGAAAGAAAAGCCTTGGGACAAATATGATGCAATCCTGGCATTTGCCGAATGGGGATTGACAAGAGATGACATCGGAGGCGACATTGACGATGAGGTGTTCGCTCTGATTGAGAGCACGGGCTTTAAGATGCTTTGCGGCGAGCCGTTGCTTCTCCGAAACCTCGTTAAGCTTGGATACTATACGGAAGATATCGTTAAGAATGAAATAGATTCCGTACTTAAGCTGATCAAGGAAGATGGGGGCTTTGGATGCATCAGCACCAACAAAAAGATCAATGATCCCAAGAAGCCCCATAAGAGCTGTGCAAGGCTGACGGTGGAATATCTGTTGCTGGTGGCAGAGCTGCATTTGCAGGGATACAAGCCGGCGTGCGAAGACGCTCTGGTGCATTATTTTACAAAGCGAAACATTTTCTATCGGACAGACGATATGCAGACGCCTATGGTGGAGGTGATGCTTGGCACATTCTATCCGCCGGATCCGATCAAAATCGGCGCGCATCAGATTGTTTACGCCCTGCGTGCATTGGGGTGCGATCCTAAATCGGAGGCCATGCAGGCGGGCTACAAAGTGCTGGATCAGCACAGGCTGGAGAACGGAAGATATGTGCTGACAGCATCCAAGAGCGTACCGGCATTCAAGGCAGGAAATGTCGGGGAAGAGAATAAGTGGGTGACGCTGTACGCCTGTATGGCGCAGGAGTAAGGAGAATCGAATGGATTATCAAACAGAAAAAGTGATTCTTCATTTCGTCACAGAGGACGATTGGGCAGAAGTTGCCGGAAAATGGCCCGCCGATCACCATCCGCTCTCGGATGCGGAGGCACGGGAAGCCATCGCCTATATGCGCGGGAACTACGAAAGAAATACGAAAGGCTGCATCTATCACCTTTGCCTTGCAGTGTGCGGGAAGGAGCATCCCGAAACGATTATGGGCTGGTGCGGGCTGGACGGTACGAGGAACCACTCGGAGCCGGAAATCTTCATCCTCCTGGAGGAAGAATACCGGAACAAGGGATACGGAACAGAATGCGTAAAGAAACTGCTGCGGATTGCGGCGGAGGACTTTGCGCTTTCCGGCGTTCACGGCGGCTGTGATAAAGAAAACATTGCATCCGCCCGTGCCATGAAAAAGGGCGGCATGGTGCAGTACGGCACGGAAGATAACGGTGATCCGCTGTTTCGATTCTCCATAAAGAAATAAGCGAAGACGGGAGGAAATGCTATGCGCAAGAAACTCATCCTCATCAGCGGCTCACCCTGCGTCGGCAAGACGGCCGTGGGAGAGAGGCTCTTTGAAAGCTATGACAACAGCGCATATCTGGATGGTGACTGGTGCTGGTGCGTGCATCCTTTCTCCGTCACGGACAGCCGGCTCCGCAACGGGGACAAGAGCATGTCCTTTGTTCTTTCCAACTATCTGGAGTCGGATTTTGAATATGTATTTTTCACCTCGGTCGTGCTGACAGACCCGAGGATCCGGGAAGGAATCCTTAAGGGAATTACGGCCGGGGATTATGAAACCATCGCTTTCACGCTCACTTGCTCGGAAGAGACATTGAAAAAGCGCCACGACAAGCGGGGCGACAAAGGCGAAACGAATTACTTCTGGCTGCATTTGCCACCCTGCCCGGGGGATATTGTGGTCGACACGGACAACAAAAGTGTCCGGGATGTCGTCAAGGAAATGAAGAAGCAGATCGACGACATAGGTGACCGAACGGAAACCCAATAAAAGAAGATATTTGCGGAAGAAGATAAATGACGATCGGCGAAGTATGCTTACTGACAAACGATATGCCAAAGCTCGCGGGGTTTTTAAGCAGCTGCTGGGCGTGGAAAACGGAAGCGATGATGAGATGAAAGATGGTTTAGTATGGAGATAAAAACAAAACGACTGACGCTGAGACCAATCCGTTTCGGTGATGAGAAAGAAATACATGAGTACGCCGGTGATAAAGAAATCACCATGATGTTTTGGCTTCCCCATGACACTTTTGAGGAGACAGTTGATTTTGTTCAAAAGAATGCAGAGGAGTGGAATTCGAAGGATCAGACAAACTTTGAATTTGTTATTCTTTTGGACGGAAAGATAATCGGCGGATGCGATTGTGACCTAGGACACAGCGAGGATAGATCGTATGCTACACTCGGATGGATCATAAACAAGGCATATAGAAATCAGGGCTATGCCGCTGAGGCTGCTTCTGCAATCCTTGATTTTGCTTTCAGTAACACCGGTATCGATAAAGTATACGCGCAGTGCGATGTCAATAATCCGGCGTCCTTCAGAGTGATGCGTAAGATCGGGATGAAGTGCATCGATGATAAAGGGACACGTACCTATCCGAAAACCGGAATAACTTCGGGAGAATACACGTGCCTGATCACCCGTAAGGAGTGGGAGGAAAATAAAGGCGTTTAGCGGAAGGAGGCGGATCATTCATGGATAAGGACTGGGCTGAGAAAAATAAAGAAATACAGACGCTTCTGGCGAAGGAAGCTACGTTTGACGAGGCCATAAAGAAGCTCACAGAATTCCGGGGAGAATTGTTTCAGCAGATCACCTGGATTGTTGAAGCCTATCCGGAGGAGGCGTTTTATCAAATGCCTTTTGCGGGAGCAAAGGGATATCACAGCAAGACGCTTGCGTATTCCATTTGGCATATATTCCGGATTGAGGACATTGTGGCTCACGAAATGATCGTCGGGGATGAGCAGATACTGTTTCGGGAAGGGTTTCTTAAGAAGACCGCAGCTCCGATCATCACAACCGGAAATGAACTGAAAGACGAAGAGATCGCTGAGTTTTCGAAGAAACTCAATGTGAAGGAACTCTTTCTTTACGCAAAGGCTGTCAAGGAAGCAACGGACAGTATTCTGTCGAACCTGCAATACAAGGATATAAAGAGAAAGTTTACGGATGAGACAAAGCAGAAACTGATCGAAAGCAAATGTGTCAGCGAGGATGAGAATGCATTCTGGCTAATCGATTACTGGTGCGGCAAAGACGTAAAAGGTCTCATACAGATGCCCTTTTCCCGCCACTGGATCATGCATATTGAAGCGATGCTGCGCATCAAGGACCGGCTTTGCAAACTGGCAAGAAAGGGTGCGGACCCTGTTGCAATCTGCGGATTGTCCTGCAGCCATTGTTTCCTCGGAGCGTGGTGCGGCGGCTGCAGGACCGCCTACAATACCTGCTCTTGTGCAGTATACTCCGAAGGGAGAATTTGCCCCAACGTAAAATGCTGCAACGAAAGGAACATAGACGGCTGTTACGAGTGTAACGAGCTGGAAACCTGTGAAAAAGGTTTCTATGTGCCGTCCAATGACGGAGCAAACGCTGCAAAGGCGCAGAGCTTTTATATCCGAAAGTACGGAAAGAAGGAATTTCTGAAAATTCAGACGAGATTACACGAGAAATTTGAATTCCAGAAGGTGCAGGAAATCCTCGGACAGGATTATAAAGAAGCGCTCCGGATACTGGAAGAAAACTGATGGAGATCATCTTCACAAGGGGGGACCAAAACATGGGTAAATCCTGCATGGAGCAGTTGGATCAATATCTTCAGGATCTGAATGACAGGATCAGGAAGAATGGGAATCGCAGCGGAAGCAGCAACCGTTACCGGATTTTTCTGATCGGCATCAATCCGATGTTCACCTCCTCCGAACGGAGAAGTGTCGTTGAGCGGCTGATCCGGGATGCGGCAGGGAAAACCGATGAAAATGAGAAGGCGTTGGAACTCATCTACGCCTTGAAGATTGCCCGGTACAACAACTTCGATATCGAGGTTCCTCATTTCCGGGTGTCGGAGACCTTGAGCCTTATTCCGAAGCCGGATCCTGACGAGGAAATCCTTGGATTGTATAATGTGGCTGTGGCAAGAGACTGGCTTGATCTCAGTACCCATGTCCGCTTCGAGATCGATGATGGGATTACGGAAGAGCTGTATCCGTTGGAAGCATACAATCGAAGAAACTGCAATGCGGCGAAACAGTTTATCCATGATTATCTGCGGCATCAGAAGGAGCCTGTGGAATACGGTTCTCTCCGATTCAGTGACGGTGAGCCCTCTCTCTATCAGAGGAGAGTGGAAACCCAAAGAGATCTGAGCCTGTTACGAGATCCGGACTCCTGCAGTGTCGAACATTTCTGGGTCGTATACCCGGGCGGAACGGAATGGATTACTCAAAAGGCGATGATCAAACACCCGTGGGGGAGAGCCATGGGAGGATATCCGGACCGGGCCGTTGCGGAAGAGATCCTGCGGGAAGCGGAGCCGCGGAATCCCGGCCCTTGGGGAAATCACAGCAGAACTGTGGCTCACTGCGCCGAGAAGATTGCGGAATACTCCGGAATGGATCCGGACAAGGCGTATGTGCTCGGGCTGCTGCACGATATCGGACGGCGGTTCGGCAAGCGTCATCTCGGACATGTCTCCGACGGCTATTCCTACATGATGGCGTGGGGCTATCAGGACGCGGCGAGGATCTGTCTCACCCATTCCTTCAACCAGAAGAGGATCAAGGGTTATGTCGGCAAATTCGACACCACCGAGTACGAGACGGAGCTCATCAAGACAAAGCTGGCGGAGACGGAATACGACGATTACGACAAGCTGATCCAGCTCTGCGATGCAATCTCCGGAGCTTACGGCGTGATGGATATCATCGCCCGCATGAGCGATGTCAAGCAGCGGTACGGAAACTATGACCCCGAAAAATGGAACGCCAACATCGCTCTGAAGGATTACTTCGAGAAGAAGATGGGGCGGGATCTGTACGAGGCCGTAGAGAAAGATACCTTCCGGCCGGATCTGTGAACTGTATCGCATACTGCGGGTGAAGGAAGGTATACTACATTTTCCGACGAATGCTTTTTCGGTAGAATGGAGTCACCGTGAATACGGAAAATGATCCGGAGGGAGCCCGCCATGGAGAAGAAGTTTAAGGTTTTGATGCTGAACGGAAGTGCGAGACCGCAGGGGAACATTGCGCTCGCGTTTCACGAGATGGAACAGGTTTTTGCCGAAAACGGCGTGGAATATGAGAACATACTGCTCGGACGCACTGCGATCCGGGGCTGCATCGCCTGCGAGGCGTGCAGGAAGACCGGAAAATGCGCCTTCGACGATATCGTCAACGAGCTCTCGGCCAAGTTCGAGGCTGCGGACGGTCTGGTGATCGGTTCGCCGGTCTACTACGGCTCCGCCAACGGGACGATCATGGCGGCGCTGCAGCGGATGTTCTACAGCACCCACTTTGACAAGAGTCTGAAGGTCGGCGCCAGCGTGGTGAGTGCAAGACGTTCGGGGTGCACGGCGACATTTGACGAGCTGAACAAGTTCTTCACCCTTTCCAATATGCCGGTGGCAACCAGCCAGTACTGGAACAACATCTACGGATGGGAGCCGGGCGAGGGCCGGGTGGACGATGAGGGCCGGCAGGTGATGCGTGTGCTTGCGCGGAACATGGTCTTCCTCATGAAGAGCATCGAGCTTGGGAAGGAGCAGATCGGACTGCCCGAAACCGAGCCGCGCGTGTGGACGAATTTTACGAGGTAGCCAGGGGTATTATCCGGTTCGGACCTCAACGACAAAGGAATTATCGCGGAGGAGTCTTTCGAGGGACAATTCGACAGGCTCCTCTGTTTGTTTTTTCTTTAGGTTTCGGACCTTTTGTGGTACAATGAAGTATCGGACTGCGAAAGTCGGAACACGGAGGTTTACCCTATGTCATTCAAACTCTCAGATCTCTGCGGATACAGGCAGGTTGTCATCCAGTGTCATGACAATCCGGATGCTGACGCGCTGGCGAGCGGGTTCGCCCTGCGCTGGTATCTGGAGCAAAAGGGCGTTTCTGCGCGCTTTGTTTACGGCGGGCCGAATCCCGTCACGAAGAGCAATCTCGTGCTGATGCTCGAGAACCTGGAGATAGTCTGTGAGCACGTCGAAAGCCTGGAGACACCGGAACTTTTGGTGACGGTGGATTGCCAGTACGGCGAGAGCAATGTCACCGTATTTTCCGCGGAAAATGTTGCCGTCATCGATCATCACCAGGTTTCCACCGCACTTCCTGCCATGAGCGAGGTGCGGAGCAACTACGGCTCGTGTTCCACGGTAATCTTTGAGATGCTGCAGGCGGAGGGGATCGACATCAACGCCGACCGGAGAGTCGCCACAGCGCTGTATTACGGGCTGATGACGGACACGGCGGATTTCTCGGAGGTTTCCCATCCCTCAGACAGAGACCTGCGGGATACGGCGGAATTTAACAAAGCGGATATCACTCTGTTCCGAAATTCCAACCTCTCCATCGACGAGCTCCGGATTGCCGGCGAAGCCCTGAAGAACACCATCGTCGACGATGTGCGCTGCACCGGAATCGTTGAGGCGGGGCCGTGCGACTCCAACATCCTGGGGATTATCAGTGACATGTTTTTGGAGGTGGAGGGGGTCAACACCTGCGTTGTCTACAACATCCTTCCGTCCGGGATCAAATACTCCGTGCGCAGCTGCATCAAGGAGGTCAAGGCCTGCGAGCTTGCGAGCTTCCTTGCGGAAAATTTAGGCGGTGGCGGCGGACATCTGGTGAAGGCCGGCGGATTCTTAAAGAAAGATCTGGTCGTGAAGGCCGGGGTGCGCTTCGAGAAGGAGGATATCACCCGGTTTATCACGGCGAGAATGAATACCTATTTTGACGAATCGACGATCCTGTATGCGGGAGAATACAAGGCGGATCTGTCGGAGTTTGCCCACTATCGGAAGAAGAGGTTCCGCGTCGGTTTTGTGAGAACCGCAGATCTGGCGGCGCCCGGGACCAAGGTGATGATCCGGACCCTTGAGGGCGATATCGATATGGAAATCGCCGAGGATGCGTATATCATCATCAATGTTAACGGCGAGATTTATCCGATCAAAAAAATGAAATTTGAGCGATCCTATGAGGTCGTCGACGCCCCGTATGTCTATCCTGGAGAGTACCAGCCCAACGTTATCGACAACACGACAGGAGAGCGCATACCGCTTCTTCCCTATGCCGTGAGCTGTGAATCGATCGGCGGGGACGGAATCTATGCGAAGGAGATTACCGGCCGGGTGAAGGTGTTCACCATATGGGACCGGGACAAATACTACCTCGGACGGACGGGAGATTATCTGGCTGTCCGTGTGGACGACCCCTCGGATGTGTATGTCATCGAGGGAGGCATTTTCGCCAAGACTTACGAAGTATGTGAGGAGTAAACAATGCTCTACAACGCTTTTATCAGCTATCGGCACACGCCGCTCGACATGGAGTTTGCGAAGAAGGTTCACGTCGGACTGGAAACCTACCATGTGCCGGGACCGGTTCGGAAGAAGACCGGCAAGAAGAAAATCGAGAGGGTGTTCCGCGATCAGGAGGAGCTGCCGATCGGCAGCGACCTGAACGAGAACATTGCAAATGCACTTCGGGAATCGGAGTACCTGATCGTCATCTGCTCCCCGGAGACTCCCGGCTCCTATTGGGTTTCCAGGGAGATCGACACCTTCATCGAGCTTCACGACCGGCAGCACATTCTGGCGGTCCTGGTGGACGGCGAGCCGGAGCAGAGCTTCCCTCCGCAGCTGCAGGTGGACGAGAACGGAAATTCGGTGGAGCCTCTGGCAGCGGATGTGCGCGGGGCGACTCCCAAGGAGAGAAACAAAAAGTTTAAGACGGAGCTGCTCCGTCTGGCGGCGCCGATCCTCGGCTGTACTTACGACGATCTCCGGCAGAGACACCGTGAACGGATCCTTAGGAGAAATATTGCAATCGCAGCGGTTTCCGCAGGGATCATCGCGGCTGCCGGTGCGGCGTTCGGTATCTACAACGCCCGTGTCGCCGACCGCATGAAGAAACTGGCGGACGAGAAGGCTGTTCTGGCGGATGAGAAGGCCGTGCTTGCGGACGAGAAGACCAAACTTGCCGACGAGAAAACCGTCCTTGCGGATCAGATGTCGAAACTGGCGGATGAGAAGACGAAGCTTGCGGATGATATTCTGGTGGAATACCGGGAGAAGCAGAAGAATCAGTCCCGGTTCTACGCCGAGGAAGCCATGCTGCAGCTTCATGAGGGAAACCGCGAGGACGCGGTTCTCATCGCCTCGGAAGGACTCCCGTCGGCGGATGATGACCGGCCCTTCGTCGCGGAGTCAGAGTACGCCCTGGCTTCTGCTCTGCACGCTTACGACTGTGGTCAGGACCTTTCCTTTGACCGCGTCCTGCACCATGACCAGATGATTGAAAGCATGTCCGTGGACTGCGATAAACGATATCTCACCACCATCGATTACGGCAGGACCGTGTATGTGTGGGATTGCGAAACCTGCAGCCTTAAGCTGAAATTGGAGCACAATCCGGAGACCGGCAATCTCCTGTCGGCCATGGCGGATTCCAAAGGCGTGGTTGTCGCCTACAACAGCTGCCTCGTCCGGTATGATCACACCGGAAAGGAAACCGCCCGCGTTTCGCTGGAGCAGGATATGACCGGGTGCGTATTTGCCGATGAGATCGACACGGCCTTCTGTGTCCGCACGGACAAGGTGACGATGATATCCCTGGGCGATCTCACAAAGAAGTCGGAGATTTTGTACGGGAATGGAGGAAAGAGACTTCGGGAATGCAAACTTTCCTCGGACAAAAAGACGTTTGTCGTCGGTCATACCGTGGAAGACGGCGAGTCAGCCCGGGTTACCGTCATCGATCTGACATCCCTTTCCGCGTTCACGGTTCCGGTTTCTCAGGAGTATATCCTTGATTTTTGCATTACGGCAAAGGGAACCGTCGCAGTTGTAAGTACGAACGGGGATTTTTATTACAGCAAAATGAAGAAGATGACGATGGATGTCTTCCGCGTTGCAGACGGAGAGAAATGCTACAGCAGGGACATCCCGTGTGACGGTTGGGATTTTTCGAACTTCAGACTTCTTCTGGCATCCCATGCCTATGACGGAAAATGTGATATTGTTCTCGCGACGGAAGGCCACGCCTATTCCTACGATGAGGCTGACGGGACGCAGAAGGCGCAGTTCGCGCTCCCCGGTTCAGCGGTTACCCTGGATGTGAATGAGAACTCGACCACAGCATTCATCGGCTGTAAGAACGGCGAAATTATCTCAATCAACACCTCGGAGGGGGAGATTTATTCCGGGAGCACGGTCACCACAAACCTGATCCTCGACGATATGAAAATCCTGAACGACAGCATTGCTCTGCAGAGCCAGCTCTCCACGGATATCGCGGTGATGAAGTATCTTGCTGCGTCGGATCTTCAGGAGCTTCCCGATCTGACGGATGAACCGATCGGCGTTGCTGTTGCACCTTCCTCAAAGTATTATGTTCTGCAGGAACGGCATCGGACGGACACTTATAACTTTTACGATGCTGATGGAAACCTCCTGTATGGCACGAAGCTGGGATACAGTGTGGGAGGCATGGGGTTTGCCGGGGATACATTCATTGCGGCGGTGCGTGACAGCGTTCGCTTGATCGATCCGTTCACCGGAAGCGAGACGGAAATCACCTTTGAGAGCCTTGAGATTCCGATGCTGTGCCAGAAAGCCAGGTTCAGCGATGACGGGCGTTACCTTGCGATGAACGGGTTCAGCCGCGGCGTTGCCGTCATTGACCTGACGGAGAAAAGGGTTATTTTCCAAGACGAAACCCTGGATGACATTAACAATACCGCACTGAGCAGGGACGGGCGTTTTCTCCTGATTTCCGTGAAGGAGGACCTGCTTCTTCTGGTTGATGTCTCCACGGGAACCGTGACGGAGTTGCAGGATGAAACGTATCGATTGTCCTCAAACAGTTCTATGGGCACCTGCCTTGTATGTGACCAAACCGGACAGTACGCAGCTCTGGCTTGTGCTGACGGCTATGTGCGCGTTTTGGCGCTTCCTTCGGGTAAAGCGATCGGCGAATTTCCGCTTCAGACATATAACCTTTGCTTCCTCGGATTTACGAAGGATTCAAAACACATTCTGATCGAGGGCGACGATTACCGCATGAAGGTCTTTCGCCTTGACGACGGCGCCTGCCTGAACAATTTTGATATGCCGGCGCAGGTGGCCTATGTCCTCGAGTCCGACGGAACCATCGCCCTTTGCGACAACTATACGGTGAGCCTTCTGGACGCGGAGAATTTCGGCCGGCTGGCTTATGTGCCGAATGCGGTGACGTATCTTGCCGGTTGCAAGCAGTTTGTGATCGCTGACGGCACCTCGGTGTGGACCGTGGGATACAAAAACTATCGGGAGCTTCTCGCCGAGGCGGAACGGCAGTTCCCCGGCGCGGAGCTGAGCGATGAGAAGCGGATCATGTACAATATTGAGTAAACTGCCCCGGTGAACGGAGCGGGAAGGATTTTCGAGAATGCATTTTGTGGACGCAAAAGGAATCCTCAGCGGAAGCGGCGGGCGCGTCGGTATGAACATTTACCGGGGATGTACCCACGGCTGTATTTACTGTGACAGCAGAAGCCGATGCTACCAGTTCACGCACCCCTTCGAGGACATTGAGGTGAAGCAGAACGCGCCGGAACTCCTGGAGAAGGCGCTTCGGTCCAAACGCAGCAAATGCATGATCGGCACCGGCTCTATGTCCGACCCGTACATGCACTGCGAGGAACAGCTGCAGTTGACGAGACGGTGCCTCGAGATCATCCGAAACCACGAGTTTGGTCTGGCCATCCAGACCAAGTCCGACCGGATCCTTCGGGACATCGACCTGCTTGCGGAGATCAACGAATCCGCCAAATGCGTCGTGCAGATGACTCTTACGACTTACGACGATGATCTGTGCCGGATCCTTGAGCCCAACGTGTGCAACACAAAGCGGCGCATCGAGGTCCTTGAGGAGATGCAGCAGCGCGGGATTCCAACCATCGTCTGGATCACTCCGATTCTTCCGTTCATAAACGATACGGCGGAAAATGTCACCGCAATCCTTACGGAGTGTGCCCGCGTCGGGGTTCGCGGCATCATCGACTTCGGCATGGGCTTAACGCTTCGGGAGGGCGACCGGGAGTACTATTACGCGGCATTGGATAAACATTTTCCGGGGATGAAGGAGCGGTACATCGAGCGGTACGGAAACGCTTATGAATTGTCCAGCCCCAATGCCAAGGAGCTTCGGGGGATTCTGCGGAGGATCTGTACGGACAACGGGATGATGTGGCAGCCCGACGACTGTTTTGCGTACATGAACGAGCTGCCGGAGAAGTTTCCGCAGATGAGTATGTTTGATCTTATGGGAGGGAATGATGGCTCTTGAGAAGAGTGTGCTGACGGACAATCGAATTCGTGACATCCTGAGACAGTACGGGCTTACGATGACGGCAAGCCGTATACTGCCCATGGGTTCTGCCAACTGCTATGAAATCCGCTGTGAGGAAGGCAGCTTCTTTCTCAAGGAGTACCAGAGTGAGATTTCCCGCGGGGAGGTGGAGCGGGAAGCCGCGGTGACGGAGTATCTTGCTAAGCGGGATTTTCCGGTTGCGCGGTTTCAAAAGACCGGTGCGGGAGAAGTCTGCACGGAAGAGGACGGACATATCATCAGTGTGCAGGAGTACATCGAGGGGCAGACGTACTTAAATGATCTGCCGCACGAACTCCTGCCGGAGAGTGCGAAGTATCTCGGGATGATCCATGCACTTCTTCGGGACTATCCCATGGAAAAGGATTTGGACGAGAAGTGGCTGGACAGTTTTTCGGTGGAGGATGCGGCCGCCAAGTTTGACGCGCTTCTGCAGGTGCTGGATTCGGGAGAGAAAACTTCCGCGGAGCCGATCAGGGACGTAAACCTGCTCCGCACCCTTGACCATATCCGCGCGGATCTTGTTTACAAAAAGGAACTGGTCCGCAGGCTTCCTCAGTGGAAGCACTGGTTTGAGGGGATTACCTACACACCGTCCCACGGCGATTACACCGCATGCCAGCTGGTATGGGAAGAAAACCACGTGAAGGCGGTCATCGATTTCTCAGCAGCCAAATCACTTCCGGCGGGTTGGGAGATCATGCGCTCCTACGTTCAGTCCGGTGGAGCATGCCGCGACGGGGCACCCTTTGACACCGCGGATTTCGTCTCCTACGTTCGGGAGTACATGAAGTATGCACCGTTGACCGAGCGGGACCTTGCGGCGATGCCCTACGTCTATCTCTATCAGCTGTCCCGAAGCTCGTACGGTTACAAGGAGTTTCTGGTCAAGAAGACGGAAAATAAAAACGACCTTCTGCGGTTTGCCTTCTGGCGCACGGCGATCTGTCGCGAGATCGAGCGGAAGGCAGGGGAGATATCGAACGCGCTCACCGGATCGGCGAAAGAGTAACGTTGAGCAGACAACCGGGCTTAGGAGGACGACTATGAGGAAGCATGAGGAAGGATATACCGGCATTTTCCTTCGGATGTGATTTGTGCCAAGAACGATTAGGAAGCGTTTGCGGCATAGCATTTTCCGAAGAAGTCCTGTAAAGTGGTGCCTGTAAGGAGGCGATGGATATGGGATACCGAAATGCGAAAGACATTTTTCCGGAAAATCTTCTGAAGCAGATCCAGAAGTATGTTTCGGGGGAGACCATCTACGTACCTGCAGGCGTGGAGAAAAAAGACTGGGGTGAGACCTCGGGATACCAGAGTTACATCCGCGAGCGGAACGCCGCGATCAAAGAGGCGTTTCAGGGGGGCAAAACGATTGACGAGCTGGCGGAGCAGTATGCGCTTTCTTACGATACCATCAAACGGATTGTTTACAGTAAGAAGGAGGCAGCTATGGTAAAGTACAGCGCTACGCTCACGTCCGCCTTGGAATACGGCAAGGCCGAGAAGACGGACGCATGGGTTCATTTGTATCTGAACGAGGAGGGACGGAACATTCCGTTTTCCGACGGGTTGAAACTGTTCGACCGGTATTTTATCAGTCCGGCGAAGTTCCCTCTCTCATTTTTTCACCGGTGCGCCGGACCTGAGGGGACCATGAAATACCGGATTGACGAGGGCTGGTGGAACCATAAGATCGAGGCACTCACGAAGGTGATCGAGGCCGGCACCGAGATGCCGCCCATCATCGTACACTATGTGGACGGCGAGTTCGAACTCAACGACGGAAACCATCGCCACAAGGTTTTCGAGAACCTTGGCATCGATACGGTGTGGGCGATCATCTGGATCACCGAGGAGGCCGAGTACAACGACTTTATGAGCAAGTACGGGGAGTTCGTGAAGGACTGCACGGTAGTCAGAAGATAATTGTTCGAAAAATGCGCGTCCCTAAGGCGCGGTAAGGAGAAATGCCATGAGATTGTTTATGATCAGCGGATGCTGCGGCTCCGGCAAATCAACGATGAAGGATGCGCTATACGAGATCATGGATCCCGAGGTTTACGCATGCATTGATATCGACGAAGCGGGCTATAACTGGTGGGATTACGCCGGGACGGACCACGAGTCGAAGTACCATGACGACTGCATTGCGGAGGCCGTGAAACGGGCTTCCGGACGGGATCTGATCTTTGTGTCCTGCACGAATCCCCATGATTTCATCGGGAAGCATGTCCTTCCGGAGGAGGTGGATTCGACGGAGTTTATCATCTTAAACCCTTCGGACGAGGCGATCTGGGAACGGCTTCGCGCCAGACCTGCGGAACGC
>Ga0310696_10001168_pt1 | contig 38630 bp, 47 predicted proteins | sample AusTroGonzalo_MG_4_FD_203885 | JGI IMG/M metagenome (GOLD analysis project Ga0310696, IMG submission 203885) | Bovine rumen microbial communities from tropical cattle in Woodstock, Queensland, Australia - Gonzalo_02 (v2) (version 2) | ecosystem: Host-associated > Mammals > Digestive system >... | reverse complement strand
GATTACAATTACATATTTTTCACGATAGTAACGCAATATCGTATAAAAATATTAATTTCCAACATAGAATTATTAAGGGAAGCATTCAAAAAAGCGATGGGCAAATATGATTTTGAAATATTTGCGATAGTTGTTTTAGAAGAACATTTTCATTTAATTTTGAAAGTTAAAAATATTGAGGAATATCCGAAAATTATATATTCCGTAAAGAATTATTTTTCAAGAAAAATTGACAAAGAAGTAGAGGAAATAAACAAATCAAGATTGTCCGAAAGTCAGATAAAAAGACATGAAAAAGGAATTTGGCAGAGGAGATATTGGGAACACACAATAAGAGATGAAAAAGATTTGTATAAGCATTTAGATTACATACATTATAATCCGATAAAACACGGATATGTTGAAAAAGCAAAAGATTGGGAATATTCAAGTTTCAAAAAATTTGTCAGAATGGGTTATTATGATGAAAATTGGTGCAATTTTGAAGATAAAAACAAGATAAAACAAATAGTGTTTGAATAATTAAGATATTTTTTATAGAATATCGCACCGATTTTGTATTTGTTTATATTTTGGAGCAAACGCATTAAAAACGTGATTATTACAGCATATTTGGTGCAAACGTTCCTTTTTGCACCCTACCAACTTAAGCGAGTTTGTAAGCAAAGACGACATTCGTATGAAAAAAATCCGAAAAAACAGATTAACAACTAAATATGATTTATTAAAATTTCATGTATAATATTTTATAGGGGTTTTAAGAAAAAATCAGATTAGTTTTCATAGCGGAGAAAATTATGACAGAATATTATGATAAAAAAATGGAGTGCATTTCGTTAAATAAATTACGAGAAATACAATTACAACTTATAAACAAACAATTAAAAAGAGCATCAAAGTCAAAAGCTTATAAAAGTAAATTACCTGACAAGATAACTAATCTTCAGGAAATACAAAATCTTCCTTTTACAACAAAAGACGATTTAAGAAAATACAGTCCCTATGGATTTTTAGCGGTTCCGTTCGACAAAATATTAAAAACTCTTGCTACAAGCGGAACAACAGGGTCACCTCTCTTTTTTTTCTATACAAAATCCGATCTTAAAAATTTTATAATCAACAATTCCCGTCATTATTATCGTTTTGGTATTAAAAAGGGGAAAAGTATTCAGTGTATGATGAATTTTAATTTATCTATTATAAGTTTCTGTCATATGACTTACGAAAATCTGGGTGCAAATTTTATTCCTTCAGGGACAGGCAACACGCTTAAACAAATAGAAATTTTAGAAACTTTGGGAGCGGAATTTTGTATGGCAACACCAAATTATCTGATGCATTTATGTGATTTTGCAAAAAAAGAAGGAAAGAGGCTGCCTGTAAAAACCGCTTTGGTAGCCGGTGAACCGTGCAATACTCTTCTTAGAGAAAAAATATTAAATGATTACGGTATAGAACTATTTGAAACTTACGGTTTAACGGAAATGATGGGAGCAGTGGCAGCAGAATGTCCCTGTCACAGCGGGTTGCATATAGATGAAGATTTTTATTATGCGGAAATTATTAATCCCGAAACCGGAAAAGTTCTGCCTGACGGTGAATACGGAGAGCTTGTTCTGACACCGCTGCATATTGAAGCAATGCCACTTATCAGATACCGTACGAGAGATATAACCAGAATAATCACAGAACCTTGTTCCTGCGGCCGCACTCATTTGAGAATAGAGCCGATTACGCACAGAATTGATGATATGCTTCTTATAAACGGGACAAACGTATTTCCGTCACAAATAGAAGAATGTATTTATGAAACCTTATCGGCTTCGACAAATTATCTTATTCACATAACTGAAAAAGAAGGTATAAAAAAATTAATAATTGAAGTAGAACTGCAGAAGAATCTGTTAGAAAACAAACAATCAATAATAAAAATAGAAAATGATTTAGGGGAAAAGATACTATCACGTATCAATGTAAGACCGAAGTTAAGTTTTGTTGAATGCGGTCATTTACCTGAAATTCAGGGAAAAGCCAAAAGGATTGTTAAAGATGTGTAAATAACAAATCAGGCTATATGATGTTTTTTGAAAAACTTTAAAAAGAACACGCAGGGATATTTATGAAAAAGATTATTATTTTTTTGGTTATTACAGTAAATTTTATACAGGCAGCTTTTGCAGATACTGTTTCTTATGACAAAAGCGGATTTGCGAAAGTATACACCGTCATTGATGATGCGGTTTACGACATGAGATATTACTCATCATACAATTTCACTGGAAACAAAATCAGGGGCTACAAAGCACCGGTTGCGTATATGACGAAAGAAGCTTTGCAGGCATTATCAGTTGCGGCGGCTGATTTAAGAAAACAGGGGTACAGAATTTTAATCTGGGACACATACAGACCGCAAAAAGCAGTAGATAATTTTGTTGAATGGATAAATGACCCAAATGACGAGGGGAACAAAAGTTTTTACCCTGAATTAAAAAAATCCGATTTGACAAAAGGAAATTATATTGCCGAAAAATCAGGCCACACAAGAGGAAGCACCATTGACCTGACTTTAATAAAACAAGACGGTTCTTTTGTTGATATGGGCGGAACTTTCGATTTATTCAGCGAAGTTTCTCATCCGGATTATAAAAAATTAACCCGTAAGCAGAAGAAAAACAGAAAAATACTGCGCGACGCAATGGTCAAAGCAGGTTTCAAGGGTATCGACTCCGAATGGTGGCACTTTACACTTGAAAACGAACCTTTCAAAGATACATACTTCAATTTTGACATAGAATAAAATGCAAAAAATTAAACAAATCAGCAATATTTTTATAAAACACATGGCACTGATAGTGTTAGCCGTGGCATGTGTTTCGCTATTTGCACCCAAATCCGCTTTATGGATTAAAACATCATGGATTAACAATCTGCTTATGGTGGTCATGTTTGGCATGGGACTTACATTAAAGCCGAATGATTTTATTCTGATTTTAAAAAGACCCAAAGAAATTATTTTGGGAAGTATTGCCCAATTTACGATTATGCCGTCAATTGCCTTAATTTTAAGCCGTGCTTTCGGACTTGATGCCGCATTAACAGCGGGGGTTGTTTTGGTGGGAACATGCCCCGGAGGTACATCAAGCAACGTAATAACTTATTTTTCAAAAGGTGATGTTGCTCTTTCAGTTTGTATGACAAGTGTTAATACTCTGCTTTCAGTAATACTTACCCCCGTTATTACATATCTTTTGCTTAAAACAACCGTTGAAGTTGATGCAACGGGAATGTTATTCAGTATTTTAAAAATAATTTTAATACCGATTATTTTAGGCTTTTGCGTAAATAAATATTTTGCCGGATATACAAAAAAATCCGCAGATTTACTCCCTGTCATATCTGTTGTTGCAATTTGCACAATAGTTGCTGCAGTTGTATCTCATAATGCGGAAAAAATATACACAAGCGGTTTTTTGATTTTTATAGTCGTAGTTTTACATAATATTTTTGGCTATGGTTTGGGATTTATTTTTGGAAAGATATTTAAAATGAGTCCTGAAAAAATCAAAGCATTTTCAATAGAAATAGGCATGCAAAATTCGGGACTTGCGGTAAGTCTTGCCAACACCGCATTTCATGCTTTTCCTGCAGCAAGTATACCGGGAGCATTTTTTTCGGTATGGCACAATATTTCAGGCGCTGTTTTAGCAGGCATTTATCAAAAATGGACTAACAAAGACAAATAAATTCAGTGAAGATAATTCATATTATTATTTTGGATAATGTATGCTAAACAACACCAACTACAGCTGTTATTTATATTTAGTAAATTATTTTGTTTATGGTTAATTTTTGGTTAAAAAAAGTTGTATTTTGACTATGTTCACGGTATCTTTTTTGTATACAGCCTTATGGAAAGTATAAAGGAGGATACACAAATATGGCAGGAAAAACAATTACGGTTGATGGTAACTACGCTGCCGCACACGTTGCGTATGCACTCAGCGAAGTATCAGCAATATATCCTATCACTCCCTCATCCACAATGGGTGAATGGGTTGATGAATGGGCATCACAACACAAGAAAAACATTTGGGGCAAAGAAGTAAAAGTTGCTGAAATGCAATCAGAAGCAGGCGCAGCAGGTGCTGTACACGGTTCTCTTGCAGCAGGTTCATTAACTTCTACTTATACCGCTTCACAAGGTTTATTGTTGATGATTCCTGTAATGCACAAAGCAGCAGGGGAAATGCTCCCTCACGTTATTCACGTTTCAGCACGTGCATTAGCAGCACAATCATTGGCTATCTTTGGTGACCACACAGACGTTATGGGTTGCCGTAACACAGGTTATGCAATGTTAGCCGCTAACTCCGTTCAGGAAGAAATGGATATGGCTTTGGTTGCACACCTTTCAACTTACAAAGCAAAAGTTCCGTTCTTACAATTCTTTGACGGATTCAGAACTTCTCACGAAGTACACAAAATTGAAGAAATTTCTTACGAAGACATAGCAAGCCTTGTTGAAGAAAAATACATTGAAGAATTCAGAACAAGAGCATTAAGACCTGACGCACCTATTTGTAAAGTAGGAGCTCAAAACCCCGATGTTTACTTCCAGGGACGTGAAACAGTAAACAAATACTATGACGCAGTTCCAGATATCGTTCAGGAATATATGGACAAAGTTGCAAAAGTAACAGGACGTCAATATCATCCGTTTGATTATGTCGGCGCACCCGATGCAACAGATGTTATCGTTGCAATAGGTTCAAGCTGTGAAACTATTGAAGAAACAATCGAATACCTGAACGCAAACAGAGGAACAAAATACGGTTTGGTTAAAGTAAGATTGTATAGACCTTTTGATACAAAACGCTTTAACGAAGCATTACCGAAATCAACAAAGAGAATAGCTGTTCTTGACAGAACAAAAGAACCCGGTTCAATTGGCGAACCTTTATATCTTGATGTTGTTGCAGCATTAGAAAACAAAGATATCAGAGTAATCGGCGGACGTTACGGTTTATCTTCAAAAGAATTTACACCGTCAATGGCTTATGCTGTTTACAAACACAGCGAAAATAACGGCTTCCACGGATTTACAGTCGGTATTGAAGATGATGTTACAAAAAAATCATTAAAAGTTGAAGAACACATCGTAACAGAACCCGAAGGAACAACAAACTGTATGTTCTGGGGATTGGGGTCAGACGGTACCGTTGGTGCTAACAAAAACTCAATTAAAATTATCGGTCAATACACAGACAAAGATGCTCAGGCATACTTTGCTTATGACTCAAAGAAATCATTCGGTGTAACCGTTTCTCACCTGAGATTTGGCGACAAGCAAATTAAGTCAACATACTTAATTACCGCACCGGATTTCGTATCCTGCTCCGCACACGCATATATCGGCAGATACGACTTGTTAAAAGGAATCAAAGAGGGCGGAACATTCCTCCTGAACTCACCTTATACTAAGGAAGAAGCATTCAGTCACTTAACAAGAGAAATGCAGGAAACAATCATTAATAAGAAAATCAAATTCTACAACGTTAATGCTGATGAACTTGTAAAACAACAACCCGGATTAAGAGGAAAAGGTGCAAACACGGTAATGATGGTTGCATACTTCAAAGTTTCGGGCATCATTCCGTTTGAACAGGCATACGAAGGTATGAGAAAAATGACTGAAAAAACCTTTAAGAAAAAAGGTGATGATGTCGTTAACATGAACCTTGCATTAATTGATGCAGCAGTTGATGCTTGTCAGGAAGCAACAGTTCCCGCAACACTCGATGGTGTTCCTCACGCTGATAATGTTCAGATGATTCCTGATAATGCAAATGAATTTGCAAAGAAAATCATTGAACCCTCAATGAGACAAAAAGGCGACGATATCCCTGTTTCTGCAATGAGCGTTGACGGTACTATTCCGACAGGAACAGCTTGTCTTGAAAAACGCGGTATTGCTCCGAGAGTTCCGAAATGGAATTCTGCAAACTGCTTACAATGCGGAATTTGTGCATCTGCATGTCCTCACGCAGCAATCAGAACAAAACTGGTTGAAGCCGATAATATGAAAGATGCTCCCGAATCATTTAAAGCAGTTGATGCAAGACCGAATGCAAACGGTGAAAAATTCAAAGTTCAGGTTTACTGCTTGGATTGTACGGGCTGCGGCGTTTGTCTTGACCAATGTCCGACAATGAAAATGCCCGCTGAAAAACAGGCTCTTTCATGGTCAACAATCGAAGAAGAAGAAAAAGCAGGCGAACTTGCTAACGAAAAATTCTTTGACGAATTACCCGACAACGTAATGGGTAAAAACAACGTTAAATCAATCAAAGGCGCTATGCTCAGAAAACCGTTGTTTGAATTCTCGGGTGCCTGCGCAGGCTGCGGTGAAACTCCTTATGTAAAACTCGTTTCACAATTATTCGGAGAAAACGCAATCGTAGCAAACGCAACAGGTTGTTCTTCAATCTACTCCGGTACTTTCCCGACAATTCCTTACACAACAACCAAAGACGGAAGAGGACCCGCATGGGCAAACTCATTGTTTGAAGACAACGCTGAATTCGGTTTTGGTATGAGATTGGCTGTTGATTCCAACAGAGATACTCTGAAACTTTACGTTGAAAAAATTCTCGCTAAAGAAGAAGCACCAGCAGACCTCAAAGAAGCATTAAGCGAAGCAATTTCTCACTTTGATAATTCAAAAACAGAAGAAGCGCTGAAAGCACAGGATAAAGCAAAAGCCGTAATCGCAAAATACGCTGACTGCGGTTGTGCAGACCTTGCAAAAGTAAGAGAACTTCAGGACTACTTTACTGATAAATCAGTTTGGATTATCGGTGGTGACGGCTGGGCAAACGATATCGGATACGGCGGTATTGACCACGTTCTTGCACAAAACCAAAACGTAAATATCCTCGTTCTTGATACTGAAGTTTACTCAAATACAGGCGGTCAGGCATCTAAATCAACCCCGACAGGCGCAGTTGCAAAATTCGCAACAGGCGGTAAGAAAACTTACAAGAAAAACATGGGCTTGATGAGTATGTCATACGGCTATGTATATGTTGCATCAGTTGCTCTCGGTGCTGACAGAAATCAAACATTAAAAGCATTCCAGGAAGCAGAAGCTTATGACGGACCGTCAATTATATTTGCTTACGCTCCCTGTATCGCTCACGGTATTGATATGAGTAAAACTCAGACAGAACAAAAGAGAGCTGTTGAAGCAGGTTACTTCCCGCTTTACAGATACAACCCCGCAAACGAAACTCCGTTTACATGGGATGCTAAAGAGCCTAAAGGCAGTTATCAGGAATTCATCAGAAGTGAAGGAAGATACAAATCACTTCTCAAGACGAACCCAGAAGATGCGGAAGCTCTTTATACTCAGGCTGAAGAAGATGCAGCTAAGAGAATGGCTGTATACAAATCAGTCGGTGAATTGATGAAATAATTTCATCTATAAGCTAAAAAAAAAGCGGATACGTACAGTATCCGCTTTTTTATCAGAAAAATTTTTCAATTATTTATCGTGCATTAAATAATATGAAGAACAAACCAATGCTAAATATCCGGTCTTAATGTTATATGCATTGTTAATCGCCTCATCATTACATACGGTGTACCATTCGGCCGGAAACAAAATATCATCCGCACAACCCCAACCACTTAAAAATCCTTTTGCGGGATTAATTTTATAGTTTTGTCTGTCAAGAATTGCGCAAAACTTGTCTTTCCCGCTTATATTCGGTTTACGGTCACCATTTACATCAAAATGAACTTGTACACCACCCATACCTCGACTGCCTGCAAACGTAATACGAGTTCCGTTTTCAAGCTCTATACAATCATCGGCGCAAATCTTACCATTCATATACTTAGAAAGTTTTGCGGGCAAATCTGTTGAACCCAAACCGTCAAAAGAATCGTTATTTGCTTTTGCAAGCAATAAAGCACGGGAAACATCTGAATAAGCTTTCCTCCAGCCGATAATTAAATGTCTTTTTTCCATACTATTTATCGCTGTCGGAATTGTTAATGCAGCCACAATACCAATAATAACCAGCGTTATCAGCACCTCAGCGAGCGTGAAGCCGCTTTTGAATATTTTTAATTTGTGCAGACTATTTTCCATGTTCTTATTATAGCATATTTTAAAAACAAAAACTGGCGCACCACTGCTTCTATTCTATTCTATTAGAGAGCTTATGGCTGTTGAGTTTCAGTGTCAATTACTTTTTGTAAATTTTTATTAATCGTTTTTTTGTAATATTTTGATTTTGGCATTCTACAAGGCACTTCTTTATGATTTTTCAGCTTTTCTGGCCTCAAATGACATATATTTCCCTGCATATTACACATGCAGCAAAATTACCCAACCGGCTAATTTTCAAGCGTCCTCTTTTGACCTATATAAATTTTACAATAGAAGTATGATTAAAAAGTTATTATTTTGCACAGTTTCTATATTTTTCTCAGTGTTCTTTCTGACCGTCGGACAGAGTCAGGCAGGCACAAAAGGTTCTTCAAAACATACTTATAAAGAAGCTGTATATCAACACGCATGGTGTTCTGCCCACAATGGTACCGAGGAATATAAAAATGACGACTTTACAAGAGTCGATTGTCTGACAGATACCCATGCTGTTGAATTCGATTTTGCAAAAAAATGGGCGGAAAGCGTAGGACAGGCAGAATATTACGCATACAAAACAGGAAAACGGGGAATGGTCGTTTTAATTCTCGAAAATCCGAAAAAAGAATACATATATTATAAAAGAGTCAAAGAATTGGGAAAAATTCACGGATTTGACACTGAATATGTAACGCCAAAACTTATTAAGTGAAGTCAGACTTTACATTCAGCAAGAATTTAAATTTTTATTTTTTCCTTTTGTGCCAATCTGTTATTCACAGAATAGACACAGCCGCAGTAATTTTGTCTGTAAAAATTTTCTTCTTTGGCAATCTTCATTGTTTTTAAATTTCCGTTCTGTTTGCGAAAATCCGTATCAACAAATTCCAAGTTAAATTTTTCAGAGGCATTTTTACCTGCCCGCACTATGTCATTTCTTATTTTGTGGGGACTAATCATCAGTGTTGTTGAAAATTTGTTTATACCGAGCTGAACTGCCTTTTGCGCTGTTTTATTCATTCTCATTTCAAAGCATTTAATACAGCGTTTACCCTTTTCGGGTTCGGTTTCCAAACCTTTGATATAATCAAACCAAACACTTGTATCATCCTCTTCAATAATAAGTTCATATCCTTTTTTTCCGCAGTATAAAACCAATTCTTTAAGCCTGCGTTCATATTCTGCTTTTGGATGAATATTCGGATTATAAAAATATACAACAGGGTTATACCCTTGTGAGGAAAGAAGTTCGAGCGGATATCCGGCACAAACCGCACAGCAGGCGTGAAGAAGTATCTTTTCACTCATTCTGTTTTTCCTCTGCACCTGCATCAATCAGCATTTGTTTCAGCTGAGGATAAGGAATGTTTCCTACATGTTTTTTGCCGTTTATCACTATGGTCGGAGTTCCGTCAAATTTATTTTTAATAACGTTTTCAAGTTCTTGTTTTAATTCCGCCTTAACCTCTTCGGAATTTGCATCTTCGATAAGCTGTTTGCAGTTAAGTCCGTTAACCAGTTTGATTATCTTTTTTATTTCTTTTTCACTTGCAGGTGTTTTTTCAAAGAATAAATCATTTAATTCCCAATATTTGTCCTGTTTTTTAGCTGCCAAAACGTATCTTGCCATAGCACAAGAACCTTTATGAGTGCTTTGAGTGATTTTTTCATTACATTCGGAATCAAGAGGGAAATTATGATGGATAATAAACAACCCTTTTAATTCGGTTATCGCTCTTTTTAGCGACAAGTCAACAAGAAAACATGCAGGACAGTTATAATCAAGATATGTATGTATTGTGACTTTTGCGTTCGGATTTCCGATTGTATTGCCACTTACTTTATATTCTTTTGAGTATGTGCTTATTCCCTTTAGTGTTTTCAGCTGAGGTGCAAGTATTAAACTTGTCGAGGTAAAAATTAATATTATAATTCCCGCAGTAACAACCGATATAAAGGCTATCAGATATTTTTTAATTTTCACTGCAGAAATAAAATCTTCGATTGATTGTTTGAGTTCGTAGAACAAATTTTTCGTGTAATCTTTGTTCAAAACTGCTATTCCCAAATCAATAAAATACGTAGCAACACACAATACGCAGATTTTTTCTATCTGAAAAACGGAAATTCCCGCCAAAAGCATTGATATTGCGAAAGCTACCGAATACAAAACAAAAATATAACTGTGCGGATTTTTAAAAACTTCCAAAAATTTTAGATATTTAAAATTTTTCAATTTATCTGCAAATAAAAGCAAAAGCGTGAACAGATACAAAAACATTCCCCAAAGGCAAAGCGGAATGCCGAAAAACTGTGAATAGAATGTCTTTGCAACACCGTCGCAATCCACAACCTCATTAACAGTGCAAAAACTCGGCAGCGCATACTTTGCAAAATTTGCATTATAATAAATTTCGCACAATTTAATTGTCAGGGCAAAACCTGCTAAGGCAAAAATTAAGGTCAATATCTTTTTTATTTTCATAACATATCCTTTTTTTAATTATTATAATATAAATTTGTAATTAAAAATTACCGTTTTGGTTATTTAAAATATTTAATAATCATCTTATTTTTAATTTTAAAATATCAAAACCGATATTTCAATATTACACAACAATCTCATTACGTGCAAAAAGATGATTTATAAATTCAACAAGTATGATAATCTTTTTTCGGTAAAAGGAACGGACGATAAATGAAAACAGATACTTTTGATTTTGAACTTTCAAAGGAAATAACGGCAAGACCTCTTGAAAACAAGGGTTTTAATAAACATTTCATAAACCTCGTAAGTGCAGATGTTTTCAAGCCTAAGCATTCTGCATTCCTCAACAGAATAAAAAATTTTTTCAATTTTTAATAATTTTTCGTAACATTTGTAAATATATGATATTCAATTTGTTTTTATATTAATATATAATTTATTTTTGCATTCAATTATTTATTATTTCCCATTAATGCGGCAGACCGCAAACAGTGTTACTTTTAATTTACCAAAGGAGAATTAATGATTAAAAATCTTCAGGAGCTGCAGGATTGTGTACGCTTTAAAGATAAACTGCATATAATAATTGATGAAGAAGTAATAAAATCACTGAACAGCAGTTATTCGGAAGATTTATTCAGTCCGATTTATAAAAGAATTTTTGAAAATTTTGCCAAAAAAGAAAAAATTATTCTTACCGTTTTGCTGAATAAAAAAATAAAAGGCTTCAGCAAATCAGAAATGAAATTTGTTTTGAAAAGTAAATTCATCCCCGAAGAAATTCTTGAGGATACAGAATATCAGAAAATTTATATAGGTTTTGAAAAAGCTTATCTGAAATTATTTAAAAAGACTGAAATTTCATCTGTCGGAATCGGTGTAACAGATGAAAAGCTAAGAAAACTATACAAAATTTTAATCACAAAAGAGCGGTTTGAAACCTTTTTAACAGAAACAAACAACCTTTATCTATAAATTTTTGTATAATTTTTCACCCTGTTTGGAAATTATTGCCCCAAAATATGCTATTATTGATTTTGCAGTAACGGATGTTCGGGCAGATGAAAATAAAAAAAGAAATTTTATTTTTTACTACACTTATTTTATGGGTTTTTGCGCTCGCATACTCCGCAAATCCGGATTATGACCTGTGGTCGCGTCTTATTGCCGGAAATCATTTCCTTTCATACGGAAAACTCATGCTTCATGATATCTTTTCTTATACCCCGACTCACATCTGGATTGACCACGAGTGGGGTTCAGGTATTGTTTTTTCTTTGCTCTTAAAATTATCGGAAAATATAAACGTAAATCCGATAAATACATTTTTATTTTTTAAAACACTATTGGTGTTTTTAATTATCTTTTTTACTTTCTTAACGGTCAAAATCAGAGAACCAAAATTTTCAACACCATATCAGATTTTGTATTTTGCCCTTTCTTTATTTGCGGCAAATATGGTTTATTCTTCTACCGTTAGATGTCACATGTTCACCTTTTTATTTTTTGTTTTGTGGCTTTTTATTCTTGAATTATACAGAAAAAAGCAGAATAATTTATTGCTTGCCATACTCCCTATTTCAATGGTTTTGTGGGGAAACCTTCATGGAGGCTGTTTAAGCGGAACAGGACTTCTGTTAATTTATTCAGCAGGGGAATTTTTAAACAAAAAAAATCCTTTTCCGTATCTGATTACGGCAATTTTTTCGTTTTTGGCATTATTGATAAACCCCTACGGCACAGATTACGTAAGGTTTTTATTTGAAGCAGGAACAATGGCAAGACCGTGGATTACGGAATGGCAATCACCTTTTCTTACCCCGATTTTACACGTAAAATTTATCCTGTTTTTCTTATTTATGATGATTGTTTGTTTAACCGGCATAATATCTGCAAAATTTGATATAAAAAACTGTGACAAAACAAAATTTTTTACACTTACGGCAACTGCCATGCTTAGTGCATCTTTTATAAAACTCATCCCGTTTTTTGTCATTTCCGCGTCGGTTTTTATGTTTGATGATGTTTATAAAACATTAAAAAGAATAAAAGCTTTTTCATTTTTTACAAATCCCGAAAACAAAGTTGTTTATGCAGTAATTATTATTCTGTCATTAGGCTCAATAAGTTCCGCACAAGGGCAAATCCCGATTAATCTCAAAAAGTATCCGCACACACCGGTGCAGTTTATAAAAGAAAACAAAATAAGCGGAAATTTGTTCACGGATATGACTTACGGAAGTTTTTGCGTATACAAACTTTTTCCGCAAAACAGGATTTTTATGGACGGAAGATATGAAGAGGTTTATAATCCCGACCTTTTAATTACGATGAAAAACTTTATAAAGCAAGAGGGAGAAAACCCTGATGCAGTCATAAAAGATTTTCAGACAGATATTGTTTTACTGAATATTCCTGTAAGCGGAATAATTCTGCCCGCAGAAAAAAGCCTGAAAAAAATGAAATGGAAAGAAATTTACTCGGACAGTTTTTGGAAAATATACGTCCGCCCAGACTACCCGATAAAAAATTTTAAACAAATTGATTTTAACCCCAAAAACACAATGAATACGATGTTTGACACGGAAATAACAGATATTTGAACACAAATAACGCACAGTTGCAAATTTTCAAAAAAAATGACCTCTGCTATGATTGAGGTCATTTTATATTTTATGATTTAACCAATAGAATTAGAAATTTAAGCCGCCTTCTCTTGCAGCTTCTGCCAGTGCAGCAACTCTGCCGTGATATAAGAAACCGCCTCTGTCAAATACGACATCGGTAATTTTCTTTTTTGCAGCTCTTTTTGCAAGCTCTGCACCTACCACTTTTGCAGCTTCAATATTACCGCCGTGAGCAAGTTTTGTTTTCAGTTCTTTGTCATCAGATGAAGCTGATACCAAAGTAACACCCTTAACATCATCAATGATTTGTGCATAGATGTGTTTCGTACTTCTGTATACAGCCAGTCTCGGTGCTTCAGCAGTACCCGAAAGTTTTACTCTGATTCTTCTGTGACGTTTTTGTGTTTTTTCTTTTCTGTTTTCGTTCTTAATCATAATTTCTTTCCTTTCACCCAAACCTTCTTATAAATAATTATAAGGGTTCATACGGGCTTACTTAAACGACAATCATGCCGCTCTATTTTTTACCTGTCTTACCGACTTTTCTTCTGATGTGTTCACCTTCGTATTTAACACCTTTTCCTTTGTAAACTTCAGGAGGTCTTTTTGAACGTACAAGTGCTGCGAGGTCGCCTACAACCTGCTTGTTCGGACCTGAAATTTTGATTTTGGTGTTAGCTTCAACTTCAATCTTAACCCCCTGAGGAGTTTCAATATTGATTGGATGTGAATATCCGAGCTGAAGATTTAGTGTAGTTCCCTGCATTGCTGCTCTGTAACCTACACCCACGATTTCAAGTTTCTTTTCAAAACCGTTCTTAACACCGTTAATTGCGTTAGCTACAAGGGTTCTTGACATACCGTGCAAAGAACGTGATTTTCTTTCGTCATTAACACGTCCTACAACGATTTTATTATCTTCCTGTTTAAGAGTTATTTCCGGTCTTACCGTAACTTCTTCCGTTCCCAAAGGACCTTTCGCAGTCACTGTTTGTCCGTCAATTTTGACTTCAACACCTGCCGGTATCTCTATGGGTAATTTTCCTATACGTGACATTTTTTTATCTCCGTTTTGTCAATTTTTTACTGAACTACCAAACGTAGCAGACTACTTCGCCGCCAACGTTTTCTTGTCTTGCTTTTCTGTCCGTAAGTAAACCTTTGCTTGTACTTACAACAGCTATCCCCATTCCGCCAAGAACCTGGGGAAGATTTTTTGCTTTGCAGTAACTTCTTAATCCCGGTCTTGAAACTCTTTGAAGATTCGTGATAACAGGATTGTTTTGAGCATCATACTTCAATGCTATATTCAAAACTTTGAATTTACCGACTTCTTTTACTTCATAATTTGCTATGTAACCTTCATCTTTGAGAAGTTTTGCCATTTCAACTTTAAGATTTGAAGCAGGCATCTCAACTTCCGGATGAGAAACTACATTGGCATTTCTGATTCTTGTAAGCATATCTGCTATAGGATCTGTATTCATTCTGTTTTCCTTTTCTATATAGATAATTAAGAATATTTATAATTACCAGCTTGCTTTTGTAACGCCGGGGAGCAATCCTTTATGCGCCATTTCTCTCAGGTGAATTCTGCAAAGACCAAAATCTCTGTGAAATCCGTGAGGTCTGCCGCAAACGGAACATCTGTTGTGAAGTCTTACTTTGGGATATTTTCCTGCTTCAGCCAATGCTTCTCTTTTTGCTTCCTTATTAATCATTGCCTTTTTAGCCACGTTTCGCTCCTTTTTTATTTCTTGAACGGTAAACCGAGATATTTAAGCATTGCTCTTGCTTCTTCATCGGTTTGTGCCGTAGTAATTATTGATATATTCATACCTAACACTGTTTCAACTTCGTCATACGAAATTTCGGGGAACAGTGCCTGTTCTTTTAATCCGAGTGTATAATTTCCTCTGCCGTCGAAACTCTTTGAGCTTATCCCTCTGAAGTCCCTGATACGGGGAAGAACGATACAAATAAGTTTTTGTATAAAATCATACATTCTTTCGCCGCGGAGAGTAACCATACAACCAACTGGTGCACCCTCTCTCAGTTTGTATGCGGCTATTGATTTTTTTGCTTTTGTAATAACAGCTTTTTGACCTGCTATCTTCGTCAATTGCTTAACAATTAATTCAGCCAGCTTTGAATTGTGTGCTGCTTCACCTACACCCATGTTGATAACTACCTTGCTCAATTTAGGAATTTGGTGCACGTTTGTGTACTTAAATTCTTCTTTGAGAGCAGGAACGACATCTTCGTCGTATTTTTTTCTTAAGCTTTTTGTTACTGTTGTCATTTTTCTTTTCCTTCTCGTAGAATACATCTTCACCCAAAAGGCAAGATGTCCATACCATTAACTATACGTCTAACTTTTCACCGCATTTTTTGCAAACACGAACTTTTTTGTTGTCTATAACTTCGTGTTTAATACGGGTTGATTTTTGACAAGCCGGACAGAAAAGCATTACCTTGGAAGAATCCATCGGCGCTTCTTTCTTGACCAATCCGCCCTGAACACCAATCATAGGATTGGGTTTTTGTGCTCTTGTCACCATGTTTACACCTTCAACTATAACTTTGTTTTCAGATGTAACAACTTCTTTTACGTTACCGGTTTTGCCTTTATCTTTTCCGGATACAACAACAACTTTATCACCGGTTCTAACGTGTAATTTATGTTCTTCAACTTGTTTTTTTGTTCTTCTCATCTTTTGCCGCCAATCTTATATAACTTCCGGTGCAAGAGAAATAATTTTCATAAAATTCTTTTCTCTGAGTTCACGGGCAACCGGTCCGAAAACACGTGTTCCTCTGGGGTTACCGTCTTTGTTGATAATAACGGCAGCATTTTCATCAAATCTGATAACAGAACCGTCTGCTCTCTTGATGTCATGCTTTGTTCTTACAACAACCGCTCTAACTACATCGGATTTCTTAACCGTCATGTTAGGTGTTGCATCTTTAACAGCTGCAACGATAACATCCCCGACGTATGCAAATTTTCTGTTTGAACTGCCCAATACACGGATACATAAAAGTTCTTTTGCACCTGTATTATCAGCAACTTGTAATCTTGTTTCCTGTTGTATCATTTTACTTCATCCTTTAATTAGCAAAAATACTATTTCGCTTTTTCTACAACTGCTGCAACCACCCAGCGCTTATCCGCAGAAATGGGTTTCGACTCTCTGATTCTGACAACATCGCCTTCTTTACAGGTGTTTTCAGCATCATGAGCTTTATAGTGCTTCGTTGTTTCTATAATTTTCTTGTATTTCGGGTGTTGATTGTATTCAGCCACTTTTACGACAACTGTTTTGTCACATTTGTTACTGACTACTGTCCCTTGTTTTTCTTTTTTAGGCATTATCTTTAATCCTCAACTTAATTCTATTCGGATTTTTCCGATTTTTCATTGATTACCGTCTTGATTTGGGCAATTTCATGTTTGAGTTTGCCTATTTGAGCGGTATTTTCAAGTTTGTGCAATGACTTCTGAACTCTCAGGTCAAACAATTGTTTTTTATAATCAACAACTGCTGCTTTAAGTTCGTCAACTGTCTTTTCACGAATTTCTTGTAATTTCATTTTTATTACCTTATCTTTCGACTATCTTAACTTTAATCGGAAGTTTTTGTGCTGCAAGTTCAAGTGCATGAATTGCAACTTCTCTTGAAGAATATTCTAACTCAAAAAGAATTCTTCCGGGTTTTACAACAGCTACCCAATATTCAGGGCTGCCTTTACCTTTTCCCATACGAGTTTCAGCAGGTTTTGCAGTTATCGGCTTGTCAGGGAAAATTTTAATCCAGACGTTACCGCCTCTTTTAATTTCTCTTGTCATAGCACGTCTTGCTGCTTCTATTTGTCTGCTGGTAATCCATGCGGGTTCGCAGGACTGAAGTCCGAAGTTTCCGAGTTCAAGTTCTGTTCCTCTCGTTTCGGAACCTTTCATTCTGCCTTTCATTCTTTTACGATATTTTGTTTTCTTGGGCATTAACATATTAGTTTTTCGCTCCTGATATTATTTTCTACTATTCCGCAACTTCTTCTGTCTGAACTGCTTTTTTTCTTCTTCTTCCGACAGGTCTTTCTTCAGAAGTTTGTCCTTGTACCGATTTTTTGGTTTTTATGTTCATATCGGCAGTTTCTCCGGGCATCAAATCACCTTTAAATACCCAAACTTTAACACCGATTTTTCCCATAATCGTATCTGCCTCTGCAAAACCGTAATCAACGTCTGCTCTCAGGGTTTGAAGAGGAATTCTTCCTTCTTTTGCCCATTCGCTTCTTGCAATTTCAGCACCGCCGAGTCTGCCGGAAACCATAACTTTGATACCCTGGACTCCTGCTCTCATTGTTCTTTGCATTACCTGTTTCATTGCTCTGCGGAATGCGATACGTTTTTCTAATTGTAAAGCTACAGATTCAGCTGCCAATTGTGCATCAGCATCTATTCTTGCAACTTCAACAACATCAATCGTTACAGGTTTTCCTATCAATTGTGATACTGCTGTTCTGAGTTCATCAATTCCTTGTCCGCCTCTGCCGACAACCACACCGGGTTTTGCTGTTGCAACCGTAACGGTTGTGCTTGTTGCTTTACGGGAAATAAGAATTTTTGCGACGCCTGCCGTATACAATTTTTTCTTTATGAACTTTCTGATTTTTTCATCTTCAACCAAAAATTTCGGATAACTGTTTTTTTTAGCATACCATGTGCTTGACCACGGTTTGATTATTCCAACTCTGAATCCGTTAGGATGTGTCTTTTGTCCCATGTTGTTCTCCTATTTATTATCCGATACTTTTACTGTTAAATGAGAGGAACGTTTAAGGCGCTTGTAAATTCTGCCTTGCGCTCTCGGCTTTCCTCTTTTAAGAGTAGTGCTTTCATCCGCAAAAATTTCGGAAATTTTTAACTGTTCGGCAGTTACTCCTGCTTTTTCCGCTGCATTAGCAACGGCCGCAATCAAATTCTTTTCGACCATTCGTGCCGCAAAATAGGGCATAAATTTCAAGATTTTTATTGCTTCTGTTACAGATTTGCCTCTGACAGTGTTAATTACTCTGCGTAATTTTCTTGCCGGCATTCTGATATCTCTTTGTATTGCCTTTGCTTCCATAATTTACTTCCTTTTCGCAGTCTTATCCTGAGAGCCTGCGTGTCCTCTGAATAATCTCGTCGGTGCAAACTCACCAAGTCTGTGGCCTACCATTTGTTCGGTTACATATACGGGAACGTGAGTTTTTCCGTTATGAACCGCTATTGTATGTCCCAACATATCGGGAACTATCATTGATGCTCTCGACCAAGTTTTTACTACTTTCTTTTCGCCGGCAGCATTCATTTTTTCAATTTTGGCTTGAAGTGCAGGTTGAACAAAAGGTCCTTTTTTAAGTGAACGAGCCATTTATATTCTCCTTATCCGCGTTTTCTTCCTCTAACAATTAATTTGTTAGAACTTTTCTTCACATTTCTGGTTTTTACACCAAGTGCAGGTTTACCCCAAGGAGTTTTGGGATTTCCTCCGGGACCTGTTTTACCTTCACCACCACCGTGAGGGTGATCGCAGGGGTTCATAGTAACGCCTCTTACTGTCGGTTTTATACCCATGTGGCGTTTACGTCCTGCTTTACCAATGTTCAAGTTCTTAAATTCTGCGTTTCCGAGAACACCTACTGTTGCAAGGCATTCTTTTCTGACCATTCTCATTTCTGAACTTGCCATTTTTAATGTTACATAATTTCCTTCTTTAGCCATTACCTGTGCTGAACCGCCGGCAGTTCTGACCATTTTTCCGCCTTTACCAGCCTGAAGTTCAACGCAATGAACTAATGTACCTAAAGGAATCATTTCCAAAGGAAGTGCGTTTCCGACAAGTATATCTGCCGTAGGACCTGATACAATTGTATCTCCGACATTTAAGCCGTGAGGCGTCAATATGTATCTCTTTTCGCCGTCGGCATATACAACCAGCGAAATTCTTACATTTCTGTTTGGATCGTATTCAATAGTTTTTACTGTCGCAGGAATACCGAATTTTTCTCTTCTGAAATCTACAACACGGTATGCCTGCTTATGTCCGCCGCCTTTATGACGACATGTAATTCTTCCTGTATTATTTCTTCCGGCAGTTTTTCTAAGAGGTTTCAATAATGATTTTTCTGCCTTGTCAGTTGTTACTTCAGCATAATCACTTTTGGTCATTCCTCTTTGACCCGGAGATGTAGGATTAATCTTTCTAATTGTCATTATTTACTATGCCCCCGTTAATTCTTCCAAAGGTTCACCCTGAATAGTAACAATTGCCTTTTTACCCGACTGAGTTCTGCCCATAGAATAGCCGACTCTTTTTGCGTGGGAGGGTTTGTATACCGTCGTAACCTTTGTCACTTTTCTACCCGGAAATGCTGCTTCTACTGCCTGTGCAATTTCAACTTTTGTTGCAGTCGGTTCAACTTCAAACGTATATTTGTTCAAAGTTGTTGCAGCCATTGATTTTTCCGTGATTATAGGACGTTTTAATACGTCAAATAATTTTTCTTTGTTTTGTTTTACGTTACTCATTATTTCGATAACCTCTCAGTTATTTCATTGACAGCAGCTTCTGTTAATACAACACTGTCTGCTTCCAATAAGTCTTTTACATTCAAGTTGGAGGGAAGAATTACCTTTACATTAGGCAAATTTCTTGATGCCAACTCTAAATATCCGTTTTCAGCAGCTTTTACATCAGCTACGATAAGAACTTTTCCGTCTGCTTTCAAAGATTTTAATGATTCAGCCATTAATTTTGTTTTAGGTTCATTAATTTCTGAAAAATCTTTTACAAGTATCGTATTTTCAAATCTTGCTGAAAGTGCTGACTTCAATGCAAGTCTTCTTGCTTTTTGAGGCATTTGGAAAGCATAATCTCTCGGTTTGGGTCCAAAGATTACACCGCCGCCTTCAAACAACGGGCTTCTGGTTGAACCGGCTCTTGCTCTGCCTGTTCCTTTTTGTTTCCAAGGTTTTCTTCCGCCTCCGGAAACTTCTGCCCTTGTTTTTGCACTTGCACTGCCCTGTCTTGCATTGTTCAGTTGTCTTCTGACAGCCATGTGCATTACGTGAATGTTGGGTTCTACTCCGAATACTTTATCATCAAGAGCGATTTGTCCAACTTGTTGTCCGTTTGTACTTAATATAGAAACTTCTTTTGTCATCGTCTTTATTCCTTTTCGCTAAGAGTTAATTCCATTTAACTCTTGAGGGTACTACGGTAACTAATTTACCTTCGGGTCCGGGCACGGAGCCTTTTACAAGCAACAATCCGTTTTCGTTATCAACTTTAACAACCGTTAATTTTGCAACTGTAACTTTTTCGTTACCCATATTTCCCGCCATTCTTTTACCTTTGTAAATTCTGCCGGGAGTTGTACCTGCACCGATTGAACCGGGTTCTCTGTGGTTCTTTGAACCGTGAGCCATAGGTCCTCTGTTAAAATTCCATCTTTTAACAGGTCCCTGGAAACCTTTACCTATAGATTTTCCGGTTACATCAACCTTTGCAACTCCGTCAAGTACAGATAAGTCGATTTTTTGTCCGACTTCATATTCTGCCGGATTGTCTACTCTGAACTCCTGAAGATGTCTGAAATTTTCAAGTTTGTTCTTTGCAAAGTGTCCGAGCTCTGCTTTTGTAAAATGCTTTTCTTTATCGGCATCAACACCTGTCTGAATTGCATTGTAACCGTCTGTATCAACTGTTTTTACCTGTGTTACCGTTAAAGGGTCTACTTTAATAACAGTTACGGGAATTGCAAGACCTTGTTCATCAAAAACCTGGGTCATTCCCAATTTTTTTCCAATTACTCCGAGTGTCATGTTATACCTTTCTTCTTGTGAGCGCTGCGTTTACCTTTTTGACTCGCAGATCACATTCAATATCGGGGGGAGTTCCCTATTATATTGTCTGTGAGTTATTTTCTATAACTTAACTTCAATGTCCACACCTGCGGGCAAATCCATTCTGCTGAGTTCATCTGTCGTTTGTGCCGTAGGTTCGTATATATCAATTATTCTCTTGTGAGTTCTCATTTCAAAGTGTTCTCTTGATTTCTTATCTACGTGAGGACTTCTCAATACACAATATACACGTCTTTTTGTAGGCAACGGAATCGGTCCTGACACCTTTGCGTCAGTTCTTTTTGCCGTTTCAACGATTTTTGCGGCCGAAACGTCTATCAGTTTGTGGTCATAGGCTTTCAAGCATACTCTAATTCTTTGTCTCTTGCCGTTACTCATTTGTTTTTCTACTTTCTTTTTGTTTAATACTGCCGTTTCGTCATGCAACATGATATTTCCGACGATATCGGCAACTTCTAATTTATATTAAACATGTTTTTCCGTCAACACCCCTTTTTTTAAAATGTATATGTTTCTTAATAATTATTGTTATAATCATTAAAATACCCATAACAATTCCTGTTATGAGTATTTATTTTTATATAAATTTAAAAATTCATTCAAATAATGTATATTTTACATTTTTGCCGTACTTGCGGGATTTTTGAATTTTGTTATGTTTGATTGGAATAATAATTTAATATTATCAACGGGGCCGCTTCTGTTTTTGGCAACAATCAATTCTGCCTGACCTTTTATATCCTGATTTTCTTTATCGTAATATTCTTCTCTGTGAATAAACATAACGATATCGGCATCCTGTTCAATCGCACCCGAATCTCTGAGGTCTGAAAGAAGCGGTTTTTTCTCCGGTCTTTTTTCATTTGCACGTGAAAGCTGCGAAAGCGCAATTATAGGAACATTCAATTCTCTTGCAAGCGATTTTAAGCCTCTTGAAATTGCAGATATTTCCTGATTTCTGTCATTCGGGTTGTTTCCCGACATAAGCTGCAAATAGTCAATCACAATTAAGCTTAAATTTTTATCTCTTGAAGCCAGCCGTCTGCATCTTGCTCTCAGCTCAGACACGCTTAAAGCAGGCGTATCATCAATATATATCGGCGCTTCACTCAAAGCACCCATAACTTTTGTGATTTTTCCCCAGTCCTGCGGCTGAAGATGTCCGTTTGTCATTCTTCTTGCATCAACCTCAGCTTCTGCCGACAAAAGTCTTTTTGTTATTTCCTGTTTTGACATTTCCAAAGAAAAAATAGCAACCGCTTTACTGCTTCTCAAAGCAACATTTTCGGCTATATTCAAGGCGAAAGCCGTTTTACCCATTGACGGACGGGCAGCCAGAATAATCAAATTTGATTTCTGAAGTCCCGAAGTTATCTGGTCGAAATCATAAAATCCTGTCGGAACTCCGGATAATTCGTCCATGTGATTATAACGATATTCTATTTCATTATAGGCATCAAATACAAGCTTATCTATCGGTGTAATTTCCGTTATATTTCTTTGCTGCGAAACCCCGAAAATTAACTTTTCGGCATAATCAACAAGAAAATCGGGGTCATTTTCTTCATAAGACATGCTCATAATTTCAGAACCGGCACTAATCAGATTTCTCCTTATTGCAGCCTGTTTAATTATTTTTGCATAATACTCAATATTGACCGATGTAAGAGAATTGACGGCAATGTCAGTAACATAATCACGTCCGCCTGCTTCTTCAAGCTTTCCCATGTCTTTAAGATGTTCGGATACCGTAACTATATCTATCGGGTGATTTCTTTCACCCAAAAATCTTATCGCCTCATAGATTAATTTATGCGCCGGTTGATAAAAATCATCAACGCCGACCATATCCGAAACTTTTGAATATGACGAAGAATTAGTAAGTATTGCACCGAGCATTGCTTCTTCGGCGTCTGTACTCTGCGGAACAAGCATTTTTGTATTTTTTTCTTTTTTGATTATTGCGGGTAAATTTTTTGCCATGACTTTCTCCTTTTTGCGTACTTTTTATTTTGAAGTTCATACCCCCCAAAAAAAGTCGTACGAAAAAATTTATTCTGACAATATTGTATTATCAGCATGAAACATGTTTCATGCCTCTCAAAGCAAAAATTTACAAAAACAAATATGAATTATTGATTTATTGATGCTTAGTGAAAAAATAACCGTTACAAATAATATATAGTAATATTTTCAACAGTTAAGGCAGATTCTTAAAATAATTTGCATCGTATGTTGCTTTTGCCGCACAGCCTATACCATTATAGGGGCTTGATGAATTATTACAAACAATATCAACAGAAGGTATTCCGGCAGAACATGGAACCAACATTTGGTCATCGGAGATATAAAAAGAAAAGACATCATATCCCCATCGATTAGGCTTTTTATCAGAACCGTTTATATCAACCGAAATATACATTACATGGGATTTCTCACCTTTATGAAATCCGTAAGAAGTACCGTCCTGAACTATAAAATTCTTTGCAAAGTAACCCGCTTCTATAGTTTTACTGTTTGTAAAATTTTTGTATCTGTCTTCGTTAACACAATTTTCTTTGCAAATAACCGAAAAATACTTAATAAATTTATCCCGAAAAGCTTGTTCAGAATCTTTATCCTTGTCAAATATTAAATCACCATAGTCCGTTTTCATTTTCTGAATTGCCTGAGAGGATACGCTGACAGCTTTTTTAAACTGAGAACGCAGTTCATTTCGCTGTAAATTATTAACCATCGTCGGAATGGTCATTGCTGCGACAACGCCGATGATAACAAGAGTTATCAGAACTTCCGCAAGTGTAAAACCGTTTTTATTTATTTTAAATTTGTACCGATTCTTTTTCATGTTTTCAGTATAGCATATTTTAAAAATAAAAACTGGCGCACCACCGCTTCTATTCTATTCTATTAGAGAGCCTATGGCTATTGGGTTTTAGTGTCAAATATTTTTTGTAAATTTTTGTAACCTGTTTATATTTTACTGTGTTTTGTAATGTAGAAATACACTTTATTGTCATTGCGTAATAAAACCGTCAGACATAGCCGTGACCTGCAATAACTTTGGGATTTTTCGGCTCTTCAAGCCTCAAATCGACAGCTTAAAGATTTTATTTATTTCTTTAATCATGACTTGAAAAATATCAAAAAATATGTTACAATTGTAGTAGAAGAGCTTCTGTTATAAATCACTTTATTTCGGAAGATTTTCTAAGGAATAATATGAACGCGCTGTTGACAAAAGATTTTTATCCGATTGAAAAAATAGCCGTCCGAATGTTAATCATAATTTTTGCCTCGGCTATTTTTTTAGGGGATAATTTATACTTTTGGAGCAAGGCAGAAACAATAAACACCGAAAATTACGGTGTCAATTTGGAAATAAGAAATTCTGAAAACACGGTAAAGGAAGAAAAAGAAATAAGCCAAAAGCTTTGGAATGTTTCTTTAAACGTCCGTTATAAGAATGCCCCCATAAGACATGTTGCCGACGGCATTGTACACATCAGACTGATAAAAAATTTTAAAGGGAAACCCGTAAAAATAAACGTTATCGAAATTAACAGGAAAATCAATCCCGATATTGAAATCATGCCTGTACTTGCAGGAGAAAAACTGGCAAAAAAAGCAAACATTTTAACACTTTCAAAGAAAAACAATTCAATTGCAGCCGTAAACGGTTCTTTCTTTATGCCAAAGACAGGTGTACCTCTCGGAATTATGATGATTGATAAAAAAATTCTGACAGGTCCTATTTATAATCGCGTTGCTTTGGGAATAACCGAAAGCGGATTTAAAACAGACAGAGTTTCTCTTGATGCAAAGCTTACATACGGAGAAAATGTTTTAACGGTAAACAACCTGAATATTCCCAGAATGCTTTCAACAGACACTATTGTTTATGACGGAAATTGGGGTAAAAAATCACCTGCTCCGCCAAAAAACGGAGTTCTTGCGGTTGTTGAAAACAAACAGCTTGTAAAATTAAGTTATGAAAGTGTTGAAATTCCCGAAAGCGGATTTGTTATTTCAGGGCAAAAAGAAAAAATTAATGAATTTATTACCCGAAAAGAAGTCAGAAAATTCTTCGGTAAAAAAAATAACGAGCCGGAAATAATTTTCGAGATGAAAACAAATCCGGACTGGACTGACGTAAAACACATAATAAGCGGCGGTCCGTATCTTGTTAAAAACGGAAATCTTTATGTCGACTGTGCTGAAGAAAAATTTAATTCTATTGCGGGCAGAAACCCGAGAACGGCGGCAGGATATACAAAAGATGATAATTTTATTATCGTTACGATTGACGGAAGAGAAGAAAGCTCAGTCGGTGTAAATCTTTACGATTTGGCAAAAATAATGAAAAATTTCGGATGCTATAATGCAATAAATCTCGATGGCGGGAGTTCTACGGTAATGCAGGTCAACGGAAATATCGTAAACTCTCCCTCAGTAAAAGGCGGAATTCCCGTCAGTAATGCATTGACCGTAAATATACCCCAAAAACTTGCACAAAATTAAAAAAAGTTTACATATCCATCATGTAAACGGTTTACTTTGTGAAAAAAATTATTAAAATGAATGTGCGATATAGAGAAAGAGGTAACGGTTATGGCTAAATTAAGCGGAAGCAGTCTGATTTCAAGTGCTGTTTCGGGATTGACTAATTCTTACGGAATTTTATCTTCACAAAATGCTGACGGCAAAGGTTTGAGAATTTCAAACTTAACAAACATTTCACAGACAGTATTAACACAATTAAACGGAAATACATCATTTGTTTCTTATTTAACTTCAAATTTCGGCTCACTTGATAAAAATGCCGACGGAATAATTAGTGCGGATGAACTCACAAAAGCAACAAACACAATGCAAACTCAGGGTTTAACAAGAGAAGAAATTTCAAATCTCTGTAACGGCATGTCAGGTTCCGACACATATCAAACAGTACTTGAATACTTTGACAAAATTGACGCTAACCACGACGGAAGAGTAACTGATGCAGAAATAAGAGCATTTCAGTACACATCACAAAGACAAAAACTTGATACACAGTTTAACAGCGTAAGGTCAAGCAGAATGTCTTTATACTATGCGAATGAAAACGAATCTGCTCCGACAAGTATAGTTGACGGTTTTTATCCTGATGTATAATAAAAAAAATATATAAAAAAAACGGCTCTTTAATTTAAAGAGCCGTTTTTTCTGATTTAAAAATTATTTATTAGCTAAAGAGGTTTAAACCGCCGCCACCTAACAAATCTTCCGGTTTCGGAATTGCATTTCCCAATATCGAATTTAATAAACCTGATACAGGGTCGCTTCCGCCGTTTCCTGAACCTGAAAGTGCATTTGATGCTACATTTGCTGCAACGCCTTTTAATAAAACTCCTGCGATTAACGGTAATGCCATAGTGTGAACCTCTTTCTCTTTTTTTTGTTATCTATCTACATCCTTATAAAGTATTTTTCTTTCAAAAAATTGCATGATTTGCTTCATGTTACTTAACATTTCTTAATAAAAATTACTAAAACCATTGTTACTATTGGGATTTCAAAAATTAATGCAGTATATACTTTAAATTATTAAGGATAAATTTTTTAAATTAAAGCTATATTAAAACTTATTTTTTGGTTATAATACGGTTTATGAAGAAACCGGAGTTGCTACTTCCCGGCGGAAGTTTGGAAAAGTGTGAATATGCGGTTATGTACGGCGCCGATGCGGTATATTTCGGGACGGTTGATTTTAGCCTGCGTTCATTAAGAAAAGGTGAAATAATCACAGACGAAAATATGAAAGCCTGTGTCGATTTGGTGCATTCTTTGGGTGCAAAGGCTTATCTTACATTAAATATTTATTCTTTTAATTCGGATATAGAGAAATTAAAACAGAAAATAGAGATTATAAGAGAAGCTAAGCCTGACGGAATATTAATTTCCGATTTTGGAGTTTTATCAGTAGTAAAAAACAACCTGCCTGAAATCGATATACATATAAGCACACAAGCAAACACTCTGAACTCGGAAGCTGTAAAGTTTTGGCAGGATTTGGGGGCAACAAGAGTTGTTCTTGCAAGAGAACTTTCAATTCCCGAAATTGCCCAAATCAAAAAAGATGTTCCGGAAATGGAGCTTGAAGTTTTTGTCCACGGTTCGCAATGCGTATCTTTTTCGGGAAGATGTCTTTTGAGCGACTATATGACAAACGGCGAAAGAAAAGCAAATAAAGGCGGCTGCGCACAGCCTTGCAGATGGAGTTACAAGCTTCTTGAAGAAACAAGACCGAATGAGTATTTTGAAATTGAACAAAATGAAAGAGGCACGCACATTTTAAGTCCAAAAGATTTGGCTCTTATAAACTATATTCCTCAGCTTATTGATGCGGGCGTTGATTCTTTGAAAATTGAGGGAAGAACCAAAAGTCTTTATTATGTTTCCGCCGCAGCGCGCACTTACAGAAAAGCCATTGACGAATATACCGAAACAGGAAAAATAAACAGGGAAGAAAATATCTCCGAACTTGCAAAAATCGGAAACAGAGGCTATACAACGGGATTTTACATAGAAAAACCCGATAGTGACGGATACAGCTATGATATTTCAAAAGGACTTGCAGGTGCTGATTTCCTGTTTATGTTTGAAACGGAAGAAAACGGATATATAAAAGGTTTGACAAAAAACAAGTTTTTCACTGGAGATAGTGTTGAAATAATTTCACCGAAAGAGAAATTTGTTACAAAAGTACTTCAGATTAAAGACCCTGAAACAAAAGAAGATAAAGAATTTTCAAACACAAATGATGTTTCTTTAATCAAGTTTGAAAAAATACCTGCCGACATAAAATATGCACTTGTAAGAACAGTGGGGATAAAAAACGAAAGATGCTGATAAAACCTGATTTTATTGTTGATAAGCTTGAGGATATTGATTTTGGGAAACTTAAATCAATGGGTAAAACCGTTTTACTTTTTGATTTGGATTCCACAATAATGCCATCAAAATCAGGCGCATATCTTCCCGAAACAAAAATACTTCTTGATAACCTGCAAAAAGACTTTACAGTCACTATTTTGAGCAATAATTCCAATCAGAAGTATATTGAAAAAGTGCGTTCTGTCAGTAATTTTAAAGTAATTTCTCGTGCGAAAAAACCGGATACAAAAATAATGCTTTCTTATTTAAAAGAAATTGGTAAAAGCACGGAAGAAGCCGTATTGATAGGTGACAGACCTTTAACCGATATTTTGTGCGGAAAATTAGCAAATGTGACAACTATTCTTGTTGACTCAATAACAAAAGATACTGAAAGCAAAATCATCAGATTTGTCAGAAAACTTGAAAGATTATTTATAAGAAAATAATAATAAATAATTATTATTAATGTTATCGACTTGAATGTTTTTGATTTTTTATGGCATAATAATAATGCCTTGTACGGGTATTTATTTTGTTCCTACATTATTTAAAATCGGGAGAGAGGACTCTTCAAAACTTTGCAGTAGACCTGCCATAGCAGCAGGAAACGGATAAGTTTAGGCGCTCACCCACCTGCGAGACTCGCAGGCAACAAAATCGTATTCGTGCAGGGCTAATTATTTGTTTTGTATATTTTGTACAAATCCTTTAAATAACTTTCAAAATTGGGGCATATATTTCTTAATTTGCCTGATTTATTATTATTCATGTCAAAATCATTTTCCAATAATGTTTTATCAGACGAAATAAAAATACAGTTTGTTATATCAAGCAACGGTTTATCCATATCGTAAAAAATTTTATAATACAGTCTGTCCGATGTTTTTCCGCTAAATACCGCAAAACTACTGAAAAATCTTTTAAAAATTTCAACCGTAAAACCAAAAAATGTATTTTCCTCTTTTAAATCCGTATTTGCGCATGAATTAAATATATATATTCCGCTCTTTTTTAATGATTTTTTTATTAAATTAAAATATTCATCTTCAAAAAACCTCTTGTCAAGTCCCTCGTTTCCGGCAACATCAACCGCAATTATATCGTATTTTTTTCTGTTGTTTCTTAAATAAACAAGAGCATCCTGAAGATTGAAATTAAATTTTTCACTCTCTTTAAATCCGAAAAATTCTTTTGCCAGAAACAAAATATTTTCTTCTATATCGACAACATCAATCTGAACAAGGTTTTCAAAAAGTTTTTGATACTGGTTTACGAGCAAACCCGACCCGAAACCGATTAAAAGTATTTTTTTTGCTTCTGGTTTTAAAAGATAAGGTATCAGGAAATAATTTAAATAAGGAATATTACCGCTGTATAAATCGGAATTTATAATTCCTGCCTGAAAACTTATTCCGTATCTTAAAAATCTTCCGACAGGATTTTCACAAACAGAAACCGCATGAAAATCAGAGTCTTTCTGCCAGAGAATTTTATCCTGCGCGGAAAACATAAGAGCTTTCAGTGTATCCTCGGCATTTGCCTCATGCGTGACAATTGTTTCCGGTATCATTATTCCGTTTTTATCAAAAAAATTTTTCAAAATACTTCTCTCCGTTAAAGATTATGTCAAAAAAAATTTTTGATGTAAAATTAAATAAAATGAGATTAAGCGGAGGAGTTATGGAAGAAACCCTAAATACAAAAGAATCAATGGATAACGTAAGAAAAACAAGAATTCAGAAACTTGCGGATATTGCCGATAAAGGTGTAAACCCTTTTAAATATTCATTTAACAAGAATATAAATGCAAAAACACTTCAGGAAAAATACGAAGCTCTTGAAGCAGGTTCCGAAACCGAAGATTTTTACGCAATCGCAGGAAGAATTATTGCGATAAGAAATTCGGGAATGTTTATGGATTTACAGGATGACAGCGGAAAAATCCAATTGTTCTGCCATAAAGAAAATATGGGACAGGATAAATTTAAAGATTTAAAACTTCTTGATATAGGTGACATTATCGGGTGTATAGGTTCTGTCAGAAGAACTCCGAGAGGAGAACTTTCCATAAAAGTTACGGAAGTAAGCCTTTTGACAAAATCTCTCCGCGCTCTTCCCGAAAAATTTCATGGTTTAACTGATGTCGAAACACGCTATCGTCAAAGATATGTGGATTTAATCGTAAATGAAAATGTCAGAGATACTTTCAGAAAAAGAAGTTTAATAATAACAAAAATACGTGATTATCTTGTAAAACAAGGATTTTTGGAAGTAGAGACCCCTATGCTCCATATGAAAGCATCGGGAGCAAACGCAAGACCTTTTATGACACACCATAACGCACTCGATATGGATATGGCTCTCAGAATCGCACCGGAATTACATTTAAAAAGAATTCTCGTAGGCGGTTTGAGCGAAAAAATATTTGAACTTAACAGAAATTTCAGAAACGAAGGTATTGATACCCGTCACAATCCGGAATTTACAATGCTTGAGCTTTATCAGGCATACGTTGACTACAATGAAATGATGGCTTTGATAGAAAATATGATTTCATCTGTTGCAATGGATGTCCTCGGTACAACGAAAATAAATTATTGCGGAAAAGAACTTGATTTGACTCCACCATGGGACAGAAAGACAATGATAGGCGCAATTAACGAATATACGGGAATTGATTTTTCTTCTGTATTTACACGCGATGAAGCAGCAGAAAAAGCGGAAGAACTCGGAATAAACGTTGATGATTGCGATAACTGGGGCAAAGTTCTCGAAAGAATTTTTGAGGAAAAAGTTGAACCTCATTTAATTCAACCCGTTCACATTATTGACTACCCGAGAGATATATCTCCCCTTGCAAAAGTTCACAGAGATAATCCCAGATTAACGGAAAGATTTGAAACAAGAATTAACGGTTGGGAAGTCAGCAACGCATTTTCGGAACTTACAGACCCGCTTGACCAGAGAAACCGTTTTGAAATGCAGGCAAGAGCAAAAGCTGCAGGTGATGAAGAATCCATGGAAATTGACGAGGACTTTATTACGGCTCTTGAATACGGTATGCCTCCAGCCGGCGGTATGGGAATAGGTATTGACAGAATAGTAATGCTTCTCACAAATTCCCCTACAATCCGTGATGTTATTGCTTTTCCGACAATGAGAAACAAGTAATTTCACTCTGTCTTGTAATACAATTGGATGAATTTTGCAAAAGCCTTATGTTAACATTCATTAAGGACTTGCCAAACCGAAAATTTAAGTTATAATGACCTTGTAGATATAAGAAAGGGGAATACTACAATGAACAAAGAAGAATTAGTACAAGAAGTTGCAAAAAAAGCTAAAGTTACTCAAAAAGAAGCAGCTGAAATCATAAACGCATTTATGGATACTGTTCAAAAGACAGTTGCTAAAAACAAAAAAGTAACATTGGTTGGCTTTGGTACTTTTGAAGCAAGAAAAAGAGCTGCAAGAACAGGCCGCAATCCTCAAACAGGCAAAACTATCAATATCCCTGCTAAGACTGCTCCCGTATTCTCAGCTGGTAAAAAATTCAAAGATGTTGTTAACGGAAAATAGTTTCTGTATAGCATAAATCTTAAAAAGACCGTTTCACCCGAAGCGGTCTTTTTATTTTAATTATCAAACTGTTTTTATATGCGGGGATTGTTACCTGATTACAAACAAAACGTACAGGCTTAATGCAAAAGAAAAAAGCTGAATTACCGAAAATATCTTTAAGGTTTTATATTCAACAAATCGCCCTATTACAAAAAGCATTATCACGAAAAAAATCAAACTTGCCATGATAAAATCTTTTACAACAAAACCTATAACCGATAGCACCGTTAAAAAAATTAAATAGAAAAATTCCGATATCGCCATTAATGTTCCGAATTTAGCTTTAAGTTTCGGATTTGCATCTTCTTTTTGGCTTAATATATATACCGAGCAAAAAACCAAAATTATAATTATATTAATTATGATTGATATATCGGTCAGTAAGTTCACACAGCCTCCGCCAAATTTTCTTTTACAGGCTGTAAAAATTTATTTGTAAATTCCAATGATTTTTCCATAACAAAAGTTTTTTCATTGTCATATAAAACCATGTGGTAACTTTTTTCAAGTTCAACATACTCTTTTATCTGAGAAGAAATATTATCGTAAACTATTTTTGCCCCTTTTGTGCTTGAGAGATTATCAAATTTTGAGTGGATGAGAATTACGGGACATTTTATTTTTTTAAGATTTCTGCGGACTTCCTTTGAAAGTTTAAGAAGTTCATTGACGCAGTTTAACGGATAATTATCCATACCTATTTCAGTTTTTGCCATTATCTTTGCAAGAACTTTTCTCGTATCTTCGTTCATTACCCCGAGGCAGTCATCTTCGGGAAATGTGTAGTAATATCTCAAAATAGTATTTAGACCGAGGGGCATAAGAAATTTTGACCATGGCATAGAAGCACCGTCAAGGAATAACGTTGTCGATAATGCAACAATTCCCGTTATATCATTGTTATTTTCGGCGAGATAAAGTGACATTGCCGCGCCGAGACAAAGCCCCGAAACGAAGAATTTTTCGTAATTTTTCCTTAATTCTTCATATTTTTTCTGTGCAAAATTGCACCAGTCACGAAAAGTTACTGATTGTATTTCATCAAGCCTTTCTCCGTGTCCGGGAAAAGAATAACAAAAAACATCAAAACCGTTTTTATGAAGAAACTGACCGTATTTTTTCATTTCAAACGGACTGCCGGTTAAACCGTGAAACAGCAAAACTCCTTTACGCTCCGAATTATTTTCGGATTCGGAATGAATTAATTCAAAATCTATTCCCGCATTCATTTTTCAAACCTTGTGAACAGCTTATCTATTAATTCTATTGCCATATTTATTTCTTCATAAGAAATTGTTATGGGCGGAACAAGAGTCAGAGAGTTTTTGTAATGGCTTCCTGTATTAAGAATAATACCGCATTTTTCACCACGATATTCCAGATTACCTTTGAAACCCTCTGCCTGTATGTCATGACACAACTGAGCATCCGGTGTATATCCGTCCTCTTTCGTACATTCAATTCTCAATGCCAGACCGAGTCCGTCAACCGTACCGATTGTCTTATGCTTACTTTCCAGATGCTTTAATCCCTCAAGGAAATATTTTCCTTTTTCGGTAACTTCAGTTTCCCAGTCTTTTTCTTCTAAAATGGTCATAACTTCGTAACCCGCTCTCATTCCGATAGGGTTGTTGCAGAAAGTTGAATGAGACCTTCCCGAAGGCCAAACTTTAGGACTTATAAGTTCTTCTTTTGCCCACATACCGCCAAAAGGATTCATACCGTTTGTCAGTGATTTACTGAATGTTATCACATCCGGAGTAACACCAAAATGTTCTATTGACCAGAGTTTACCGGTTCTGTAGAAGCCCATCTGAATTTCATCGGCAACAAATAAAACACCAAAATCATCAAGAACTTTCTTCAATTCTTTGAAATATCCTTTGGGAGGAACGATGTATCCACCTGAACCCTGAACAGGCTCTATAAAGAAAGCACCGAATGCAGGTTGTTTTGTTGAATGATTGTATAAGCCCGAGCAATTATCTTCAAATTCCCGTCTTAATTGTTTTACACAATAGAAGTCGCAACTGTCGCATTTTTGTCCGTAAGGACATCTGAAACAATAAGGATACGGAACAAAGTGTGCTTCATCACCGAAATGTCCGTAAGGTTCTCTGTATCTGTAACCTGCCGTCAGGCATGCCGAACCTGCAGTTCTGCCGTGATAACCACCGAAGAATGAAAACATTCTGTTCTTTTTTGTATAATTTCTGATTAATTTTATGGCATCTTCATTTACCTGAGAACCACCCACATTGAAGTGAACACGTCCTTTTACTCCAAATCTTTCCAGGTTTGCTTTTGCTACCTTTTCAGACAACATTGCTTTATAATCATATAAAAACCTTCCGGATATTTGGGGCATTGTATTTATCTGGTCTATAACTGCGTTTATTACTCTTTGATTTTTATAACCCAAATTACAAGCGGCAAACCACATTTGTAAATCAAGGTATCTTACATCTTCCGCATCGTACATAAAAGAGCCTTCACAATTATGGAAAATTTTCGGCACTTCATCATAATGAATTGTGTCGCCATACGAGCAATACTCTTTATCCAAAGCTAAAATTTCTTCATCTGAAATTGTCTTTTTTCTGTTTAATGTATGTGTGTTCATAATTAATTCTCTGTGATTATATTTATATAATAATTTTTTATAAGTTTCTTAATATTCCTATTATATTACTAAAATTTTCAAATGGGATATGTTTTACATTATTTTTGTTACAATATTCTTTTAAAACTTTTGAAGCAAAGAGTATGTTAGCCTTTCCGACAACACATAAATCACTTGTTCCGTCACCTATGTAACAAAATTCTTTTTCTGTTACCCTTGCGCATTTGCACATGCCTGCCCCGATATCGCATTTGGGGTTGTGATACGGAAATTCTATACTAAACTTATTATTTTTATGGACAAGGTGGTTTGCATAAAAATCAACACCTTTTATATTATGTTTTTCCAAAGTTTTTTCAATAAACAAATCAAATCCGTCACTTATAATAACAAGTTTAATATCATTTTCTTTTGTAAAATTAACAAATTCAATAAAATAATCATCGATTTCTATTGAATTTATATATTGGTTAAGAACATCATCCGTCATTTCGGGGAGCAAAGCAACCTGACTGATTGCATTTTCTTTTGACGATATCCTGCCCTGAACCCACAAATCTTCATATTCAGTCCATTTCGGATCAGCATAAAGTTCAAAAAAGGTGTTAACGGCATCTTTTTTTGTTACTGTTCCGTCAAAATCACAATATATTTTGGGGATTTTTGATTTGTGTGTATTCATACAAATATTTTAACACACAAAAAATTAATAACAAATTAAAACAAATTTTATGTTATATTTTATATTAATAAAACTAATTGGTTAAAGAAGCGGGGTTATATGTTAGAAAGAATTTTTCAAAAATATTTTTTACCGAAAAACATAATTTTTATGGTTATTTTAGTTCTTTTTCTTGTTTTTATTTTTAATATACCGGATATAACGGTTATGCTTTTCGCATCTTTCGTTATTGCAAGCTCTTTGAATCCGATTGTGGATTTTTTGGTTGAAAAATACAAAAAAAGCAGAGAAACGATATCAATTATTATAATTTTATTTATTATTGCCTTATTTTTGGCACTTTTAATCCCGACACTTATTTTATCGGGACACGAAATAAAATCTTTTGCCGTTTCATTTCCGCAATACATAGACACCATTGACGATAAACTTTTTGACAGTTTCCCTTTTATGAAAAACCTGTTCGTACAGCCTATAGATATGGAAAAATTGTTTGCAAGTTTATCGGGATATGCAACCCAGTATTTGGATAACGTGGTTGATATAGGTAAAAATATCGGCTCTGCCTTTGTATATATGATTATATCTTTAATGTTTATTTTTTATTTTATCGTTGACAAAACAGTAATAAAAGAAACCTGCATGAAGCTTTTCCCATCTCAGATGAGAAAAAAATCAAGCGAAATATATGATATCATCTCCGAAAAAATAGGGGGATACGTTTCTGCACAAATCTTAACCATGTTGAGCGTCGGTATAGTTATGGGTATAGGGTTAACCCTTATTGGAGTAAAATATTCACTGCTTCTTGCAACTCTATCCACTGTTTTTGATATAGTTCCCATTGTCGGGCCGGCAATTGCTCTCGTTATTTGCTGCGTTACAACCTATGAACTCGGAACAAAAACTTTCATCGGCGTTATAATTATTTTTGCTCTTGCACAAATTGTTGAAAATCAATTCGTAAGACCTTACGTTTTCGGTAAATTTATGAAAATTCATCCGATTATTATATATTTATTCCTGTTCATCACGGCAAAATTTCTCGGTGTCGTCGGTGTAGTTTTTGCACCTGCAATTGCCGCAACAGTTTGCGTTCTTATTGAAGAACTCTATATGAAGAGCATTGAATAAAAAATTTATATAAATTTAATATTCTATTATTTTCTCCCGTGCTATAATTTTTTCAAAAGAAATTAAAGGAGAATATATATATGAATAATTACCTGAAAAAAGTATTAGATGAGGTTAAAGTTAAAGACTCATCTCAGCCTGAATTTATTCAGGCAGTGGATGAAGTTTTAACTACAATTGAACCTGTAATTGAAAAACACCCCGAATTTGAAAAATTAGCTGTTTTGGAAAGAATGATTGAACCCGAAAGAGTTATTATGTTCAGAGTTCCGTGGGTTGATGACAACGGTGTGACACAGGTAAACAGAGGCTACCGTGTTCAGCACAGTTCTCTCATCGGACCTTACAAGGGCGGTTTAAGACTTCACCCGACAGTTAATTTGAGCGTTATGAAATTCTTAGCTTTTGAGCAAATATTCAAAAACGCACTTACAGGACTTCCGATAGGCGGAGGAAAAGGCGGCTCAGATTTTAACCCCAAAGGAAAATCGGATAATGAAATTATGAGATTTTGCCAAAGCTTTATGACGGAACTTTTCAGACACATAGGACAGGACGTTGACGTTCCGGCAGGCGACATCGGCGTCGGAGGAAGAGAAATCGGATATCTTTTCGGTCAATTCAAAAGAATAAGAAACGCTTATGAGGGCGGTGTTCTGACAGGAAAAGGCGTCGGCTACGGCGGCTCTCTTGCAAGAACCGAAGCAACAGGCTACGGACTTGTTTATTACATGAGAGAAATGCTTAAAAATCACAACAATCAGTCTTTCGAGGGTAAAACCGTTACTATCTCGGGTTCAGGCAACGTTGCAATCTACGCATGCCAAAAAGCACAGCAGTTAGGTGCAAAAGTTGTGGCAATGAGTGATTCAAACGGATGTATTTACGATGCCGACGGAATTGACCTCGCTTCAATAAAACAAATTAAAGAAGTTGAAAGAAAAAGAATAAAAGAATATCTTAACAATCATCCGAATGCAAAATATACTGAAAGAACAGGTGATGATTCTCCTATCTGGGAAATCAAAACAGATATAGCTCTTCCCTGTGCAACTCAAAACGAATTAAGCCTGAATTCAGCTAAAAAACTCGTTGCAAACGGAGTTATTGCAGTCGGTGAAGGTGCAAACATGCCCACTCCGAAAGAAGCTATCGAATACTTCCAGAAGAACGGTGTTCTTTTTGCTCCCGCAAAAGCGGCAAACGCAGGCGGTGTTGCAACTTCGGCAATTGAAATGTCACAAAACAGCATGAGATTTTATTATACATTTGATGAAGTCGATAAAAAACTTGAACAAATTATGATAAATATTTATTATGCTTGTAAAGATGCGGCAAAAGAATACGGCTGCGAGGGCGATTATGTTGCAGGCGCAAACATTGCAGCATTCTCAAAACTTGCCAAAGCTATGGTTGCTCAGGGTATTGTTTAATAGTCTGAACTTTAATTATCAAAAAATCAAAAACGGCTTTCATTTAATGAGAGCCGTTTTTATTTTACTTCCCTTTTATACATTGCTTTTGCCATATACAAAAACGGCGTATCACAAACCGCAATCAGTATTTTTATTAAAAAGGTCGTAAAACACAATTTAAAGACGGTTTCAAGAGGAAATATATTTAAAAATGCCAACACCGTAAAAAGTACGGTATCCGTACATTGACTTATAATGGTTGAAACATTGTTTCTGACCCACATCCACTTATCTGCCGGAAGCTTCGTCTTTATAAAATTATACAAATGCACATCTAAAGTATTTGAAACCAGATAGGCACAGGCACTTGCAAAACATACTCTCGGGGTCAGAGAAAAAATTGTCACCATTGACTCGTGCGCAAAATCATCTGCAGACGGAGTAAATAACAAACCGATTTGTGTCAGAAAAATAAAACCAACAAGAGCAAAAAAGCCCATAATAACACCTTTTTGCGCTTCGGATTTTCCGTAAATTTCATTTAAAATATCACATGACAAAAATATGCTTCCGTATGCAATGTTTCCCAACGTCAGCGGCATTCCGAAAATATCAACGCATTTTATAACCTCAATATTTGCCACAACCGTTGAAACGGCAATCCAAACGTAAATTCCCGTTTTTTTAAATAACCTGTATGAGAGAATTACTCCGCTGAAATTTATTAATAACGATACCCAAAATAATGTTTCATTCATAACAAACCCATAATATCATAATATCATAAAACAAGCGGAACACAAAACCTTACTCTTACAAGAAAAAACAGGTGGTGTTAAGTTTTATTAAGCAAAGTATATACAAAAAAGCAATTTTTTGGGAAAGAAATACTTTATATAAGTGCGAGAGATAAGAAAGAGAGAGAAATAAGATGTCACAATTCGTTTTAAATCCTGCTTCAATATATGCTAACACATCTAAAGCTCTCAATAATGTAAGCTCTCAACCCCAAAGAAAAACTTATACAAGTCTGAACACTATGCTTCAGGAAT
>Ga0310696_10001167_pt1 | contig 38645 bp, 68 predicted proteins | sample AusTroGonzalo_MG_4_FD_203885 | JGI IMG/M metagenome (GOLD analysis project Ga0310696, IMG submission 203885) | Bovine rumen microbial communities from tropical cattle in Woodstock, Queensland, Australia - Gonzalo_02 (v2) (version 2) | ecosystem: Host-associated > Mammals > Digestive system >... | reverse complement strand
AGTGGGTCAGGTGGGGCTCGAACCCACGACTCCTACATTAAAAGTGTAGTACTCTACCAAACTGAGTTACTGACCCATGTTCGTTGGGGTACCTGGAATCGAACCAGGGAATAGAGGATTCAAAGTCCCCTGCCGTACCGCTTGGCTATACCCCAAAGGAGTACCCTGGACAGGATTCGAACCTGTGACCCGTTGCTTAGAAGGCAACTGCTCTATCCAGCTGAGCTACCAGGGCATAAAAAAAGATTTCAGTATGTTGTATACTGAAATCTCAAAAGTTAAACACTATAACAAATAGGAGATAACTAGTATACAAACACAAACCAAGGTTTTCTTATGCCTTGTATTTGTTTTCTTATTTGTTTTCTAATCATCTTCATATTTTTATTTATAATGGTTATTTTTTGATTTTCGCAAATTGGTGACCGCGAGAAGTAAGTCTGCTATAATTTATAATGAAAAATAGGAACTTCTTTATGCAGTCTGTTTTAATTGTTTACAGGTTAAATATAGTAAATTATGTAGGGATTGTAAACCCCCTGGGATGAATTATTTATCTTCAGCTTCCCAGTGAGAATCAACCACCACATTATTCTTCGATGGATCATAGACACTGAAGTAGTAGCCATGTTCCAGTGCGTCCATAGCTACCAATTCATTTGCCTGTTCCTGACACATATCTTGCAGGTTATCCATCAATTCACCGAAACCAGTGTTTTCTGCGGTTTCATCAGTATCAATGGTAATCACCAACTTTCTACGCATCTTTTACTCCTTAGTGCTTGATACCGAACAGAGTAGCGATCTGAACGAGTGCATCAGCAATCTGTTTTTCGCTAAACTGAGAAAGGTCAACCTGGCCAGCAGACGTCTGAGGCTGCGGATCAGGTTCTGCGACACTGACCGTAGATTCTTCAACCGGCATGGTTACAGCAGTTTCCACAGGGACAGTAGGTTCAGCCTGTTCAGGTTCAGCCATCTGGAATTCGACTTCGCATGCCTGTTCCTGGTCCTGCAGAGTCAGTGCATACTGGTCTGCAATAGTGCGAATTTCATCGTCGATTTCATGCAGACGACGGTTATACTGACCGATTGCCATCGAGATACCAGCACACGGAATAATCGATTCCGACTTCAGGATCTTGATTGCCTGGCGAACCTTGCGCTGTTCGGCCAACAGAATTTCACGGGCGTTGATTGCTTCTTCTTGTGTCATTTATGACTCCTTTTAGGCGCGAATGCCTCTAATATATGCTTTGGTTAATTCAGCTGTTGCTTCAGGATGATTCTTAAGCTGAGAAAGCGGAATCTTATGCTTAAAGCAGTAGTTTGCTTTCACAGATTCCATAAGTTCAACTTGTTCTCTTGTATTCATAAGATTTAACCTCTTGTTTATGCTTATAATATAGTTAAAAACAGAACAAATGTAAACATTGTGAATAAACAAAATTTTAATCAGACAACAGTCATGTAATCAGATATTTCATCAAACGACTGTATACTGCTTGGCCATTCCTTTACCCTTCGTTTCCAAACCTCTGGGTCACATCCTACAAAATCTTCCCTATTTAAAATTGTTATATAATTCAGCATGTTCTTTAGATTCATTTCAAGAACAGTCCTATTATTTGACGGAAATAAATTATATAACCGTGAGTACATTAAAGATCTATATCCTGCTTCATATTCAAAATCAACAGTATAATCTTGATGATGCGCTCCGCTTTTAGTCAATAACTTTTTAGGCGCTTTTATTGTTGGAGCCAAAAACTTTCCTTCATCTTTGGCTATATGGTAATAATGGGATGTTTCATGCAAGAATATTGCAAAACTCAAATCATCAACGAACCTGATTGTACCCCTGGTTTCTGCACCGGAACCCTCTAGTTTAATTTCTGCAATTTCTTCTGGTAAATAAATTCTATCAACCTGCAATGACTGTCGTTGAAAGAATGCAGCCGACTCTTTTGGTTTTTTGTCAAATTGAATAAATGCAATTAACTGTGATGACATGAAGTTTGCTAGATCATGCCAAAAACGAGCACGCCCTGAGGCGCACTCGCTATCATCAACCAACACAATGTTTTTTATAAATGTTTCAGATAATACGGTTTTCATATTCCTTACAGAACAAGTTCAGCACCAAAATCAAATGCTACAGGCGACATGATTTCTGCAGTGTTTCGTGCCATGCTATTCAGGTAATTTGTAACTTCAACAGTAGTATAGGATTCGTAAACTTTACATTTACTGAAATCAACCTTAATACCTTTATCAATAAAGGCTTTGACACGACGTCTGAACTTGCTCAAATCTGTAATTCTGTTAAGTTGTGAAATGGCTTTCTTGGAACGTCTGTCTTCTACAACCGGATCAGTCGCATCGCCCGGGAGGTCAGCAATAATTTTTTCTGCACGCTGAATATCTGTAGCGTCCGGATATGCACGCTTAACTGCTTCAATAAAATCTCTTTCGTCACCTGTCATTTTAATACCTCTTGTTGGTTAACAACTATAATATAGTTAATAGAAACCAAATTGTAACCATTCTTAATCGAATTATATTTTTTCAATTAACCAGGGAAATAGTTATTGACAATCGTTGCAAATTCATGCAACGCACGTTCAGTCATAGGTCTCACTGGAAAATCCTTGAATCCTCCAACCAACAGAATTGTTTTTCTGCCAATCGTAACATTCTTAATAAGTCCAGTCTTAACACGGCCATCATTATAAATCTTATCAGACAACGAGTTAGCACCTCTTGAATAAATATATTCAGAATCACGTTCAAGACTCATAATATTGGCACTAAAAGCTGGAGTACAAATTTCAGAAATTTGTCTAAAAGTAACCAAATTGTTTACATTAAGGTCGTATGTTTTCCAAACCATTGAACATTTGATTGTTTCACATAAATTCTTTAAATCGCCATTACCATAAATCTTGATTCGCGATTCTTCGGTATCATCTTCAGACAACGGCAAAATAGTTACAATATTGCCGCGTTCGATCTTTATGTGATTACTTTCGTCTAATCCAGTATACAAATATGCTGAAGAACCCGATCTGTCCATTACATATTTAGCAGACCACACAACTGCTTCGCTATCAGTGTCACCAGCATGAATTTTAACCTTAATCATAATTCTAAATATAGTTAATTGTTGTTTATGTGTAAATAGTTCTTATAATGAACCGCCTATTCAGTTAACCTTGGTGATGAAAATTGTTAGTAAACTGTTAATAAATTGTGTAATTCGTTAACAGTCTGTAATTTCTCTTAATAAACGTTCTGTTCGTTCATTTTCGAAGTAAACTTTTAATGCCGCATAGTTATCGTCCTTAATAGAATCCTTAATGGTTTTTAAGTAGATAATTAATGATTTAACATCTTTAAACGTCTTAAGTGAATATCCGATATCTTCTTTAGTTACAGATTCTGATTCAATTAAATCAAAATACTTAACTAAATTAGAACATAGCATTTTGGCTTTATCTCTATATAACTTGGACTTGCTTGGAAACATAACCATTTGTGTCGTGTCATCATAAGATGCATACACATTTCCATCACACATTAGTCTTAACAGAATTTTAACATTAATTCCTAATGAATCTCTGTAAGAATGGAATGGAAAGGTAATGTATAACAAGCTACCTTTTTCAAGTTTTGGATAGAGTTCTTCTTCAGGGAAGTTTTCGCTTAACTCATTTATCCAAGATTCATACTTGAGAAAATCTTGCCTAATACCATTTAATTCCTTAATACGCTTATCAGTCTCTTCTTCAATGCATTGCATTAACTCCTTAAAAGATTCATTCGCCATACTTAATATAATATAAAAAACCCACTTACATTCGTAAGCGGGTAAAAGGAAAAACTTTTTATTCAGTCACCTTACATCATTCCAGGTATTCCCATTGGCATTGGAGGCAATTCAGGTTTTTCTTCCTTCTTCTCAACAATGATACAATTGGTTGTGAGAATCATCGATGCAATAGATGATGCATTCTTCAATGCGTTCTTAGTAACCTTAACAGGGTCAATAATTCCATTTTCAACGAGATCATAAAACTTATCAGCGCGTGCATCGTAACCCTGGTTTCCGGAAAGTTCCTTAACCTTATTGAGGATAACGGATGGTTCCTTACCTGCATTAGCAACAATCTGTCTTAATGGTTCTTCAATAGCGCGGAATACAATCTTACCACCAGTAAGCTGATCCTCGTTATCAAACTTAACGGAATCCTTAATCATTTCTGTTGCGCGAACCAATGCGGTACCACCACCAGCAACAATACCTTCTTCAACTGCAGCCTTGGTTGCATGGAGTGCATCATCAACACGGTCCTTCTTTTCATTCATTTCAACTTCCGTTGCTGCACCAACCTTAATAACACCAACACCACCTGCAAGCTTAGCAATTCTCTGCTGGAGTTTTTCTTTTTCATAAACGGAATCAGTTTCACTTAATTGATTCTTAAGCTGAGCTACTAACTGTTCAATATCTTCCTTAGTTCCAGCGCCTTCAATAATGGTCGTAGAATCCCTGGTGATCTTAACAGTTTTTGCTGTACCCATGCACTGTGGATCTGCGTCGGAAAGCTTAATACCTAATTCATCGCTAATCAATTCACCACCAACAACAGTAGCAATGTCCTTAAGGTTATTCGTTCTGGAATCACCATAACCAGGAGCCTTAACTGCACAAACCTTAATAGCACCACGCATCTTGTTAATGACCAACGTACTTAATGCTTCCGAATCAACGTCTTCAGCAATGATAAGAATTGCTCTCTTATTAGCATTAGCAAATTCAAGATGAGACAAAATATCTTGGACAGACGAAATCTTATGGTTATAAAGAAGAATCAATGGGTTATCAAGTTCTACTTCCATCTTCTCTGGATTAGTAACAAAATATGGAGAAAGATAACCATTATTAAACTGCATACCTTCAACGACATCAAGAACAGTATCAGCGGTCCTGGATTCTTCGACAGTAATAACACCATCCTGACCAACCTTTTCCATTGCGTTGGCGATCATGTTACCAATTTCCGTATCACCATTTGCCGAGATGGTACCTACCTGAGCGACAGCTTCAGTGGTTGTTACCTTAATTGAAATCTCATCAAGTTTCTTAACAATAGCAGCAACAGTCTTATCGATACCAGTCTTAATTTCCATCGGGTTAGCACCAGCAGCGATATTCTTCAATCCTTCACGTGCAATAGCCTGGGTTAATACGGTAACAGTAGTCGTTCCATCACCGGCAATGTCATTAGTCTTCTGTGCACCTTCTTTAAGCATCTGTACACCCTGGTTGGCAAAAGCATCTTCCAATTCAATAGACTTAGCGACAGTAACACCATCCTTCGTTACTGTTGGCGCGCTGGATCCATTGGCAATCATAACATTCTTTCCGGAAGGACCCAAAGTTACCTTAACTGAATCTGCAAGGACATTAACACCCTGCATAATCTTTTCGCGTGCCTGTACATCAAACAATATTTCTTTAGACATATTTTTTCCTTTTGTATATTAAAAACTAAAGCAAAATATAGTAATTTTGCTTAATTAAATTGAAATTATAATTATTTTCTGATTATCTTAATTGAAAAACCGGGTTTTGTGACCCGGTTATCAAATATATAAAGGAACAATCATGGATTAGCGTTTTGCAGCTTCGAGCTTAATCTGCTTCTTAGCAGCTTCAATCTTTTGACGGATCTTAGCACGGACTGCAGTCATAATTCCTTCTTCAAGTAAATCGTATCTGGAGTTCCAGAGCTTACCGATGATATAATCGGACTTTTCACTTAAATATTGGCCTTTCTTAGAGAACTTATTAAATGCTTCTGACTTGGTTTCGTCAGCTGGAGCTTCTTCTTCCTCATTAGAAGATTCTTCACCACCTTCGTTACCACTTTCGGAAGATTCACCACCTTCGTTGGATTCGCCACTCTCAGAGGATTCACCTTCACCACCTTCAGAAGATTCACCACCTTCTTCAGAACCAAAGTCGTCACCACCTTCAGATTCACCGCCGAAATCGTCGCTACCTTCAGATTCGCCGCCGAAATCATCTTCACCGCCGAAGTCTTCAGTAGATTCAGCTTCACCACCTTCGGATTCGCTTCCTTCTTCCTTTTCAGTATTGAGGTTATCAACCTTATCAGTCAATGTCTGGATTGCTGTAGTAAGGGTTGCAAGGATGTCCTTGAGTTCAGATGTTCCTTCCGGTTCATCCTTAACACCATCATCTTCCTTCTTGTCGTCACCTTCCTTGAAGTCTTCAGTGTTTTCACCTTCCTTATCGCCTTCACCTTCATCAGGGAAATCGTCTTCACCAAATGAATCTTCGTCGCCGTCTTCAGATGGTTCTTCGGAAATATCGATGTCATCAGATGGTTCTTCTAAAGAAGCATCAACTTCTTCCTTGTTCTCTTCCTTTGTTTCTTCCTGACCGGTAGTATCGTCAGCTGTTACTGGCTTCTCTTCTTCCCCGTCAAGGAAACCTTCGTTAAGCTTGTGGGATTTCTTCCACTTCTTGAATTCAATATCTTCTCTGTTTTTCATAATTCTCTTTTCCTTTATATATCTTTATTATTTATAAAAATATTTTTAGAGCGTATTTTTATAAAGTTGATATTCCGGAGAGCTTAATAGCTCGTCAAACTTTTTACTGATATTAATGGCTTTCATAAAGTTAGTCTCTTCGTTACATACTATGGACTTGAGGTCAGCCATGTAGTTATCAAAGGTAGCTTTATAGTTTTTGGAAAGCTTAAAGACATCCATAACAGATGCTGGTCTATATGCATTCTTCAATACCTTAATAGTATTAGCATCCAGGTTATCCTTAATGAACTTTTCCGTTACACCAATAACATTCTTAATGATCTCATCCTTCTTGATGACATCAATGTCCCCATTGAGAACCTTTGGGATTACCAAGATATAGATTAATGGATTGTTTTCCATAGAGCTAAACTCTGAGGACTCATTTACCATATATTCTTTAAGACTTTGCATGATTAATTACCTTTTCTTGTTATTTTCTTTAAATTCTTTATATTGTACTGCAATTTCGGCAATAGAAACAGCAATCTGTTGAAGAGTACCCTTGATTTCCTTAATATCTTCCTTAATACCGCTATTTTCATGTACTAAGAAATCAATATCCTTCTGCATCAATAGCTTACTATTCTTAAGGTCATCAATCTCCTTCTTAAGACCTGATATGCTATCATCACGTGTAGCAGCAGTATTCTTTCTCTGTAAAAAGACAATCAAATAAACAATTACACCTGATAATATTGCCGTTGCGTTACCGGACTGAAATGCTGTGGTTAATAAATCTTCCATATTTTCCTTACTCCTTTATAATTATTTATATTAGTTATTAGGAGGGTCAGTTTCATCCCAGTAATAGAAGATCGCAGGGTTAGCTTCTGATTCTTCTAAAGTAACTTTTTTATTTTCCCACATCGCGGACATTCCCATTTCACCCATGTGATTAAGAATCCACTCAATCAATTTCCTGTTTCCGGAAACAGAACCAGCAAGGTCAGCCATATTATCATTCAACGTGTCAATATCACGTATCATAGCACTTGCTGTATCAGTATTTACTAATCCAGTATTATAACCATCAGTTGCTTGATCAACGATGCTTATAGCTTTAATTGCATACGGGGAAAGTCTTAATGGTCTTTCATACGTACCGACACCAACAATCGTTCCGCTGAAATCACCATATGCACCAGCATCATGGGCAAGTTTTTCACTATCGGTCCAAACATGGACACCAGATGCATCAAGCTTCTTGGCATCTAACGCAGAAATAGCGCTAAGGATCCCTGGTACATACCCTGCGGAATTCCACATTCCGGAATTGGCAGAGAGTACATCATAACCATATTTTAAATCATCCCAACCACTGAATTGTTCTAACTGTGCACTTATAGCGCTATAAGAAGATACTGCAGCAGAAATCGTTTCAGGATCAAATCCCGTTAATCCACTAAGTGAGGAATAACTATTCCATAACTCAGCGTCTGCGCTCGTTACGCAAATGCAAGGGTCATCAAAAGGTTCACAGCAATCCTGCCACCATGGTTGTACATTAGCAGGCTCACTATCATTCCAACGATGGAAACGTGTACGCGGCCAATCAGCATACGGAACATTTGGCCAATCAGGAAAATGAGGGATATGACTTGGGTCATTCCATTCTGGTGGCTCTGGCGGATTATTTCTGTTATTCATCATATATTATTTATAATAGCAAAAAACTCTCAGAAAATGAGAGCTTTTTACTTAAAAATAACTAAAGAATTAAAGGTATTTAGCAGCCTGTCTTTCCGACCAAGAATACCCTGCATAAGGATCTTCTTTCTTTTGCGGCTTTGGCTGTGCTGATGGTACGTTCTGTCGTGGAGCCGGAGTCGGGGTAGTACGTGTTTGATTAGGATTCGGCGGTACGACCTGGAAACCATGTTCCCTAGCAACTTGTAGTGCAATCTCTGTAGGGTCTTCTACCTTACGGACATTATAACCATTAGCCTTGGCAATATTCTTTGCTTGTTCTATACGATCATCAGGCAAGGAAACACTATATCCTGCTTCCTTTGCTACTCGCTTAGCCTGTAATATCTCTTCAACACTGTAATCACTCATTTTTGAACCTCTTTATATATTTGATTTGAAATCTTATTATTTATATCTTTTGTGTGGCATATCTGATGACACCATCCGGGTTATGCTTCCAGTCATTGATGAATTCATATAATGTACGACATTCCGTAATCATCTTTTCATCTTCGGGGTCATTCTTGACAATCCTTATGGCAGCATCTGTTACAGAGATTATTTCATTGTTCCATAACATGGCGCTGTTATTGGTAGGACCGGAAACGTTATAATCCTGCGTAGTTTCTTCCCTGGACGATTCTGGCATGTAAGGGTTAAGTAATACATAGTTACATCCTTCCTTGACATATATATTACCTTCCTGATCAATTATGGTACCATCAATCAATTCCTTGAACGTCTTTCCGTCATTTGGTTTATAGGAATTCCAAGCCTGAATAAAGGCATCCTTTGTCAACTTAAACTTCTTAACCATGTGGTTATTCTTCCAGTTGCCTTCCTTTAAATCTGTCCAGGACATACCGCCTGGGAATATGTTTTTACTAAGGTTGTATGCCGCATTAGCCGATTTCAGCTTATTCGGATCAATACATTTAGCATATGCAGCATCGATTTCTTCCTTTAAATTACTGCACATTACTATAGCGCCATCCAATCCACCATATACCGCATTCTTGAATTCCTGGGAAACGTCATAGCCCTGGCCATTCTTTTCCAACTTAAGTTTAGATAAGCAGTCCTGGTAGAAATTAGATGCTGTGGCTATTTCAGAACAAGAATAACTGTCATCGAATGCACAGGTAAAGAATGATATAAGTTTGTCAAGGTAATCCATGATCCCCCAGTCAATGACGGTATTAAGATAACCTTCTACAAGTATTTTTAGTTTCCTGGTATTACGAACCAAGAAATTATAAAACGACATTATTATATCTGCACACCATTCAAAAAGCTTTTTAATGTACGATATGCCAAATTCAATGGAAAAACCCGCGGCACATACGGTCTGTTGGAATGCTGTAAAGTCCGTAATGGATTGACTAATAAGATCCATCGTGTCCAACGTGCTTGTAGACTTGCAACGCGAATCTAAATAGGAACGTACCTTTTGGTTTAACCAGGAATCGGAATCAAGTAATTCAGCCAATAAAGCAGCACATTTCCACAATTTATTACACCAGAAAGACTTATCTGTACCAAAAACTGCACTATATAACAGGTCAAACAGTTCTTTTTCATACTGTTTTACCAGGTTAACAACGGTTCTGATAGTGGCATTTATAAGGTAATTTACCATTGTCATTAAGGTTGAAACGACTGTATCAATACGTTTTAACAGGTTCTTTGCTACGTTACAATAACCTGTTAATGCTGTTTTAATTACAGCGAATGATCCATAAAGATATGTACATACTAGACTAGTGAATCCCATATGTTCTATTTATAATACAATTTTTCGGGAAGATTTTAAAATGAGTATAGTATTCCTTTGCCCATTTAAACAGTACTTTATTTCTAGCTAGGCAACGGCTTAGTACCTTTAGATCTTAGATCTTAGTTAAATATTTTATTAAATGCTTTAATTAAACCTGTTTAAATATGATATTAAATATTATCTATAGCCTCGACGTTAATAGACTTGCAAGAGACATCAAGCCTATTCAGGAACGAATAGACTAGACAACATACCTGCTGTCAACTCTCGTGGACTTACATATAGGCTTATGGGTCGGTCATCCTGTATACCAGCTACATCCTATACTGCCAATGGCGGCTTATCTAACGGAATCGCTACTTCCGTCTTCGACGATGGGCTTCAGGGGTTTCTTGCAATGTCTGCCATCTCCAACATCCCTGGCTGGACCCGTTAGGTGCCTCGAACGATATTCCACGTCCTTTAGGAAGACCACTCTGGTTCCAGACTTCTTTGCATCGAGTATTTCTCAACTCCAGTTGCTGTCTATACTATATATAATCTTTTGAAATTCTGACTATTTCTACTTAATCAAATATAGATTCAAATATAAAAAATTATGGTTAAGCAAGAAATAACCATAAAATTATTCTGTATTTTCTCAAAATACTCAAAATATTTACAAAAGTTTACACAAACCATAAAATTTTCTATATTTACTTTATATATGTTTGTAGAATTCAAAAAGTTGTCATTTTGTAATATCATGTCTTATGGTGCCTCTGGCGCGGAAATAGATTTCCAAACCGGATTAAATACCATCAAAGCAGTTAATGGATCCGGTAAGTCTTCTATCCTAGATGCATTAACCTTTGTCCTTTTCGGTAAACCATATCGTGATATAAGATTATCAGAATTAGTTAATACAACTAATGGTAAAGGTCTTGAGGTAACATGCGAGTTTAAGATCGGTACGGACTTGTACATGATTCGTCGTGGATTAAAACCTGCTATCTTCGAGATCTATAAGAACGGAAAGGAAATGGACATGTTATCCACCAAGAAGCTTAACCAAGATGAAATTGATAAGCTTTTAGGTATTAACTTAAGACTTTTCAAGAACATTGTAGCTGTCGCTGTTACTAATAACAAACCATTCCTCAGTCTATCTATAGGTGATAAACGTGCCTTAATTGAAAACATCTTTAATATAGATGTACTTGGATTAATGTGCAAGGACGTCAAGAAACGGAAAACGGTTAACAATACCGAGCTGGATCTTAAAACAACCGAGCTACGTGGCGTTACCAATTCCATTGAAGATAACGAATCCTATATAGAAAACATGAAAAAGTATATAGCATCCTTCAATGAAGTAAAGGACACCAACATTAAAACTATCCAGGAAAACATCGATAAGTACCAAAAGGAAATTGATAAGCGTACCAGTAATGTACTCCTGGCTGAATCCAAGATTAAGGAACTCACTGAAGAAATAGGGTCCATCCCAGATAGAACCATCGGGGAATCACTTAACATGGAAATCGGCAAGGTACAGTCCATTATCGATACCATTAATAATACATTATCCAAGCTTAAGAAGTCACGTCTATGTCCTGTATGTAATTCTCCATTAGATGAAGGTCATGCCAGAAAGCATATCGAGGAAATGATCGCAGAGAAAAAGGACATGGAAAAGGTACAATTACCTTCATTAATGGAAAAGTATAATGCTTATAATACTGAAGTTAAAGCTTATCAGGACAAGCAATCTTTTATACAAACCATACGTGATAAAGCTCGTACTGAAGAAATTACTAGGTCCACATTAGAAACGGAACTTAATAGAGCTAAACAGAACCTGGAAAAAGAATCTACCAAGGTTTGTCCAGCATCTGTTGATGTATATGTAGATAAGCTTAACAAGTTACGTAGTCAGTGTGAAGTACTTAATAAGGACATTGAATTCTTAACGGAAAAGATCTTAATCGATACACAGTTAATAAAACTATTGGGTGACGATGGTATTAAGACATATTTCTTTAAGAAACTGGTTAAGGTCCTTAATAAATCAGTAAATGAATACCTTAAAAAGTTCGAGTTGAAGAATACCATAATAGAATTCGACGAGACCATGACGGAAACGATGACGACCAATATGGTTCCAAGAACGTACTCAAGCTATTCATCTGGTGAACGTACTAGAATCGACATGTCCATCCTATTAGCATTCTTTGATATTAGTAGACAAATATCTAACTGGTCATGTAACATTCTCTTCATTGACGAGTTATTGGATCAGAATATTGACCAGTCTGGAATCGAACAATTCGTAGCTACGTTACATAACTTGATTCAGCTTAACAAGAAAAAGCTTGGTATATATATCATATCACATAAGCTTAATGAACTTAAGATACAAATGACAAGTACCATTGAAATTAAAAAAGTTCATGATTATAGTATATTAGAGGTTAAATATGGGTAATAATTGGCAAGAAGTATGTAGAACTGATGCAATTCTTTACTGTGAGAAATCAGGATTCAAATGCACTGAAATAGATCCATTCGCAATGGAAGTAACATCATTCTTCCTTCCTGGAACAAAAATTGAATTTAAATACAAGATGGTCTATAGCGATCCTGTTAAATTCTATATTTGGCCAAGGATTGATGGCAAGGACGTTACCATTGAAGAATTTAAAAATGCAGTTAAAGGCAATTAATGAAAATAGCAATGATAGCAGACCTGCATTTTGGAATCAAGAAAGCAGACCCTACCTTTATGGAATCCCAGTTACGTTTCTTCAAAGAACAATTCGTTCCGGAACTTAACGCAGCTGGTATTGATACCATATGGATTCTTGGTGACGTTTTCGATACCAGGCAGACCATTAATACCATGACCATCAATAAGGTTATCGAGTTATTCAAGGACACCTTAAGAGATTTCGATATCAACATTATAGTCGGAAACCATGACATGTACCTAACAACAGATACAGGTATTAACTCTTTAAAGATCCTGGATCTGTTACCTAAGGTTACAGTATATGAGAATCAAGCATCTTTAACCATTGACGGAAAGAAGATCTTGGTACAACCGTGGATCGTGGATTATAAGCAGGAAAACCTTATTACTGGTAAGTATGACTATTGTTTCTGTCACGCGGACATAGTTGGTTTCGATATGGGCGGTGGTCGTCTTTCTGAATCAGGACTTGTAGCTAAAGAATTATTAAAGCATATAGATGCGGTCTACTCAGGACATTACCATAACGGCATTCACAGGCAGTTCGAACCAGGTAAGTCTGTTACATACCTAGGTGCACCATATCAACTGACCAGGATTGACCGTAACGGCATTAGAGGTTATCATATACTAGACATAGCTACTGGCGAACGTACTGTAATTGAAAACAAGGTTTCCATCAAGTTCACTAGACATGTTTATCCTGACATTAATACAACAATGGTACCAGGTAACGTTGTCGATATAGATATTCCAGCTGAATACGCTGACCAGACGAAAAAGATTACTGACTTGGTTAATAAGTTGGAAAAGATGGGTCCTGCATATCCGGTCAATATCAATTACCTCCCAGCAGAAGATGATTGTACTGAGGTCATCGATACAGAAAACCTTAATATAATCACGTTGTTCAAGAACTACTTGGAACAAGTTGAATTAGATTCTAAACATAAAGATATGCTCTATGATAGCTTTATAGAACTATATAATAATTATAAGGAACAAGGAAAATGAATTATGTAGTAATGGGTATCGATCGAATCGGGAAAGATACCTTCATTGAAAATAACTTTCCGACTCATAAGAAGATTCACTTAACGAAACCGCCAAAGGATGTAGATCCACTTACGTTTTCAAAAACGGAATATTGTGACTACTTCGTCAATCTTATGAAGAATGATAACTTGGTATATAACCGTGGTCATATCGATGAATTCGTATACGCGCCAATCTACAGGAAGTATTCTACCTATTGGTTGACAACAATGGAAGAAGAATTCGCACAGTCTGTGGCAAACACTGTCTTCATTCTATTGTACACCGATAACTTCGATATGATGGTTGATGACGGTTTGTCCCATGATTTTAACCGTAAGGAAGAAGAACAGGCACTTTTCCATAAATACTTTGACGAATCCAAGATGATAAACAAGATTAAGATCAAGGTCAATGACGGTAATAAGTATCGTAATCCAGATGATATCAGGAATGATTTAGGTTTAGCATTACGTGAAACACCTATTATTAAGGAAGAAATTCCAGTAGAAATTCTTAAAGCAATGTTTAGTGAGAATTAATTACTATATTTGGTATATATGAAGCAATATCTTGATATATTAGATAGAATATTAAAGGAAGGAAAGCTTAAGCATAACCGTACAGGTATTGATACGCTTTCCATCTCTGGATCCATGATCGAGTTCGACATGTCAACAGGGAAGTTTCCGTTATTGACTACCAAGAAGATGGGTCTCAAAAACATCTGCGCTGAACTTGAAATGTTCATCAAGGGTATAGCCAATAAGGAATTCCTCCAGGAACGTAATTGCCATATTTGGGATGAATGGGCCAACCCGGCTAAGGTACCCTATGGTAACGATGAAGAATCCAAACGGAAAATGCTTGAGGAAAAGGACCTGGGTAAGATCTATGGGTACCAATGGAACAACTTTAATGACTCTGGAATCAACCAGCTGAAGAATGTCATTGAGACGTTAAAGACGAATCCAAGCGATCGTAGAATGCTTGTTTCCGCGTGGAACCCACAGCAACTTGGTGAAATGGCGTTGCCTCCTTGCCATTATTGTTTCCAGTTACTGTCCAATGATGGATACGTGGATCTATTGTGGAATCAAAGGTCAAGTGATTTTCCGTTAGGAGTACCATATGACCTGGCATCGTACGCTATGTTACTTACCCTTATCTGCCAGCAGGTTAAGATGAAACCAGGTAAGGTTATTGGTTTCTTCGCGGATTCACATATCTATGTCAATCAGATTGAAGGTGTCAAGGAACAGTTAAAGCGTACCCCGTTGGAACAACCTTCCGTTAAAATTCTTAACGCGGAGGATCCAAACTGGACTATATGGGATTGGAAGTATACTGACTTCGAGTTACTTGATTACCAGTCTCATCCAGGAATTAAGTTCCCTGTTGCAGTTTAATATTATTTCTCCATAATAACCCCATAAACCGGTTATCCGATAAGGATTTCCGGTTTTTATTATAAATATTATATAAAACAATATATTTTAGGAGAATTATTATGAATATTTCCATGGATCAAATACAACAGGCACGTCAGATGCAGGATTCTATCGATGCATTGGACGATCGCGAATACATCAAGACTATTTGTTCTTACATTGGTCAGATGATTGATAATCCGGCAACACGTAACCTTGACTTCTCTGAAGCACGTGAACTCTGTAAGCAATTCGCTGAATCAATCGAAATCCAGCTTGAAAACCAGGCTTCGAACATTACGGAACCAGAAGATGATATCGCATATGATAATGACGGTATCGACTTTGATGAATCCTTTATCAAGCAGAATCGTAAACCGACCTTGGATGAAGCTAAGAAATTCCTTAAGAAACAAGGTTATCGTCTTAACGGCTAATATTTAAAATATATAAGAAATCAGGTTACCCTCGTAAAAGAAGGTAACCTTTTTATATCTATAAATAATACATGAATATTAAATTAGGTGAATACATCGTAAGTACGCTTGGTAATAAGGTATATGACGAACTGGAAATAGATCCAGCGGATTATAATAAGTTACCGGCTTCGGAATTCTATGATGAAGTCATATCATCCTGTGAGATTCTTCGTCCTGATATCATAAAACAATATAAGAAGGATCAATTGACTAGTGGCAGTACATCTTCCGAAACAGCAGAGAAGAAACGTATTGCGAAGCATAATAAGGTACTTGACGATTATATAGAAAACAATTTCTACCTGGCATTAAAGATAACCTATGACATATTTACCCATACCGGAAAGTATAACCTGGGTCAGGATTATCATAAGATCAAATATTATGAAGAAGCTTTCCTTAACTTCGTTAAAGGTAAACGTGCAAAGGACATAAATAAGTATCTTATTGATAATGAAGCAGGAAACCTTCCAAGGTCAAGCATCAACTGTAAGAAGATGAGAAACTTCATTATATATCTAGCACAGAAATATAAAGGACAATATGGTTCTTAACGATTATACAAAAAAGATAATGGCAGAATACATCAAGGATATGTATGATGCAGGCTTGGTTTTAAAATATGGCGATTATTCAGATGCAGGAAACGCTATTAACCGTCGTCTACGTGGTAGGGGTTTCTGTGATTTCTTTGCAAACTGTCCATTGAATTTAGAAGAAGCTACTACTATAGAAGACATTGCTTCTCGTCTTGATGGTATGGTTTGGGTTACTAACTCAGCAGATGGTCATGATGGTACCTGGTACTGGCATACCAGATTACCAAGAATGGATGATGAACAGTTCGTAGAACTCATCAATACCAACAGAAAACTATATGGGTTATCAGAATCCCAATACACCCAATCAGAACTTGAACATGCTGCTGAACTATTAGCAGACAACGAATTCGAGGACATTTAATATGGAATTATCAGAAGAACAAAGATATAAAATAGTACAATTCATTATCGATTTATATAAAAACGGAATGATTGCTAATAACGGTGAATTTACAGAACTTGCAAAACAAAGACAAGAAGATTTTGGTAGTTCTCGTTTTAAGTATTGCGTAGCTGGTGATGTACCAATTGGAAGATATATTGAAGAAAATAATATGACAAAATTACTCAAATGTACATCTTCACTATGGACATTATATGATAAAGACCGTTGCGCATGGAACTGGTTATTCCTTTTACTTACCGATACTTATATAAACAATGATGCTAAATTTGAAGAAGTACTTGCATTAAACCGTAAATTATATGGTATAGAAAAAACTAAAACTTCACTAGAAAAAGCTGCCGAACTTCTAGATGATAGTGATGAATTTGAGGATATTTAATATGCAATTATCAGAACAACAAAGACAGAAAATAATACAGTATATTATCGATTTATATAAAAATGGAATGATCGATAAGAACGGTAAATTTACAGACCTTGGAAATGAAAAACAAAATGAATTCACTGGTACTTCTTTCATATATTGTGTAGTTGGCGAAGAACCGGTTGGAAAATTTGTTGAAGAAAATAATACAGCAGAATTAAGACGTCTTACTAGTTCAATATGGTTATTATTCGATAAAGATCGTTGTTCATGGAACTGGCTATTCATTTTAATTGTTGACTCTAAGATAAACAATGATGCTAAATTTGAAGCAATACTTAACCTAAATCGTGAAATGTATGGTTTAAAAAATAAAACTTCACTAGAAAAAGCTGCTGAACTATTAGATGATAGCGATGAATTTGAGGATATTTAATATGAAACCAACAGAAACACAAGTAAATAAATTATTTAAATTTGTTAATGCCTTATATCAAAATAAAATAATTGACAAAAATGCACGACTTACAGAAAAAGGTACAAAATTACAACGTGAATTTACAGGCGTTATATATCATAATTTGCTGGCATCATCAGCAGGTTTTAAATCTTATATAGATACCGGCGATGATTCAGATTTTAAAGAGGTACTTGAAGATGGCTATATATGGCTCTTAACTGTTAGATGTTCTCAAGGTGGTAACTGGCATTGGGTAAGTAATATAAATCAAAGATTTAATTTAGATGAAATAATTGACCTAAATTATGAAATGTATAAAATACCACGTTATTCAGAACTTGAACATGCTGCTGAACTATTAGCCGATAACGAATTCGATGACATCTAACTGTACCAATGGTTACTGTCTGTACTCATAGAACCGGAACAAAATTCCGGTTTTTCTTATAATACCAAGGTTTCAGCTTCCTTATCTAATTTCTTTTTATAGACGATACCTTGCAGGTCTTCAATAATACTTTTCAATTCAGAAATGGTTTTATCTTGTTCTTCAACACGTTTTTCCATTTCCTTATACTTATCACCAAGTGCATCACTAAGCGATAATTGCCAATCACAATCATACGGTTCCGCCATTACCAAACAACCGGTATTTGTCGGGGCAATCTCACCAAACATACTGTCATAATAATCAGTATTCGATTGCCAGGGATTACTAACGCTAGCTGAAATACCAACCATTCGGTCAGCATTATCAGTTAACCAATAACTAATATCGTGGTCACTAATATTACTCATGTCAGCTGAAACAGGACTGGAATATTCTCTCCAGCCATCTTCTATATTTCTTTGTTCTCTTACCCATTCACTAAAATCACTCATAATTAAATATCTTCAAATACATCGTCCGTAACGTCATATAATCCATCATCTTTAAAAAATTCTGAATTTTTAAGTCCTTTGAATTCACACCAAAACGGATCTAACCATTTAATAAATTCTTTTGCTTCGTCTAACGTAAATGCTTTAACTCGATAAACAGCCTTCTTATATTCCATTACAATAGGAACATCTTCAGTCACATCCATAATAGTTCCAATATACTTATCAAAAAAGTACGGTTGAATAATACCACTACCAGCATTATGGTTAAAGGCCGGATGACTATTTAAATAATCTGCTACTTCTTTAGAAAAATAATTATCTTGCCAAATCATTAAATATCCTCAAACTCATCAGTTACTTCATACAAACCATCATCTTTAAAGAATTCTGAATGTTTCAATCCTTTATATTCTGTCCATAACGGATCTACCCATTTAATAAATTCCTTAGCATTTTCCATCGTAAATTCTATAAAATCACATACTGCACGACGATATGTATTATTAATAGGAACTTCCCATGCAGTCGTTATATATCGATTATAGAAAGTTGATTCTATAATACAACACTTTGTTGAACTAAATGCAGGATGCGAATTTAAATAATCGCATACTGCCTTGGAAAAACATCTACAACTGGTATCTATCATACCATATAATATAACAATTTTTATATAATATGTTAACCTATTATAGCTAAATAGATATCTTTAAGATACCCTTCGGAACCACAGGTAACAATACCTTCTTATGGTTTTCCTTAACAGTTTTCATAAAATCCATTAAATAGTCATTATGTGATTCTTTATACTTACGTTTCTGTTCTTCAAAACTTCCAAATTTTTCTTTCGTATCAAGAACAATATGACCATCTAATGTCATACCGAGAACAAGATAACTACTTGCCTCTTCAAAGAAATGAATCTGTAAATCGGTAATGTCATAGGTATCGAAATCTTCTATTCTGGTTTCGTCACCATGTTCAGCAAATACAGTAGGAAGATTTGTCAAACCACCACCGTCAATCCAGTCAGCAGCAATATGTGGTCCTTCTATATGCATTGAATAACATGATACACAACAAGAATGATAAATTCTTACATGACTACTATCAAATAACAATTTATTAAATGCTTCTAAACTACCAGCATTAAGCCCATGCGTAGCCAAATGATCATTCCACATCTTCGTCATGGCTATAGCATTATCATATTCACTAGGTTCAAAACCAAGGAATATAATCCAATCCTTCCATATCTTTTCCATGTCAATTCCTTAAAGCTTAACAGGTATCGTCAATAATCCCTTCGGCACAACCGGTAACGGATCTGATGGATCAAAAAATCCAGAACTCTGTACATTATAGAATTCACACCATAATGGTTCAACCTGGTCAAAAAACCAGTCACAGTCATCTTCAGTTACATTAGTATAGTCACCATTAAACCAGATAGCACGATTCATCTTTTTAAGGCGTTCACTATCATCAGCTACATATTCTAACTTATTAGCTATATAATCATAAAAACTTTGTTTACAAATCCAACCAGGTTTAGCATCCCTAAACATAGGATGCGAATTTAAATAATCCGCAATTTTCTTATTATGTTCCAGATCCCATAGATTTAAACAATCTTCATCTTCTTGCATTACCATAATAACCACCTTAACAGATATTTTCAGGAATACTTAATAAACCCTTCGGTACTTTAGGTAACTGTGCTTCAAAAAATCCAGAAGTTTTAACTTTATAGAACTTACACCATAATGGTTCAATAATTTCTTTTAAAAACTTATCACAATCTTCTTTGGTTATACGACGAAAATCATAACTAAACCAAATAGCATTATCCATCTTTTCCCAAAATTCGGTATTTGATCCTTTTCTCTTATGAAAAATTATATCATAATATTCAAAAAACTCATGAACAGCAATACCACGTTTGGTCTTAAACATAGGATGCGTATTCAAATACTTAGCAATTTTACTAGAACCATGAACCATTATTATATTCTCCTAAATACAAATATAATAAAAAATAGGGCTTTTGGAAACCCTATTTCACTTAATATATTTTCATTTCAGCTATATGTCGTCAAACTCGTTATCAGCCAACAAATCAGCCGCCCGTTCCAATTCATTAACCGGTAAATAACCAGTCCGATCTATTCCCTTAAAATCACACCATGCAGGTTCTATATAACGCAAAAAATACTCTGCCTTCTTCATGTTTATACTATGATAATCCTCTGGTCTGTCCCATGAACTCGTAGCTTGTATAACCGGCAATACATAGGTTTCAAAATCACTTAACCTCATATGAACACGGTTTTCCAAATATTCTTTTAACCGTTCCTTCGCTTCATTAATTTCCGTAACTTCAAGATTATAATATGTACAAAGATACTCGGCATTAAAATCATACCAATCCTCGTAAAAATCATTATTAATAAAATAACCACGAACATTCTTAAACGCCGGATAATTATTAATATATTCCTGGGTTCTCTTACTATCACATAATACTTTTAATACTGGCATTCTTATTTTTCTCCTATTTTATTTATAACCGGTTACCGTAACCAATTATTTACAATGTGAAGAAAATTCAGAATTATGCAAAAGTAAGTTTACCGGGGTAAACGAAACCAAAATTTTACAAAAAATTTTTTAAAAATTTTTTTCGAAACCGTCAGAAAAATTGTCAACTGAGATCAGGTTTCGGTTTCTAGTAGGTTTTATAGAACTTAATATATTTAGTTTCGGTTTTAGGTAGGTTTTATAGAACTTAATATATTTGGTTTCGGTTAAATTAGCTTAATATAACCTAGGGCCCCCCTTAATAAATTGTTAGTAACTTGTGTCTATGTCCTTATATAAACACATATTATTAACTACTTATTAACGGGTATATTTTTGAAGAAAATATAGAAATTTATATAGAATTTTGGATTTTTTGGTTATGGAATAACCGGAGTGATAGAGCTTAATAGAGTAGAATTATTCATCATTTATTAAATGTTCCATGTGGTAGGAGGTATGGATTGATATCATAGAAGTAGATGTTTTTATGGTTTTCCAGAAGAATAGGAAGATATGTTTTTGGAGTTTGAAATATGTTCCTGATTTAGATGAAAGGCATTTTATTCTATAGTTTTTATCTAGCGGGATAATCATGTTAATTATCCTTTATAATAAAACCGTCGGGTAGGAGAGTTTGGTTTTCTTGTGGTAACGGGAATAGATTTATTCATTGTTTACCTTAATAAGAATATCTTTGAATTTTGGGAAGAAACGATTTATTTCGTCTTCTGTGAGGTAGTCTTTGATTTTATTTAGGGTAGTGATTTCTTCTTTGGATAATGTGATGGTTTTATTCATTGATATCGCCTTTTATGATTTTTTTCCAGTTTGGGAAGTGTTTGAAGAGGTTATCTATTTCTTTTTTAGAGAAGTTATTTTCTAGGATTTTATTCATTTGTTCTCTATCTTTATCTGAGACCTTAATAGAGTTATCTTCGGTTAATACATCATGTAAAGCTTTTTGAGCATTTAATTTGATAGATTCCTTTTCGTTATCTGAAAGGTTATTATATCTTTTGTTTGCTTCTAGGTAATCTTTGATAGTGAATGGTAAGCTCATGTTATATAATATAGAAAAAGTAGGTTAGATAGTAAATAACCTACTTAATGAAATAGTGAATCAGATTACCTAAAACCTATACTGTAGCCTAGGCCTTTTCTGAGTTTTTCTTTATGTTTATTATCTGCGTTATGCCATTCTTTAAGGAACGAGCTTAATAGTCTGTCAGTTTTATTTTCGTAATAGTTTGGAAGTTTACCTACATAGAAAACGTTTCTTGCTTCCCATTCGTCTTTTTCTATTTTTATTGCAAGTCTATAGCAGGTTGTGTGATAGCAATCAGGTTCGAAGTCTGGGACGAGTTTGGTTTTTTTGTCAAGGATAATGGTTTCGTCTTTTAGCCATTGCATTTCCATTCTTGCAAACATTTGGTAAACCCTTTCATCTCTTGAGCTTCCATCGAATTTATAGTGAGGTAGGCCGTAGTCTAGGAAATCTGAAAGAACTGTTCCTTGTTCTGGGTAATCTAGGAGTTCTTCTTCATTTTCTGATTTTTTGAGGAAAGCATAGGAATCGCCTCTTTTGACATATATACCGAAATACGGGACTCTTTTCCATCCTGCGGCATAGGATAGAATTCCGATATTATCGTATAGGTCATTGTTGAGGGGTTTTCCATCTTTATTTAACAGAATATATTTGCCTGTCTGGTCTTCTACACCTACGTCGAGATAATAGTAGCGTTCAGGAAAATCCGGATGATCTACATAGAATCTGGCAACTCTATAAGAGTTATATGCAGGCATCTTTTCTGTATATTTTTTAAAGTCTTTATCGAATTCTGGATGGGCGAATTTGATAAATTGTTTGTAAATATCTTTTTCCTTAATGAAACGTTTGAACTGGTCAAGGAGTTCTGGATGAATATCTTTAAGGAAATGTTCGTAAAGGTTTGGTTGCTTATCCATATAGTTACCTTAAATGAATGCAGGAATTTTTAGAATGCCTTTAGGAATAGGTGGAGTGGAGAAAGCGTCAGAGTATAGTCTGAGAAATTCTATTAATTTTTCCTGGTTATTATCTTGTTTGTATGCTCTATTTAAATCGAGAGTATGGTCGTCGATAGTATAGTCCCATCCATGCAGACAGCCTAGAGAGAGGGAATAAGGCATGCCTTGATATGTTCCGTCGAAATAGGCGTTATATTTGGATATTGCTTTAATCTTTCTAAACGGATTATGACCGAGCAGTTCATGAATTTCTACCCAGACCGGTTTATCTAGGATAATCAGATTTTCAGCCTTATCATTCTTTGGGTCAGTTAAATTTTGTTTCTGTACTACATGATCCCAGTCGTATCTTTGAGCGAGTGAATTATAATAATCGAGTTGTTCTTGCCAGGCTTGAGAGTAATTCATATAATGCCTTAATAGAGATTAAAAAGAGGATGGAATTTTTAGAATGCCTTTAGGAATTTTAGGCATGAAAGCGTCAGAATATTCTTTAATGAAGTCAATTAGTCTTTCTTGGTTATTATCTTGGCAACGTGCATTATTTAAATCGAGAGTATGACCATCTATAGTATAGTCCCATCCATGAATACAACCTAGGGCACAGGAATTTGAGCAACCTTTGAAGGTTCCATCGAAATAGACATTATATTTAGAAATAGCTTTAATTTTTCTAAACGGATCAGAACTGACCATTTGGTGAATTTCTATCCAGACAGGTTTCTTAAGGTAAATTATATCTGTTGCTTTTGAATGGGTTAAATCTACATATTTGTTATTAATGACGGTTTCCCAGTCTAATTCTTGTTGTAAACTGTTATAGAAATTTAATTTATCTTGCCAATCCTGAGAGTAATTCATGTGATATAATATAGAAAAAATAGGTCAAATAGTAAATGACCTACTTAAGATAATTTTTATTGCAGATTACTATAGGTTATTGAAAAGGTCTTCTGAATTTCTCTCTTCTTGTTCGTATGTGTCTTTCTTTTTGCTTATATAGTTGTAGATTAAGAGGTAGATGATACCGGTTATAATTCCCAGAAGATGACCGGTATGAGAGATATTGTCATTATTGAACATTCCGGATATTTCTTGGAAAGCGTAGATGATAATTAGGATGATACCTGAGAGTTTGAGTTTTCCTATATTAAGAATGATTAGAGAGAAAATCCATGCTGAGATACCGATACCGTTTGCATGCAGTATATAGACATGGAAGCAGTAGACTGAAATTGCAGTTAGAGCGAAAGCTGCGAGATAGTTAACTTTACCAAATTTTTCTTCTACTGATGGGGAGAGTAAGAGAAAGAGTAGAATATTGTTTACATAGTGGTCTTTTGATGAATGGATAAAAGATGAGGTTACTACATTATATGGGATATAGTCTTTAAAGAGAACACCGATAGTGCAGAGAATCATGAAAATCAGAGTGATGATTTCTGTTTTAATCTGAATATTTTTCATAATTAAACCTTTAGAATTCCTTTAGGAATAAGTGGTAATCTGTTATCTAAAACACCAGAATATGTGTTAATAAAGTCTAACAGAAGTTCTTGTTTAGTTTTTTCTGAATTTTCCGGTAAGCGTCTTATATCAAGGGTATGACCGTCGATTTTGAAAATATGATCAAGAGAACCCATGGCAATCGCACCAGTAGAATCGCTACCATCGAAATATACGTCGTGCTCAGTAATACATCTGACTTTTTCAAAATGCCAACCGTCACTAAAGAATCTGCTGATTTCCATCCAGACACCTTCATCAAGAATAACGGCTTTATGATGTTTCTTTATAGAGTCTTCGTCAAAACGATATCGCTTGCAAATTTCATTCCACGAATATCGTTGATAAAAGTTACTGCTAACTCTAATTTTGCCTAACCAAGAATCTGAATATCTCATATTTTTAAAATTCCTTTAGGGACAGAGGGTAATCTTGGGTCAGAAATATGGGAATAAGAGTAAATGAATTTTAGCAATTCTTCTTGTCTGTCTATATTATTGTTTTCAGGTCGACGGGAAAGATCGATAGAATGACCATCAATTTTGAAAATATGACGAAGAGAGCCCATGGATATAGTTCCGTCAACGTCAGAACCGTCGAAATAAATGTTATCACAAGATACAGCTTTGATTTTTATAAAATCATATTCAGAGCTAAAACATCTGGAAATTTCCATCCAGACACCTTCAGGGAAAATAACCAATTTCTGCACTTCTCTCGTATGTGCATTATCGAAATGATAATGTTTATATATATCATCCCATGACATGCGTCTTTCATAGAATGGAGTTGAGCGAATTTTTGCTAACCAATCTTCTGAATATCTCATATTTTTAAAATTCCTTTTGGGACTATAGGCATTGTTAAGAAATCTAAGAGTTTCTGTTGTCTAATTGGATTTTCTACATTTGTTAAATCTAGAGTTTTACCATCTATTGTAAACTTATGGACAAGAGAGCCTAGAGAGAAAGAATGATAGATATCATCATATGCACCGTCATAGTAAACATTAAAATGCGTGATTGCTTTGATTTTTCTGAATTTGGTTTTTGTAAATTTCAAATCAGTAATTTGAACCCAGATACCTTCTGGCAAAACAACTGTGCTATCGCTTTTATTTAAATCGAAATCTGGAAACACTTTAAAGTAATCAACAACATCTTTCCATTTATAAGTATGATGATAAGATTCAAGCTCGTTAATTTTATTTTGCCAATCTTTAGAATACATATTAAATTTTTAAAATTCCCTTAGGTACTTCCGGTAAAACTTCATCTGTGATTCCACTTGCTTTTTTAATAAATTCTAATAATTTTGCTTTTGTTTCTTCTGAAGGTCTATAAGCACGGAGATCAATTTCTTCATTATTAATTCTGAATTTATGACGATGGGAAATATATGAAGTTGAATAGATATTAGCAAAATCGCCATCATAATAAATGTCGCAGCTAGTAATACCTCTAAACTTTCTAAATTCAGCATAATCAACGATTTCTACCCAGACACCTTCGCTGAGGACAGTGAGTTGCGATGATTTGACTACGGACTCTTTGTCAAATTCATACATTTTGGCAATATCATCCCAAGTGCGGCATTGTTCCGCCTTGAGAAACGGTTTTAACTTATTTTGCCATTCTTTAGAGAATCTGTTATAGTTCATAGTTTGAGAATTCCTTTTGGTACTACTGGGAGGTCTTCGTCAGAAACACCACCGTATTTTTTGATAAATTCAAGAAGCATTTTTCTTGCTCTTCCGTCTCTTTCACCTCTAAGGTCTATACTGGCCTTATCAATTTTGAAAATATGATTAAAAGAGCCTAAAGACGAACAGTTGTTAATAGTATAATACCAACCGTCATAGAAAACATCATCTTCAGTTAATGCTCTGACTTTTCTATATTTCCAGCTAATTCTATCAAGTTCGTCTATTTCCACCCAGACACCTTGATTGAATACCGTTAAATTACGGGATTTTGCACGGTCTTTATTATCGAAATGATACCATTTAGAAATTTCTTCCCATTCATGTTCTTTGGGATTTTTTTCTAAACTGTCGATTTTATTTTGCCATTCGCTTGAGTAATTCATGTTATGTAATATAGAAAAAAGAGAGCTTAATTTAAACAGCTCTCTTAATATAATAGTGAATCAGATAACAGCGGGGATTTTGATAATTCCTTTAGGAATTTGTGGCATTGTATTATTTACCACATTAGAGTTCTTGTAAATAAAATTTAATATTTTTTCTTGTGCTTTACGTCCGCCATATTCTTCTATATGTATTTTTTTATTATCTATTTGGCAATAGCTTGGGAAAGTTCGCATACAATATGCATCATATATATCTGGATAAATTCCATCATAATAAATCGTATTATCTGTAATAGCTCTGACTTTTCTAATGAGAACTGCACCTGTATTAGCAGCAGTAATCTTCATCCAGATGCCTTCAGAAAGAATTACCAAATTATGCCTTTCGGCATATTCTTTATGATTAATTGGAAATGATAGTTTGACAGTTTCCCAAGTAGTTGCTTGTTTTGCCCTATTCCAATCATTAAGCTTATTTTGCCAATATTCTGAATATTTCATAGTTTAAGAATACCTTTAGGAACTTTGGGTAAGCTACTATCAACTGCATTACCGTATTTTTTGAAAAAATCAAATAATTTTTCTTGTCTTGTTGCTAAAGGTTCATAAGTTAAATCAATAACATGGTCATCAATACTAAATTTATGGTCTAAACTACCAATTCCTACAGTAGTATAAAGACCATGATAACTTCCGTCATAAATAACATCATTTCTTGTAATTGCTCTTGCTTTTCTAATATCAAAACCACCTATACCATCATAATAAAACCAGACACCTTTTTCAAAAATAATTATATTTTCATGAATATTCCACTTTGGGCTATAATAAGTTTTGTAAATAGTTTCCCATTCTTTGTAAACTGGATGACTTTCCCAGTTAGTAATAAGGTCTTGCCAAGTTTTAGAATACATATATTATTCTCCGTCTTTGTGCATCCGATATAATGTAAGTAACCCATTCAGCTCTTCGATTAACCATCGTTCATTAAAAGCATCATTAAAGATACGTCTACACCCAAGAAATTTTCTTATACCATTTATTCCGCCAATTCCTGAAGCTAAACGTATATTATTATATTCAGGTTCTATATCATGATCGATGGCTTCTAATATATATCCTCTAGTATAATTATTATCAACGTATAATTTTACTAACGCATTTTTCCACTGGTTATAACGACCATAATCAGTACGGACTATAATTAAATCAAAATTTTTTGCAATTCTTTCTATATTAATTCTGCCCATATTAAATTTTTAAAATTCCCTTAGGAACTTTTGGAAGTTCAACATCTGAAATTCCTGTTTGTTCTTTAATAAATGCTAAAAGTTTCTGCTGATTTGTTTTTTCATCTTCAGAATATAATTCAATTTCTGTGCGGTCAATTTTAAATTTATAACTTAAACCACCTATACCGACAGTTGAATAAATACGGTTATAAACACCATCATAGATTGCATCATTTGCAGTAATAGCTCTGATTTTTCTAGGTACGTATTTACAACTAAGTGGATCATACCATAATACCCAAACACCTTCAGTAAGAATTACTGGATTCTTATGTCTAGGACTATTAAACCTATAATAGTTTTTATAAACATCTGGAAAATCTCTAAACTGTCTAGTAGACTCCCAATCATTGATTTTATCTTGCCATTCTTTTGAAAACATAGATTTAAATTCCTTTAAAGTTTTAAAATTCCTTTAGGGACTTTAGGTAAATGTGCTTCAAAAAATCCAGAAGTTTTAACACCATAATGTTTACAATAAAGTTCTTCAGTCCAATATAAGAAATCATCAGCTTCTTTCATTGTAATTGGACAATCAGTCTTTACACCAAAAAACATATTATAAAATAATTCATGTTCGGTTCTGGCTTTTTCCATTGCATCATAATAACAATGATTCCAAAAATCCCATTCGCATTTCGCCTGTTTAATTTGAAACATGGGATATGAATTAATGTAGTTTCTGATTTCGTCAGGAATATATTTATTGCGTAACATAATAATCCTAAGATAGTAAAGTTTTTGATTTATGTAAGCATTAAGGTTGGTTTAATAATAATTCAGTCGACCAATTACTTTTATAGACCTTTGAGTCCAGTTCAGTATGTATATTATATAGTTCTTTCAAAAGGTTAGACAATACAGGCGATGCAAGCATATTTAGAAAATGTTGCATTGTAAGATAATCTTTGAAAAATTCAGCTGGTGTAAAAGTTACACTGTAAGGATTACCATCTTTATCAGTTTGTTGCTGAACAAATCCAACTTTGTTAACATTCTTATGCCTTAATATAAGTTTGTTATTCCAAGATATAATTATATCAATGACTGTCACATTATTATATTGAAGCTCTATATTGTTAATCTCTTTATCGAAAGGAATATTCAGAACATTAAAATAATAAGGTTTCTTGTCGATAAGAAATCTTACATTATGAGGATAGAGTATTTCATTGATTTCTTTTAAATCCATGATATTAAATATAGAATTAAAAGAGAGACTTGTAAACCCTTAAAGAGAGCTGAAAGAGAGAAAAACCTCTAAAAACGCTTACAAAGAGAGGTTTTTTAGCTATATTAGAGTGGTAAAAGAGAGAAATGGTAAAACTATGAAGACTAGTCAGCAAGAGATGCTAGAGTCCTTATTTAAGAAACAAGAGGGTAAGGTTATTCCTGGTACTGAATATTGGGGAGCTTTAGTAGAATTCTCAAAAGTCTGTTTTGAACAGCTTATTGGTAAAGAGAAGCCGAAAGTTGCAGACGTTCATAGTTTTATTGCAGCAGCTTATCATTATGGTCGTGAACAGGGCGAAAAGTATGGTAGGTGGCTTCAATCAGAAATTGATAAATTAGATAAGAAAGGTTAATATGCACGCATTAACAGTAGTAAATAAAATCAATCAGAAATTACAGAAGTGTAAAGAATCCAATGCGATTTCAAAAGAAGTCGAAAGAGTTAAATTTTATTTTTCGCGTACTGATAGTTCGTGGACAGTAAAGGTTGATTCTGGATTTAAGGTTGAAGTCGTCGATTTGGGTGACAATACTATAGAAGTTCAGAATAATGAAGAATGTAATTTAATTGATGCAAATCAAATCATGCTAGTTGATTTTATGTTTAAGTTAAATAAGTAGCTTATGAAAAAGAAAAAAGTTTTTGAACCGTCATGTATTAAACGACTTGTCGGTATCGTAATTGAAGATCCAAGACAGAAGTCTGAAGAAATTTATGTTAAGTCGTTAGATTTGGAAGGATATTGTCATTGTGATAAGTCTGGTAAAACTTATCGTATTCGTTGTGTAATAACTTACACAAAAAATTCAGATAATGCTTTACGATTTGAAACTTATGACAGTGCTAAAAGAGAACTGACAAATCATGGTTTGGAACCTGAAACTTTTAAGTTTACGCCGATATTTGAACAGTAGTCTGAATTGAAATATCTATTATGTTTGATATTGACTAAGTGACTATATTTTACTATATTACACGGCGTAATTGATTTAAATGGAGAAATTAATATGAGTGAAGCAGTTGAAACAACTGAAATCGTAGCACAAGAAGCAACCCAGACAGCAGAAGTTAGAAAGCATGATGGTGTATTTTATATCCCGTCTGGTTCTGTATGCGATAATTTCGACCATGCAGTATCTCAGATGTATATTGCAGGATATAGTTTGCACGCCATGTTGTCATGGTTCAATGTCTATCAGCCGGTTTCTAATATCGACATCATCAAATCTTTGCTTGATACTGGATATACAGCAAGATTGATTAACTTTGGTAAAAAGCTTGTAAGACAGAGCGACATGGATTGGCTCGAATGCAAACTTTTCGGTGGTGTAAAGAAACATAATACGAAAATTCCAGATATTGGTGTTGCAGCAGTCGATGACGAAATCAAGGAAGCTGCAGACTTTGGTCTTGTGGTTCAGGATGAAACTGAAACAAGGGAAAAACAGGATTTTGTTCAGAATATTGTCGATGATCCATTGCCAATCTTTAAGCAAATGAATACTTACACTTTGATGGTTGCACAGGGTCTGAGCACTGCATTGTTGATTACAGGTCAGGGTGGTATCGGTAAGTCTTACAACGTTACCAGAATTCTTGATGCTTATGGTAAGAAGGGAAAGGATTATGTTGTTATGAAGGGTAGATCTACCATCGCAGCAATGTATAAGTTCCTTTACGATAACTATAACAAGACTGTAGTTTTCGATGATTGCGATAGTGTTCTTCAGGATAACGATGGTCTGAACATTCTTAAGGGTGTTCTTGATACTGGTGAAATTCGTGAAGTTAGCTGGAACAACAGCAGAACTGTCAATACTTTTGGATGTGAAACTCCAGAAGAAATCGATGCAGTATTGGATAAGTATGCAAAAGATCACAAGAAGATTAAAGCTGATTTGGTTCCGAGCTATTTCAGATTTATGGGTTCTTGTATCTTCATTTCCAACTTGTCTGCAGCAGATTTGCTCAGAAGCCCAGCAATGGCTCCACTGTTGACCAGATGTAATACAGTAGACCTTCAGTTGACCAGGGAAGAAGTAATTACAAAGATGGAAGCTGCTTTGGCTGGTATGCACATCTATGATGCTCGTGGTAAGGATATTACTAAGGACGATTTGAAAACAGAAGTTTTCGAATACATCAAGAGTCCAGAATTCTTGAATGATCCACGATTGTCTGGAAAGCAGATTTCTTTCAGAATCTTCCATCAAGCATATAAATTCAAATATGCTGGATTCCCGAACTGGAAGGAACTGAGTTTCTGCGTCTAGTTGGCTGAAACAATATAATTAAGACCTATTGACTTACGTTGATAGGTCTTTTTTCTATATTATAAACGTAATTAAAAAGGAGCTTATAAATGCGTCAAACTTTTGAATCTTTGGGTAGTTATATTAAATTTTTAGGAACTGATAAGCGTATTGATGACGAAGATTGGGAACGTAATGAAATTATTGAAGCTAATAAGCAGTTTTTCGAAAATAAAACAGCACGTTTAAATAAGCTTATTCCTGCAGTCTATGGTAGTTTAGAAAATTATAACCGAATGAAGGATGGCAAATATGAAGAAATCAATAGAGTAAAAAATTTGCATGAATTAGATATTCGTGATTATTACTTAATCATGATGAATGATTATACCCAGTTTAATGAACATAAATATCAGATTACAAGTGATGAAGCATCATTTGACTATGAAATTCAGCCGATTAAACCAGAAGACGATGATAGTTATGAACAGTTGGATGGAACTAGCTGGGCTACATTTAAAAAACATGCAGAAATGTATCATGAAGAAGGACGTAAATTTAAATTAGAATATCTTGAAAAAATCAATCAAACATTTAAAGATAAATATGGTTATGATATTGAAGTAGATGAAGCTTATGAATATTATACTAGTATTCTGATTATTCAAAATGAAAAGTTAAGAGCACAAAGAGAACGTTATTGGGCAATTTTCAATGATTTGTGGGAAGAAAGAGATAAAGAACTTGACAAAATCGAAGAAACCCAACTTCGTGGTGAAATCATTGAATTGGAAGAAAAAGAACTTGCAGAATTGAATGAAAAGAAATTCATTCTTGAAGATACGTTTGGAACATGCGAATTTGAAATTGATTCTATTAAACGTAAAATCAATAATTTAACTTATGATCTTGATATTCTCAAAAATGAGCAAAAACGAGATCTGGATTTGTATGAATATAGAACAAAAGTCGTTAATGATTATACAAACGACATGGATGACTATATAAACAAATTGTCGGAAATTAAATTGTACAAATATCCAGAAGATGACTTCAGGTTAGCAAGGCGTAACAAATCTGTTGTGGAATATTATAGAGATAGTATGAGACAACATGATTATCGTAAAAAACGTGAAGCAGAAAGAGAAAGAACTGATCTTTATGCAGCATAATAAAGGAGTCTTATGTTTTTAAAATATATCGCTAAAGACACAGGTAAAGAATTTAATGCAGAATGGCCAAATGCAGTAATTCTTGATAAAATAAATGCATCATTGTATGAATCTATATTGGCTGATTACATTCCCAATGTTAAATGTATTTGGTCAACTCGTAAAAGCATGACTAAATATGACAAAGAAACAGATACAATGACCATCACTGAATTTGATGAACAGCATATTATATCAAATTTAGCTGAATATGAAAAACATGGAAAAATAAAACCAGTCAGCTGAAACAATATAAACAAGACCTATTGATTTACATTGATAGGTCTTTTTTCTATATTATGGATATAAAAGGAGATTAAAGATGTTATCAATTTGTATTTATGTTTACACTGCAATAGTTGTTGTTGCATTAATTTTTGAAATATTTAGTAAAGACACAATAGTAAGACATCTTACTAATACTAAATTATACAAAGAATGCGATATCAAAATTCTTGCATATATTTCGTTAATTGCGACATTTATCATTGGTTCGCCATTGATTCTGCTTTATCATCTTTGTGTTGTTTTAGAGTATTTACTTAGCAGCGAGGAACGTTTAAATATAGATACAGGTATTGATACAAAAAAGTTAATAGCAGAATATAACAAATTATTAGATAGTCCAGAAGAAAAAAAGAAAAAGGAACCAGAAACATTACAATATTATTGGAATGGATATGTAGAATCTTGGAAAACAAAAGACACAGAAAAAATAAGCTATTGGAAAAAATTGTATGAATCTAAATGTAAAGAATTGGCAGAATTAGGTCTAATAACTACTATTCATAATCCTGATGGTATAAAAGAAGTAAAACTGGAGAATTGGCATGAAAAGTAAAGAATTGCAATTAGCTGAAAAAATTGATATGTTCCTGGATGGAACTAATGAAGTTCAAGATGCAGTTAAGAAAATACGTAATTCATTTATGTGTAAATTAACTGGAAAACCAGTTCCTAAAGAACAAACAATTTATTTGCCAGATCTTGAGCAAAGTTTTATCTGGAATAGAGGTGGTGCTTAATATGGTAGAAAAAGATGACGTAGATAAAATGGTAAAAAGATTCTTGGAAGAAGGTCTTATAGAAAAGCTTGATGATGCTTGTTATTCATTTACACCAAAAGCAAAAAGAATTACGAAATCAAAAACTAATATTGAATGGGGATTTTTTGTTAATGATACTGTTATACGTGGACAAATTTGCTATTGGTTACCATTATTTTACAAAGATGAAAATGTAAACAACAGAAGTTGCTGGCATTATACTCAATTAGGCGAAATTACAGAAGAAATGATACAAAAAACTTACGAATATTTTAATGTAAGTATAGATAATAATTTGTATCAAATATCTGATGAATTTGAGGATATTTAAGGTATCTGCATAAAAGTAATCTTATCTATTATATTGACATCATTTCAATAAATTTCTATATTATAGTCATAAAGCAAAGGAGTTTATAATGAGCATTTGTAAAGTTTGTGGTAAAGAATACCATGGTAATGAAGAAAATTTTATTTGCATCCATTGTAAAGCAGAAAAAGGTATGCTCGAAGGTCAAGAACTCGTAGACTATAATAATATGAAAAGAGAAATGGATGCAAATAAACGTTGCATAAATCTTAAAGAAGAATTTTATAATTCAAAGTACTCAGAATTAAAGAAGAAATACGTCAAAGATTATCATTATAAGTTGGGATATAAAGAATGTGCCCGTAGAGCAACATATTGTCGTGATCTCAACTGGAACATGCCATATGATAAGGAAACTAGTCTTGAACTCAAAATGCCAGATGGTACTGTAAAGAAACAAATGGGTTTCAAGAGAGAAACCTGGATTAAAAAGCATATTTACGATTTGGGTTATGAATATTGGAATATGATTTCTAGTATTCTTTATCGTGAATATCAACTTGAACATCCGAAGACTATTCATTTTGAACATAAAGATATTATCATTACCGATCCATGCTATATTATAAAAGATGAACATGATTGGTTAGCTAAGACTGATTCTATCACGTCTGGGATGTGCACAGACACGCTTTATGGCGACTGGTCTTGTCATGTATTCGATTTGGACACGGAGAAGCCTATAGGCCAGTTCTGTGCGGATGCGGGCATGGTGTGTGTTTACCCGCTTGATGAACCGTTACTTGATCAAAAAGGAATTAAAAAATATACTAAGAATGATTGGTGTGCAACAATTATTAAGGATTTCACAGGCGATGTGTCATTTGTTCGTCATGCAGGTGAAGAAGATGAATATGGCAACAATGACTGGTTGACTGTGGAAGGTCGTGGATCTGTAAATTTCTCTGGACGTCAGACAGGATTTTAATTATGCAAGAAGAAAAAGTATTAGAAGCGTTAAATGTTCTAAAAGAACGTGGAATTATTATTAGTAATTCTTATAACAGATTTGTATTTACAGGACAAGGTAGACAATTTACCAAGCAAAAATCTGGAAATAGCTGGATTTCAATTACTAATGGTAATCTTAAGTATTTATGGGCAAGATATAATGTAAAAGTTAATGATTCATGGACTTTTATTAAAATAGAAGATTTAATAGAAGAACAATTTGACGATTTTTGCAATTATTTTGAAATAAAATTGGGTCCTGATTTATATGATGTAGACGACGAATTTGAAGATATTTAATGGGAAATAGCAATGTATATTGAATTTTACGATTTTAGTACAAGAGCAGGGTATCAAGCTAATTGTACAGGCGCTTCAGGTCGTCTTGAAGTAGAAGACGATGTAGATATTAGTAATCCAGATCAATATGTTCATGAACGTGATAATGATGGTGATGCACGTTTTCAAGTTGGTATTTTTGGCTGGTGGATTGGCTGTCAATATGCTATTAGACTTAAATGGAAAACTGGTGAACATGTTGACCTAGTTTGTGATTCGAATAAAAAACTTAGAAATGATATAGAATCGCAAAATAAAATTTTAGCCTATTTTAAAAGATTAGTTGCAAATGGTTTTAAATATACTCCGCTTGTTGAAGAAGATGATGGTCTTTATGAAGTAACAGATGAATTTGAGGATATTTAAATATGGATAGAACCAAAGTATTTAAAGCATTAGATATTTTAGTAGAACGTAAATTTATTATAAAAGAAAAAAATGATTATTATAAATTTTCAGAAACTGCTAGAAAATATTTAGAAGCTAAATGTGGTTATAGCTGGAATTATATACTTTGGTTTGGCAAAGAATTATGGGTAAGATATAATATACAAAGTAAAGATTCTTGGACTTTTGTTAAAATAGAAGATGTAACAGAAGAACAGTTTAATGATTTTTGCCAATTATATGAAATAAGTCTTGGACCAGACCTTTACGATGTAGACGATGAATTTGATGACATTTAAGGTAATCTGATTAGATATTATATTATGATAAAGATTGACGTTAGTCAGTCTTTTTTCTATATTATGAACATAAGCAAAGGAGTTAAGCATGGCTGAAGAAAAAGAAACCAAAGAAATGAATCTTGCCAAAAATTTAAAACCATATTTTGGTGATATGATGGATGAATTGGTCAAGATAATTCCAGAAGACAAGTTATATACTCAGTTTACATGCTATACTATCAAGCATATGTTGATGGATTATGCTATTTTTGGAAATAATGCTTTTTCTTCTCATGCTTGGTATGATGAAAAAAGAAAGAAACTGGAAGTTTTGATTGAACATTATATGCCAGTTATTTCGGAATATTATGGTCAGCATGGTATGGGTTATATTCTTGTTATTGAAAATGGCGATTGGCGAGTATATCTTTGCACATTGCAAAATGATCCAAAGAAAGATTTTCTGAAGTATTGTTATATGAAAGATATGGGTCAACCAAGAAAATTAGATACAGCTTATCATAACTGGCTTGATTACTTCGAAGGCGAACGTAAAAAAGAAGAAGCTGAAAGAAAAGCCAAATGGGAAGCTGAACATCCTAAGGTAGAAGAACCTGAAAAAGTAGAAGAACCTGTCAAGGATGGTTTTTTCAAAGAAATTTTCAATAAAATCTTTAAAAGGAGCAAATAATATTTTTATGACAGTCAGAAAGTTTCAAAAAGCATCTAAAGAAGAAAAACTTAATTTCATGATTAGACTTATTACTAAGTATAATTCTATTGATATTAATTCTAAAGAAGGTTGGCTAATTTCTGAAGATGCTAACGGTGCAAAGTTTAGACTTATGACAGGTAATGGTAAATATTGTTATGAAACAGCTGATAAAAATATGTGCAAACAGTTATTTGCTGCAAAATGTTATCGTCATGCTATGAATATGCTTTGGTTTAAAACAACAATGGGTGGCAACTAATGCAAAAGAAATATAATGACATAATGCAAAAATGGATGGAAGAACCAGATTATTACAAAGAAACCATGAAGGAATATTATAAGAAATTTAATATTCCGGAACCAAAGGTTATCAATGTAGTAATGAACAGTGATTTTGATTTTGGTGCACGTCGCCGGATTGATAAAATCGAATTTGATTCGTTTGCTAAAGAATTCAAAGAAAAATTATTTGAAGGTATTAGATTTGATTCTGGTCCTTTAGCTGATAAGTACATTTTCTTTAGGAGTAGCAAATAATGGAAAACAGCCTTGGAACTTACATTATTCTTATTTTCCTTGGATTGTTTGTTGCATTCTGTGCAGGAACATGTAATAATTCGTTAGCAGACAGTGAACTTGCAAAAGTTTCGTCTAATGCAAAAACAGAATATCAGGAATATAATTCTGAAAGTTGGATCAATGGTATTGTCGGCGGTGACGCAAGAAAGAAAACTGTTTACGCCACATATCTTGGAATTGCTAAAGAAAATAAGATTTCTGTTTATGAAGCAGTAAAGAATACTAGAAGCAAGTTTGCTGGTCAATTCAAGAATAAGTTTAGATCCTTGAATGCAATGATTAGTTTGCCAAATGTCAGAAATATTACAAGAACAGAAATTAATGGTAAACCAGCAGTGATTGTGCATTATACTTGGGAAGATTGTAATAACGACCATTGTTATACTGAACATGATGAAGTTACAATTCCAGAAATTAATGTAAAGACTTATAATGACTGGGAAACTGTGAATTAAACGCTGACTGAAATAATATATTAAGTGGTTGGTTGTTGACAAAGACCAACCATTTTTCTATATTATAAGTATAAAGAGGATGGTTATGACTGTTAATGAAATGATTGAAAAGAATGTCATGAAGAAGAAAATTCGTGACCTCGAAGTTGAAGTTGAAAGACTGAAGAAAGATCTTCAAGACAGTCGAAATGACGTTTTCTGGAGAGTTGACCGTCAAAAACGAAAAGTTGAATGGCTTTGCAATAAGTTTAAGTTCAATAAACGTGATATTCCAAAGGATTTATAAAGGAGTTAAATATGTGTAAAGAAATTACATATACTGATATGGAAATTTATGTTTCTGCTGGAACTTATCCAAAAGGAACTAAGTTGCGAACATATACTGGTGATTTTGTAATTTGTCATCAGCACTTTTTTACTGATGGAACTATGGATTTTCATTTCTTTGAAAAAACTCATGGATATCGTTTAGATAGTTTTACCCAGAAACAAATGAATGATGTTCTTGGTATGATGCGCATTATTTCAGATCATAAAAACGAATTTTATCCAAAAGAATTTTTAGAATAAAAGGAGGGTAATATGGCCCGTTTAAGAGCAGAAAGAAAAAGTATCACCGTAAAGGAAATCAAGAAGTTCATTACTGAACGTTGCCCGAACTTGGTCTTTGACCATGATGATATGCTTTACATTAAGAATTCTAAGATGGAAGATTTCTTAGATGATTGCTTCTATTCTGAAAAAACCCAGAGAATCTGCTTGGGTCATATAGTCAAGCATTATTGGGATAATAAGATTGTTGATTCTTTTATGCCTGCAAATGCTACAAAGATGTCTGATGCAATTTCGTTATGG
>Ga0310696_10001165_pt1 | contig 38655 bp, 74 predicted proteins | sample AusTroGonzalo_MG_4_FD_203885 | JGI IMG/M metagenome (GOLD analysis project Ga0310696, IMG submission 203885) | Bovine rumen microbial communities from tropical cattle in Woodstock, Queensland, Australia - Gonzalo_02 (v2) (version 2) | ecosystem: Host-associated > Mammals > Digestive system >... | reverse complement strand
AATTAGTTTAGGAATTATGTTGGTGATGCGATTGGGTTTCCATTTTATTGTTTTGCCGATAGTAGATAAAAAATTGAAAGAAAAATATCCATCACCTTTTGATGAAACTGATGTAACCCAATAAAACTATTTTAGGATGGAAGATGATTAATTTTCTTATAGGATTTTTAGTAGGCGTTGCAATCACTTTAATTGCTTTGATGATAGGATTAAAGCGGTTATGGAAAGAAGATGAAACCCAATAAAACCAAAATTTTAGTGTCGCGAAAATTTATTCGTTTCAAAATAGGAGACTGTATATAACATATGGTCTCCTATAATATTTTTAAAAGGAGACGAATAAAAAATGGCACGAGAAACAAAACACAACAACATCTGTAACGAGGAGCTCTTAAAGCAAATCAATGAAAAGAACAGAAAACTTATGTATTCTTTTGAAGAGTATTTAATTTCTGTCGACAAATCACCAACTACAATATACCAGTACAGAAATGATTTAAACATTTTCTTCTGTTGGAATGTTGTAGAAAATAACAATAAGTTCTTTATTGAAATTACTAAACGAGAGTTTATGAAGTTTCAATTAAGGGCTTTAAGTTTTTGGGAGTGGAGTCCTAATCGTTTAAGAAGAGTTAAAGCAACTATTTCATCTTTCTCAAACTTTATTGAAAATATTCTGGATGAGGAAGAAGAATATGCTGGTTACCATTCTGTTATACGAAAAATTGAATCTCCAGTAATAACTCCTGTTAGAGACAAAACAGTATTAAAAGAAGAAGAACTTGAATGGCTACTTAATACTTTAGTTGAACATAAAGCATATAAACAAGCTTGTGCTTTGAGTTTAGCTATGAATTCTGGAAGAAGAAAAGCTGAGATACCTAGATTTAAATCATGGTATTTTAATGATGATTATGTCTTATATGGTTCTATTTATAAAACGCCAGAAAAGGTTAAAACAAAAGGTAGAACTTCTAAAGGCAAAATGATTTATTGTTATACTCTTAAACATACTTTTGATCCATATTTACGATTATGGTTAAAAGAAAGAGAAGAAAAAGGAATAGTTAGCGAATGGCTATTTCCAAAACAAGCTAATCCAAATGAACCTATTTCGATAGATACTATGGATTGGTGGAAAGAAGTATTCTCAAAGTTACTTAATAAAAATTTCTATTGGCATGCTGTTAGACATTACGTTGATACAAAACTTATAAAACTAAATTTACCATATCATGTTATACGAGAATTCTTTGGCTGGAGTTCAGTTGAAATGGTAGATGTTTACAATGACTTAAGTTCAGATGAAATCTTTGAAAAATACTTTGATGAAAATGGTATTAGAGAAGACATCAAACCTGAAATGAGAATAGTTTTATAAGGAGGAAAATACTATGAAGAAAAAAGAGAAAAGTGATTTTGAGAAGAATATGATGAAAGTAAGGTTTTTCATGTATAATGTTGTAAGACCTGTTATTAATATTTTAACTAACATCTCAAAACATTATTCAAAACTTAAATAAATAATTCAAAATGGAGGTATGATATGAGTAATAAACTATATGAAGAAAGCTCAATATCTGCAATCGCATCTGCTATTCGTGCTAAACTTGGTACACAAGATACATATAAAGTTGGACAAATGGCGGCTGCGGTTGCCTCTATTCCTACTGGTGGAAGTTCTGATCTGGATTTCAGAGATAAACTTATTATTCCAGATATATATAATGTAGGATCGCATGGTTACTTAGAGCCATTTGATGAATTATCAGATACTTCTGGATTAATATGGAATACTTCTAGCGGTAATTTAAAACTTGATTTTAACACATCATCAAAGAAAACAATATATAATGTTGATACTTCTGCGCCGATTGTTTATAGAAATATTGACTTCACAGCATATACTGGTTTAGAAATAGCTAATGTTAATTTATGCAGTAAAAATGATCAATATTATAAAGCTGGAATACAAATAGTTTTTATAAATTGTTTGTTTAGGAAAGTTAACTCTGCTTATTCATTTGCATCAGCTGATATGATCCAGTTTGCATTTATGAATTGTTCTATGGAAATGTTCAAATTATCTAATTCCTATGTTGAAAGATGTTTGATAGGTAACAGAACATTTTATAAAACAAAATATGGTGATACTGATGTTGAAGATGCTATTAAGTTATTTAGCTATGATACTATTATAAATTCATATGTAATGGATGTTGAACCTGAAGTTAGTACTGCAGGAGAAGCACACTATGACGGTTTACAGTTTAGTAGTGATGTTGATAGTACAATTTTATATAATGTAAGATTTGAATGCATGAATATGCCATATAGTCCTAAGGGAGGTGGATGGTCGTATTCTGTATTCTATCAGGCAGCTGCTAATGATTCTTATATGAATTACTGTATATTCCATGGTGGTGGACTTTATGGCACTTCAATTAAAAAGAATTCGACATTGTTATTAGAAGGTAACTTAATTGGTGCAGGTTATAGTACGCCTTGTTATCCTGGTGATACTGTATATCAGTTAACAGATGAAGGACTTGATACATATGATACATTGCTAGTCTCTTCAATATTCTGCGATGGTAAAGATATTACTATTATCTGTAGCAATGACTATACTTCTGCAAAAACTCTTACTGTAAGACAATATGCTATTGATGGTTTAAGTTATACGACTAAAACATTTAACATACCAGCTTGTCCTAGTGTTAATGACGGTTGGACTGGAATTAGCAAATGGAGTGACTTACCTTTTGATATACCTTGTGTTATTCATGATGTATATAATGTTGGTAAGATTGAGTGTTACGATGGTAATACTAAGATAAGAACTTGGTTTTATGAAGAAGGAGTTCCTATACCAGACACATTAGCAGTTAAAACGATTACGGAAAATGGCACATATGATATGAAATCTTATGCAAGTGCTTATGTAAATGTTCCTACTAGTGTTTCTGGAACGATACAAATTACGCAAAATGGAACTGGTATAGATGTTTCACAATATGCTAGTGCAGATGTTGCAGTTCCTGGAATAGTTCCTACTGGTACTTATCCAATAACTGATAATGGAACATATGATATTACAAACTATGCTAATGTTTCTGTCAATGTTTCTGGTGGAGGTGGAGGATTGCCATCTAATATTACAATGACAACAGTAAACATTAGTTCTGATGTTATATCTTTTGATGTTTCATATGATAAAACTAAAACTGTTGAAATGGTATTAGCTGTTCCTCTAGCATTACAAGGAGATAAGTATGAACAAACTTTCCTTATGGGTAAAATGAATTTCATAAATGGAAATTTTGAACAGATTTATGGTACTGTTATTAATTATAATGCTACTTCAGAAACAGGTAACACAAATGCTAATGCGGGTGCATTTACTTTTGATTCAACGAATGGATTAATAACACTTACAACAAAATCCAGCTCATATACTTTTAAAGCTGGAGATACATATGCAGTATTTATTGTATATGCTGTTACATAATTCAAAATAAGGAGGAACCCTTATGACACCAGCTCAAGTTACAGTAATTACAACGAAAGACTCTATGTCTAAGATACAATCAAAGCTAAATAATAAGGGTATAGTACAGTTTACTCCTGGAACTTACAAGATAACAAAACAGCTTATTATTCCTTCAGATACTATTGTAGATCTTAATGGTTCTACTTTACAGAGAAAAGGAAACTTACAATCTGTATTTCTCAACAAGGTAACAACAAAGACTACAAAGTATACTGGGGCTGGTAACATTACTATAAAGAATGGGACAATCGAAGGAATGGGAGGTTATTCATACGATAATCTCCTAACATTCTTTCATTCTCATGATGTTATTATAGAAGATGTTACTTTCAAAGATACATTATGTCATGCTTTAGAGATTAATTCTTCTGAAGGTGTGCTTGTTAATCATTGTTATTTCTTTGGTTATAATCTTAAAGATATTGAGTCAGCTTACAAAGAAATGATACAGATTGACCATGCTGGATATAGCGGATTTGTATTATCTGGTTCAACAAAGAAATCAAAATGTTATGACGGTACTTGTTGTAAAGATATACGAATCTGTAATTGTGGATTTGACAAGTCAAAATACAGAGATTATCCTTATGCTTGTATAGGAGAACATAGTCAATTATCTGGTAATCACAAGCACAAAAACATTATGATACATAACAACATCTTCAATTGTAAACTCAATTCTGAATTAGTTCAGGCATGTTTATCATTTACTGCAATGGAGAATGTTGAAGTTTGTAATAATGTATTTTATTGTAACCGAGTAGCTAGAATCTATTCAAAGAACTATAGCTACTTACCATCTGGAGAGAAAGTTGAAGCTAAGTCTGGTGATGGTATTTGTAATGGTATACATATCCATGACAATCTTATACGAGAATGTACTGCTAAAACGGCTTTCCAGATTTATAACAAAAGTGGTAAAGCAAATCACAAAGATATTGTAAAAGGAGGTAATGATTATGCCTAAAATTCCTGATGCACTTTACAATTGGCTCAAGTGGATTGCACTTATTGCACTTCCTGCTCTTGCTACATTCTTATCTTTGGTATTAGGTGCTCTTAATGTAGATCCCACTACTGTTAATACCATTGTCATAATAATCAATGCAACTGCAGGCTTGATAGGCGCACTCATTGGTGTATCTACTATTGCCTACAACAAAGACAAGAAGGCTGCGGATGAACAATTTAAAGCAAATAATGGTATGAATCAGTAATGACAGATCTACCATTCCTTCAAGCATTTGCCGGGTTGATTCTAGTCTTGATGCTAATAATATTTACATTAGGATTAGAACGACTCGGTGAATTACTAAAAACAAATAACAAGAAAGGAGACAACCAAATGGGCAACAAAACTCCGCAGAAGAAAGCAAGAAAGTATTATGTTCAAATCAAAGAAGATGGAACGATATATGTTTGGGGCTTTAACTATTGTACGATCATAACAAGAGAAACTATAGATAAAGCATATCGTAACTACCATACTTCTACATATGATCGGAAATACTATGATGACAAACTAAAGGAAGGAGAAGGAAAGCCTGGTTCTGACTGCTCAGGAGAACATGCTGGACTCTCAGGATATGACACTACGGCTCAAGGATACTATGACAGATCTGAAAGAAAAGGCCCAATTACTACGCTTCCTCTTCATGATTTGGTGTTACTGTTTAAAGGTAAATCATCAAAGTCGATAAAGCATACCGGTATTTATTTAGGTGATGGCATGTGTATACATATGAAAAGTTCTGCAGAGAATTGTGTATACGAATCAGTAGATAAACATGGTTGGTCTGCTTATGGTTATGCTGACTTTATAGATTATACTGAACCTCTTGATGTTAAACCGGTTGTTTACAGATTAATCAAAATGGGTAGTAAAGGAACTGATGTCAAGCTTTTACAAGAACAATTAACTAAGAAAGGTTATGCTTGCGGAAAGATTGACGGAGATTTTGGTACTAAAACTGATACAGCTGTAAAGAAATTCCAAAAAGCTAATAAACTTACTGCAGATGGTATTGTTGGTAAAAATACTGCTAAGAAACTCGATATGATCTGGAATCCTATTTAAAGATATTAATGCTGTTAATAATTTGGTAATAACAAAAATATGTGGAAGGAGGTACAATATCATGGATGGAGCTTCAATTGCAGTAATTGTCGTAGCGATCATTGGTGCAGTTGCAACCATATTCTCAAATGTTATCATTAGTGGTAAACAATCACGAGAGATGGATGCAAAGTTAGACAAAAATCAGGCAGTAATCGAAGAACGAATTAGTAATCTAAAGGAAACAGTTGACAAACACAACAATTTCGGAACACAAATCCCAGAAATAAGAAGCGATATTAAAAACTTGGAGAAAAGAGTCGACAAGTTAGAAGCAAAACTAAATAACTAAAGATATTCAATGAGGAGGCGGACCAATGCTACAGTCAGAATATTATACCAAATTAGAGGCAGCAAGACAAAGGCAAAATGAATTGTATCACCATGGTATTATCGGTCAGAAGTGGGGTGTAAGGCGTTTCCAGGAAAAAGATGGTTCTTACACCCAAGCTGGCCGAGAGAGATATGGATATGGTCCTGCAAGAGAGCCTAAGAAAGAGGAGGATTCCAAAAATCAGACTCAAACTAAGAAAGAACCTGAAGAGAAAATCGGATCATTAACAGCTTTAGCAGCATTAGCCGGTATATCTGCTGGAACTTATGCTGGTGTTAAAATTGGAGATGCTATACACAATGCCAAAGTCACAAAAGATATTAAGAATTGGGAAGCTAATAGACAACTTGAAAAGACAGATCCAAAGACTGGTTTAAAACTTAAGTCAAATCCTGATGCAAGTGTAGAAGATGACATCAAAATGATTAACAGAGAATATGGTTATGGTTTATTTACCGAATCTGTTTCTGGAATACAATCGGAAAAGAAATTAGGTAGAACTGAAAACTGTATGCTTTGTACAACTGCTCTTGATTTAAAGAGAAGGGGATATGATGTTAAAGCTGGTATATGTCCTGATGGTTGCTATGCTAGGGATCTTAAGAATTGGTATAAAGAGAAGAAAGATCCTACAATGGGACGTTTCAATAGTATTGTTGAACAGCTTAACAAACAGCCCGAAGGATCATATGGTAACTTTATGGTATACTGGGCTGAAGGTGGTGGGCATTCAATGTTCTATAGAATTGAAGATGGTAAAGCTACTATATATGATGCACAATCAAATAAGAAATATAGTATGAACGATATAGCTAAACATGCTAATATGGCTTTACCTGGTCATTGCTTCTTAAGAACAGATAACTTAACACCTAATTATGATTACTTAAAGAAGGAGGGTATCATAGCATGAAAAAAGAGAAAACAATAGAAGATATTCTTAAGACTTTAACTGATGAACAGATGAGAGCAGTTTCAGCTTTTACTGCTATAGTTGTTCGAGAAGAGTTAAAGAAACATGGAATTGAGGTGGAAGCTGATGAACAGGAATGAATTCTATGATAAGTTAAATGAGTATAAAAGTAATTCTCTTCAACATTATGGAATCCTTGGACAAAAGAGGGGCATAAGACGTTGGCAAAATCCTGATGGTACTTTCAATGAAGAAGGTAAGCAAAGATATTTTGGTTCTAAGAAAGTCAATGAACACAAAGTAAATAGAAAAGAGACTTACTACAACAATAGATCAGAAGAGGATAAGAGATCTAGAAACTGGGAGTTAACAAAAGCTGGTATTAAAGCGGGATTAACAGGATTAGCTTATGCAGCAACTGAAGGCGGTGTAATTCCAGTTATTTCAGCTTTTGGCTTAGGTACTTTAACTATTCCTGTTGTTGGTGGAGTAATGATTGCAAAAAACTTAGTTAAAGCTGGTTACAATCATATTGATTCAAAGTATTGTGAGAAGAAAGCTAACAAGTATTACGATTTACTCAAAGAGAATCAGGCAGAGCAATTAAAAGAAAAAGAAGAAAATCAAAATGAGTAGGAAAGGAGTTAATTAACATGGAACGAAATGACTTTTATGACAATTTGAGATTGTTTAATGAGAAAGACTCCTTAATGCATCATGGAATTCTTGGACAAAAATGGGGTGTAAGAAGATACCAGAATCCTGATGGTTCTCTTACAGAAGAAGGTAAAGCTAGATACCTTAATCCTGATGGTTCCATAAGCGATAAAGTTCCTACTAAGATTAAAAGTGCATATAACAGATACCAGTATGCACAAAATAAAAAAGAAGCTAATAATCCTGATAGTATGAAAGATAATCATGTTTATGATGAGAATAAACAAAAAGAAAAGCTAAGTAATGCTACTGAAAAACATATGTATGATAGAGATTTTGTTGAGACTATACAGAATTCAGAAACACTTGATAATGATGATGATGTAAATAAAGAATACGCAAAGTATTTAAAGAATCCAAGAAAGTATATGCAGGAATTTGATGCACAGGCATTCGATAAAGGTAGACTTACTACTGCTCCTGCATCTAAGACTGAAGAACCTAAAGCTGAGAAACCAGTTGAGAAGAAAGAAACTGCCAATATACAGAATGATGAATTTAAGAAAAAAATAAATGAAGTTCTCGATAAGAAAGGTAATTTAACTGGTGACGATATTGCTAAGATCAACAAAGAGATTGGCGCGACGAAAGAAAATAAGAAGCCTACAAAACAAGAGAAAGCTGAAATTAAAGAAGCTAGAAAGGCTGTACAAAAGAATCTTGACAGAGGTATTATTGGTAACTGGGATTTACTCAACTCTGCAATGAAAGAACTTGGTATATCTTCAGCTGATCAGAAGAATATGTCTGCAGCTGATTGGAATAGAGTTAATGAAAAGATACAAGAACTTAAGAAGAAATAAACTTTGAAAGGAGACAGTATGGGCAACGATTTAGTTGGACAGATCTTTGATGCATTCAAAAAGTTTCGTCCAGGTAAGACAATAATGAAAATTTGGAATAAAGGGGATTTATCAATAATCTTAGCTGTTAAAGATCCTAAAGAATGGGAGATGGAGATGGATCCTTATTATGTTTATTCCAAAGGTAAAGTTGACGGAATTAGCTACATAGATAATGCTAACTTGGTGTCTAAAGTAGCTAAACCTAATTTCCTCATTTATCATGATAAATCTATGGAGGGATAAGTAGTTATGGATAGATATCAAATGTTTGATGCTTTGAAAAAGTATAAAGAAAAGCAGAAAGATACAAAAGAATTAAACAGTATGGACTCTTTCATGCATGCTGGCACTAGCTATAATCATTATCAAAGTAATCAACCTGGCTATTATGCTAAGTTAGAAGACTTCTGGGGTAAAGGTAAGCATAGATATTTCTACACCAAAGCTGAATGGGATGCTTACAATAAGAATAAACAAGCTGCACAGAATGCTGGTGCTGATAGAGCTGCTAAAGAGAAAGAGAATGCTGCAAAGAAGACTCCTGTACAGCAGGCACAATCTGGTAGAGAAGCTGCTATAAAACAGGCACAGGAGAATGAGAAAAAGCGTAAAGAAGAAGAGGCTTTAAAAGCAGCTAGACAGGCAGAAGCCGAGAGAAAGAATAGACAAGCTGAAGTTAATAAAGAAGCTGAGCAGATTAAAGCTGAGAGAGAAGTAAAAAGAAAAGCATATATAGAAAATTTCCAGAAGAATGCTAAGAAGACTGAAGAAGAAAGAAAGAATAGACAGGCTGAAGTGAATGCAGAAGCAGAAAAGATAAAAGCCGAAAAAGAAGAAGCATTAAAAAATAAAGATTATATAAAATGGTATAAAGAAAAGAATGCTGCTGAAATAGAGAAGAATTCTGAACAGATGAAGAATGATTCTAATAGTATTTTAAATGTAATGACTGACATAATTGATTATACGGTTCCTGAAACAACAGACGAGTTTAATCAGTTAGTTAGTGATTACTCTGCTGGAATTTTCCAAATGAAAATAGCAGAAAATGATGAAAAAATTAAAGATGTTTATGAATGGATAGAAGCAAATAAAGAAACTGAGGAAATTGATCCTAAGACTGGATTTAGAATAAAGAACTATGAACTATCAACTGAAGAAGAAATGAAGATAGTTAATCCTGGATATTATTATTCTGATCAGCAGATGGTCGATGAATTATTATATGGTATAGGTGTTGGTCCTAATGAATATGCTAATAATTGTTATGCATGTACTCAAGCAATGGCTTTGAGAAAGAAAGGGTATGACGTTACGCCGGGTTCTGATGTAGATGGCATAATGGCTAGTGGAACTGATCCTGAAATAGGAACATCATATGATAATCTTTGGACCGGAAAGTTTACAGATTATGATGATTACAAAGATACCTATAGAAATATAAGTAAAGAACCAGTAGGATCATATGGTGATTTTAACTGGTCGTATTTTGACGGTACGCAATGGTGTGGTCATAGTATATTCTATGAAGTAAAAGCTGATGGTGTACATTATTATGATTGTCAGAATGGATTTGAGTATGATGAATCCACAATTAAGAAACTGAATGATAGTACTCTGAATTTTACTTCTAGATATAAGAGACTTGATAACCAGGAGTTTAAAGCTAGTCAAAAGATGAAAGATTCTGGTAAGATTAGTAAAAAGACTATGAAGACAAAAGGAGGTTCTGATAATGAAAAATAACGAACCTAAAGCTAAAAAGATATTAGCACAGTTCAAAGCAAAGTTTCCTTTATTAACAGTAACTGAGATTTATGATTCTGATTTAGGAACTATTGTTAGAGCAGTAGAAAATCCTGAAGAATTCAAAATGGGAGTACCTTATTATCAGTTACTTCCTGGTAATGTTGTAATTAATGCTAATCCTTATGCCAGAATTGATTGGTTTCTGAAAGCTGTAAATGAGGATACAATGATCTACCACAATTCAGAGATAGATTATCCTGAAGTAAACCTTAAGAAGGAGGACAAAGATAATGAATAGAATAGAGTTTTATTCTAAGCTTGATAAATACAAAGCAGATAAAGCTAATGAAGAGAAAGAACAGAACGGCGGATCTCTTTCTCACTATGGCATTCCGAACATGAAATGGGGTCAGAGAAGATGGCAGAATGCTGACGGTACATTTAATGAGGAAGGTAAAATAAGATATTTCGGCAAGAATGGTACCACTAAGAAGAATAAGGAAGAAAAGATTGGCGGATTCGGATTGTCTAAATCATTTTATAAGAATTCAACAAAAGGTATGAATGATAAAGAAATCTCAAATCGTCTTAAGTACATGTATAATCATCCAGAAAATGATGATGAGTATGATACCGAACTTAGTGAACTTGAAAGAGAAGCTGACGAAAGAGGTATTAGAATTGGTAGTTCAAATGATCAGAAGATTGGTATGGCTGGTATCTATGACATCGCTGCTGGTGTTGTTTCTGTTAAGAAGGCTATTAACAACTATGACGATGTTCAGGCTCTTCGTGAATCTTATAGTAATTTCATGAAGAATAGCGATCAGGATTACTCCGATGCTGAAAGACTTTCTGTTCTGAATAACAAGAAAAAGATCGCTAAGATTCAGGATGCTCTTGAGATGGGTGATGAAGAGAAGTATAATAAACTTGTCGGCAAGATCAAGAAGGGCGATAAGGAAGCTGTTGAGAAGTTCTTAAAGGATTATAACAAGAAGAATAACGAAACAATGAAGCCTGATGAAGATACTGCCAAGAAGCTTGAAGATTCAGTATTTGATGAGAAGGTCGGATCACTTAGTAAGCCTAAGGTTTCAAGACAGTATCTTAAGCCTGATGGAACTCTCAATGAAGCTGGTAAGAGAAGAACTGCATCTAATAGAAAGGTATCAGATGTTGCAAGTTCAGTATTCTTAGCTTTAAGAAACTTCAAGTTATATGAATTAGCATCATTACCTGTAGCAGGTGCAGTATTAGCATTGAGTGGTTTCGGTGTTCCGGCAGTTATTGCAACGGCATTAGCAGGAACTTTAGCGGCACCTTCAATAGCTATTGATAATGCACTTTACAAGAAGCTTGAAAAGAGAGCAGATGCATATTACGATATGCTTAGTAAATAATAGGAGGATAAAGACATGGCAAAGACAACTTTAGATAATGGTAAGACAGTTGAGGAAGTTCTTAAGACACTCAATGATGAGCAGAAGAAGGCAGTTTCAATCTTTGTTGCAATCGCAGTAGAGAAGGAAATTGAGAACATGAAGTTCGATGCTAAAGAAGATTAATTATTTTCTGCAACAATTCAAAATGGGTAGTATTCAATAATCTGAGTGCTACCCATACCCTTTATAGAAAGGAGTAAATAATGAATACCATACCATACAAACGGTATGGAAATTCATTTATAAAAGCTATATGAATAAAATTGAATTCTTATATAACAAAGACAAATACCAAGGCATAGACTCCAGTAAGGCATTATCGCATTATGGAATCCTTGGACAGAAATGGGGACAGCGTCGCTGGCAAAACGCTGATGGTACCTTTAATGAAGCTGGAAAAGAAAGATATTTTGGTCCTAGTGGGACTACTAAGAAGAATAAGTTAGAGAACCAGAAAATTGGTGGTTTTGGCTTTAGAGAAATAAGAGAAAATAGAGATAGGGAATATAATTTATATTCGCAAAATGATCAAAATAGTTCATTTGACCCAGATAAACGAATAGTTCCTGGAACTAATTATTCCTCTAATACTGCTTATGATCCTGATAAAAGATTAGGATTAGATTTTCTTGGAGATACTAAAATAGGTTCTACAACTTTAGGTTTTGATAAAAGGGGTAAAGCTTATTATATAAATGATAAGTATCAGAATGCTGATGGTACTTTAACTAAAAAAGGTTTAAAGATGCTTAAAAAAGGTAAAAATATTGAAGATTTTGCCGATGCTGAATTATATGAAAAATCTAAAATGACCCCTGAAGAAATAGATGCATATGATGAGAAAAAATACTGGAATCCTGTTAGAGAAATAGATAATAAAATACAAACCACAAAAGAATTAAAAGGTAAAGATATTACTGATGAAGAATTTAAAACAATATTAAACGATACAACTAGTATGTATGAATTAAGACAGGATCATAGTAAAAGACAAGAATACAACGATGTTGGAGATTTAACTTTACTTGCTTTAAAAAAAGCTGGATGGTTAGACAATGATGCAACTCCTGGTAATGATGATTCTAGATTTTGGGCATTAAATGAAGATCAAACAATCGGTCTTGGAGCATTAGCTGATTTATATTATAAAGGTTATTCAAAAGATTATATTAAACAGTTTATAGATAAAACTGAAAAAATGACTAATGATGACTTTGATAAATATCCTGGTGCTTGGGAAATAAGTTATGCTACAGATTACGATGAAGGTAAAAAATTTGTTGATGCTTTATTTAGCAAAGACGATACTAATATAGATAGATTTGGTTCTCAACCTGATCAGAAAATCGGTTCGATTTTTAATAAAAAGAATGTAAGTTATAGTGATCCTAAATATAATCCTTATATTAATGAAGAAAATAAAATGTGGGATAATGTTAAAGAACAGCAAGGTAAAAACTGGGCTAAAGATAAGGAACTTGTTGATTATTTAGCTGGAAAAGAACTTAAATATTATAGTGAAGATCCAATTATTTCAGAATATTATTCTAATATAAAAGCTGATATTGCAAATAAAATGAAAGAAAAATACCCTAGTATGAATCCTAATACTATAAGAATGAATACTTTACATGACGAAAATGAACCTTTTGTATCTGGTTATGATGGACAAGAAGAATTAAGAGAACAATATAAAGAACTGCATGAAAAAGCAATGAAATATCCTCCAAGAAGTGCTAAGAGGGTAAAATTTGAAGGAGAAGCTGCTTTAGCTAATGCTAAAGAAGAATTAAATCAAAAGAAAATAGAAGAAGAATTAAATGAGAATGTTGAAAAGTATATTAAAGAAAATAAAAATAATATATTACAGGACATCGATAGAATAAGAGGAAAAATTAAAGATATTAATATTGTTGACGATTTTGGTGACTATTATGTTACAAGAGCATTAGAAGAACATAATAAGAAAAAATACAATAACTTTAATGAAAAAGGTTTAAAAGATTTATCTGATGATGAATGGGATGATGTGAAGAATATAGCTAGAGCTGAATATGAAGACGATATATCAAGACGAAATAAATTGTTTAACGATCAAAAGATTGGTTCAATAAATTCCAAAGAAGACGCTAAAGCAAATAAAGAAGCTGTAAAGATGTTAGCTGACTTAAATGACAAAGATTATAGAAAGCGTGCCGAAACGCTCCAGAAACTATATGATGATCCCAGATTTGAAGAGCAGCGTAATAACGTTGATAAAGCGATCAAAGAGAAGTTTAAAGATGATTTTGATGAGTTAGAAAAGACTTATGGAGACTTTGATAAAGTTGAAAATGAGTATTTAGCTCTTGCTGGTTTGAATAGGGCTTTAATGGATGACGGTGGTAAAATGGAAGATATTTCTTACATGCCTCGTCTTTATTTATATGATGATCTTAATCAAGGTAGTTTAACTGCAGAATCTATCTGGGCTTATGATAATGGAATTGATGATTCTTGGGATAGATGGGAAAAGATGGTTAATAAAGAGAATTCGACTAGAGATGAGTTACTTAGTTCTTTATCAAACGATGGTTCATACAATTCAAAGGTATTAAGCAAACTTGATGATGAAACAAAGAAAGATATTGTTGATCATATTTACAATTATAAATCCGTTCCTAGTTCATACTGGACATTATATAATGCTGGAGATACATCTAAGAGTGAATATGATTCTGTAAAAGATACTACATTAAAAGAAGCTAGAGAAATAAGTAAGAAACTGTCTTCTTCATGTGGTAGTGATGCTAGTGGTTGGGCATTATTAAACAAAGCAGTAAACAACCTCAATCTTGGTGGTAAGGACTATACAGAACTTACTCAGGCAGATTGGGATCGTATCAATGCTGAGATAAACAGTCTTAAAAGATAAAAGGAGGAACCCATATGACTTTAGATGAGTTAACAAACAAAATTAAAGCATATGAATCAAAATGGGGAAAACTTGGACATAGTAGCATATTAAAAGAGAAGGAAGGTAAGAAGCCTACTGATATGAATAAAGATTTCTATGATTTTAGAAAGAAAGTATTCAGTGGTTCTCAGGCTAATAAGAAGGCACATACACAGACAATCAATGTTACCGATCTCAATAATAGATATTATGAAGAAGTAACCTCTAATGGTACTTTAATTCATGCTCAGTCGGCATTATATGGTACAGAGCGTGAAAACACAAAGTACTATAAGCGTGAAGGCGATCCCGGAAACTATAAGTATTATTATACTAAAGAGGAATGGGATGCTGCTCACAAAGCTGATGGATCAACTACAGAGACTAAAAAAGAATCTACCTACGAAGTTGATCCTGAAGATAGTAAGATGATAAAAGTTGATTCCAATGGTAACACTACTAAATTGCCTACAGATCTTAAGCAGTTTAGAGAAGGTGCTAAGATGGAAGCCGATCGTAAAATCGAGAGAACTGCAAAAGAAAGCGGTTTAAAGGCTGGTGTTAATGCACTTCTCAAAGACGAACGTATGGATGAATTCTTTACTCAGTTTGAAGGTGGATTTGAGAATAGTGGTTGGACTCTTAACTATGATGGTACAATTTCCGGTATGACTGAAGATGATGAAAACTATGTTAAGAGTGTTCAGGACTGGGCTAAGAAATTCACAGATTCTACAGGAGTCGATCTCTACGGATCTAAGGAATTCCAGGATGCAGTTACCAAGGAAATTCAAAATAGGTGGGAAAAAGTTACAGGTGGTGCTAAAGGAAATGGACCTAAGACTACCGATACTACCAAACATGATGCTGTAAAGGCTGAGAGTACTTCTAAGAAGCAGGAAGCCAAAGATAATTCTGAAACTGTCAAGAAAGAAGGACCTATCAAGAAACAGACTAGAGAAGAGAAAGCTGAAAATGATGCTGTTAGGTCTGATAAGGCAGTAAAGGATTACACTGAGAAAGCTAAGAATGAAGATCCTAAGAAAGTGGCTAAGGAAATTGTCAAGAATAGAGATTTCGGTATTGACGAACTTTACCATGAAGTAAAGGAAGCTATCAAAGATGGCGCTATGATTTGGGACGGATCTGACTTAGTAGCAGTTAGTTCAAATAAGGGTGATAAGAATAAATATAACAAGGCTAATGAATATGTCAATGAGATTTATCGTGATATGGCTAAGTATATTGATGCTATCGCTGAAGATTCTGGAAAAGGCGCTGAACTTTGGAAAGAAGTTAGAACTATAATGAGTAATAAGTTTGATAGACTTAGCAAAAAGTACGCTCCTAGCAACAAAGAAGCAAAACACTCAGCAATAGAGGAGGAAGAAATGAACATTAATAAAGTACAGTCAACAAAGAATGGCGACGAAATCCTTGATGAGTACAGAGCATTTAAGGAAAGAGCTAATCGTGGCGCCGCAGCTAATAGATTATCTCACAGTTCCATTATCTCAGCAGCAGATCTGAATGCTAGATATGAGGAAGAGCAGAAGAAGCAGTGTATTCTTATACACTCAGGTAAGAACTATAAGTATAAAGCTATGTCATCAAATGCTTCTAAGGCAAAAGATGATGAAGATTAACTCAGTTCACTATCTTAGTTCGATATAATACATATTCCTTCCACATAAATCAAAATGGGTAGTTTCTCCAACCAAGATTCTACCCATCTGGTTTGTGTGAGTTAGGGGGGAGAATGGCTGAAACAAAAAAAGGGGGCGCTTTTAAAAACGTCCCTATTTTTTTTATCCCCTTCGTGTAAAAGTAATGTTATATTATAGAAGTAGTACGTCTGGTAAACATACAAAAGGAGGGGAACGGAAGGAACGAAAAAGATATTTTTGAGTAGTTCCTTCTATTCTTTTTTTTCGCTAAAATCTCCGTTATTATAATAGGAGGTGATAAAATGAAAATTTATTTAGTACATTTAGAGTTTTATGATAATGACAGATATGAACCAATGGATTATGATCGTATAATGGCAGTATTTGATTCTGAGGAGAAAGCTATACAATTCTGTAAAGAGAATTCTGATGAAGAAGAAGATTTTTTGATTCTCAAAGACAGACGTATACCAGATCTTACAGATGATAAAAATTATGGTGAACACATCGAGGTTGATTCATTTCCTCATGGAACATACACTCTAAGGTATGAGGAATTAAAAGTTTTATAATTTCATAAATGATTGGGAACTTATGGTTCCCTTTCGTTTTTCGCTAATTTTAATAGTCATATTATAGCAACGATTAATAATTCACATATCGAAAGGAGAAAACTTATGGGAAAGAAATTAGCATTAGGAATTGGCGCCCTGTTTGGATTATCGATGGTCGCTTCTGCAGAAAAGAAGGAAAGAAAGAAGCGTGAAGAAGAACAAACAAGGGCTATTAAGGAACGAAATGCCGAAATAGCAGCTCAGAAAGAAAGAACCGAGGATATAGCTAGATATAATCGGAGGCTGAAAGAAGCAAAGGCCGGAGTTGAGCGTGCCAAGGCCAATTATGAAAAGAGGCACGACGAAGATTGGCTGGAAATCCAGCACGAGTATGAGGCAGAGGTCCTCATGTATGAAGCAGAATTGGAGAGACTCGCTTCATGAAATAATTAAACTCTTCAAAATGGGTAGGACCTTATGGTTCTATCTGTTTTATTCGCTAATTTTTTGTCCCATATAATGACACTATAAACACTTTATTACAGAAAGTGAGGAAATAAAAATGGAAAAAAGTTATAAAATCACATTTTGTGACTGTTGTGGTAAGAGAATTTTTCAAACTGATAAACATAGTAGTGAATTAAATGCAACTTTTACGGCGTATTGGAAAGATGATACTGATCTCTACAAAGATACACAATATGATATATACAAAAATGGTCATCATTACAGATGTATTGTACCGGAAGAAGATATAAATCTTGAAGATGCAAATCATGAAATTTATAGAGATTCGCGTGCTTCAGATAAATATTTACTTAAGTTAGACAACGTTTGTGAGGATTGTACTAGAAAAGTTATATCAGAACTTTGTGGTATTAGAGATTCTTTAAAGAACATCGCCAAACCGGTAAAAGAAGTTGATACTACAGGTCTTGAGGACTTCTCAGTAGAACAGTTACAGGCAGAAATTGAAAAAAGAAATAGTAATAAAGACTGATTGTTTAGAATGTTCAAGCAGTAAAAAATAAAAACATTCAAAATGGGTAGGATTAGAAATAGTCCTATCTGTTTTTAAATACCCTCTATGACGCACTACAAGCCTTATTTAGGCCTATTTAATATTTTGGTGTAGATTTATACCACTTTATACCTAAAAAGCCGAATATGGGCATTCTGGTGCGTTACAGAGGCATTCTAGAACGCATTTTTATTTATTCGCTAAAATCTCCAGTTATATAGTAGGAGGTGAATTACTATGTTAATTAATTTATTAGAGATTTATTTAATTATGGGCTTAATGCTCAGTATACCAGAATATTTTTCTGATGCACGTTATATAATTAAGTCAAGAAAGGAAAATGGATTAAAAGGAATTTTTATAGAACAAATTCCCGGTCTTGACTGGTTAGTAATTTGTTTCAGATTTCTGGTTATTACAGTATTTTGGTCTGTAATTGTAGTAGGTTATTTAATAGTTAATAAAATAAAAAAGACCACTGACTAAACCAAATTACGGGGATCATAGATATTTATGGTCCTCGCGATTTTTATGTGTCATTATATGAAAGGGGATAAAGTTATGAGTGAGAAATTTGATGCACACGAAGCTTTAAAAGCAGACTTCGGTATAGGTAAAGAGGAATCGGATAAGCTTGAAGAAGAGCTTTATGTTTTCGTCGCTAAGAAAACTTTAGACGTAACGATGCAGTCTATGAAGTTAACAATGGAGACAGAAATCTTAAAGCAGCAAATCAAGAAAGATGATGACAATGAACCTACAGATGAAGCTAAAGAGCGTATGAAGCAGTTCATGAAAAACAATGACAAATTGGCCCGTTATGTAGGACAGTTAGACATTTTGTCGGAAATCTCTCAGTTTATGAGTGATCGAGAGAAGAAGTAATTCAAAATAAGGGGATTAGAGTAATCTAGTCCTCTTGTTCTTTCGCCAAAATTTTGTCTTGTATAATGACACTGTAAACACTTTACACAAAATAGGAGGTTTAAAAATGAAAAAAGAAGCAAAAGGATTTATAGCAGGACTTTTAACAGCTCCGGTTATCGGATTAGGAGCATATTTTGCCTATAAGGTAATCAAACCTGATTATCTGAAGGATTATGATGAAGACGATGACCTTGAGCCGGAAGAAGAACCTGATGATGATGACTTTGATGATTTCGAAGACATTGATGATCTTGATGAAAGTGTTGAAAGAGCAAGGGATAATGGAGTTCCCGAAGAAGAAATACTCCATAATGTTGATGAAGTAGACAACTATTTCACAGAGTAATTCAAAATGGGTAGTAGAGAGATTCTCTGCTATCCTTTTATCTCCCTCGCGAAAAAGAAATCTCCTTTAATGAAGAACTAGAAACACAAAAAATAGCATAAAGGAGGATTTATTATGACATTAGGAAATAATGAAACAATTAAAAGATGTGATCTTTGCGGTTTAGTTTTAGCAGAGGGAGAAAAAGATATTCATGAGCTTAATAAGCCTTATGAGCTTCCTCACGAAATAAAGTGGGAAGGAACAAAATGCACTATCACTAATAAAGTGGTAAGACATATTTGTGGTTCCTGCTTAGATAAAGTGATGAAAGCTGTTAAGGAATGTATGTGGTAAGCTTAAGGGAGGTACTTTTACTCCCTTCTGTCTTTCGCGTAAAAGAAACTTCATATTATAGAACATATGAAGGAGGATAAAATATGGATAAAATCGATAGGATCATTAGTACTATTCTTGTTGTAGTGCTGTCGATACTTACTGGTTTATTATTCATGTCATTTACAGTATATTTATTTGGTATGGAAGACATACTAGATAGAATACTAGTGACATTGATCGGAACAGGAGTATCGACACTAATATGGGACAAGATATTTATAGAGGACTAATGGTCCTCTTTCTTTTTAACTTTGAACTGCGTGAGAAGTTGTTTTTCTTGAAGAGAAAAATACGCTAAATTTTATACCATTATAATAGGTAATATTGTTTTTAATACACATTTATAAAGGAGGATTTATTATGTTATTAACATTCAGAAGATGGCCCAGTGTAAATCACTTTACTATCAAGAGTGAGAATATTGAAGGCGTGGAAGAGGATATCGGACACGGCGTTATAATCACAAAGGATGGTAATAAGATCGATGTCTGGGAGAAATTCCAGGATGTTGTAAAGCAGGTAAATGCTGCTATGGAGAAAGATGCGGCATTAAAGAACAATAAGCCTGAAGAGAAAAAAGAAGAAACAATATCTGTTTCTGATTTACGTGCTATGCGTAATGCAATATTCGGCAAGTAATCTGAAATGTATTAATCTTCTTTAGGGGAGCTTTTATGCTCCTCTTTTCTTTAAAATTCGTGAAAATTTATAGTAATATTATAGCAACTAATTGTTGAAATCATTCAAAATAAGGAGGAAAAAGAAATGATTTTGTATGGCAGAAGTTACAAAAAATTGAGGGAAGAGTACAAGCATCTTGGCGAGTTTAGACTGGATGCATTGGAGCAGATGGCAATATCAGACTACGAAGGTTTATCATTACAGGAACTTTCAAGCAGATTTGATGCCAAACTCAGTGATATGGAGGAGTCCAAAGTTAAGGATTCACTCGATTACTATATTAAATACAAGAAGCTTATGAGTAAGCGTGGTGCAGTGCAGTTCGCTATAATTAGCGGTCTTACACTTGGCATTGGCGGAGTACTTATAGCTAAATGTGGCAAAGTAGCAGTTGAGGATTCTAAACTTCAGGAACAGTACAAAAAGGGTATTACTGAAGGTAGGCAGAGAGCAATGAAAGATCTGGATAACTTCGTAGAGGAGAATGCTGACTACTTCGATAATGGCGAAGTCTATATAGGAGACTCAGCTAATGGAAAGCATATGCTGGTTCGCTTAACTACGGAAGCCACAGAGTCATACCTCATGTTTAAGGATGAGGATGATGGACCTAAGCTCGTAGATGGGCTTGGATAAGTAACAAAAGTCGTTTAGGCGCGACTTAAAATAATGCCTATTTTTTTTTGAAATATTCAAAATGGGTAGTAAATACGCGATTTTTTATAGTAATATAATAGCTTGGTAGTATTAGTTTAATTAACTTTACACAAAACGGAGGAAATGCATATGAAAGAGAAATTAAAGAAATTCTTTGGAACTATTCTTGGTTACTTGATTGTAGCTAATGTACTTTTCAGTTTACCGACAACGGTATACTGCTGGTACATGAACCACAAAAGAATCAAGGAGCTTGATGAAAGAGTGGATTACATCTATCACTCATGTGATATTCCGGTAGTAGAAGAGGAATAATCACTAGTCAGCACCAAAAAATGGAGGGAATCATAAGATATTTATGGTTCCTTCTGTTTTTACTCTTTTTTATTGTCAAGTTCAAAATTAAAAAAATTAGGAGATTACTCTCCTAAAGCCTTAGCTAGTAATTGAATACCCATCAATACTGCATAGATACTCATTACAGCAAAAGCCATAATTATCAAGTTCTCTCCTAAAATTTTTAATCTTTTGAAATATCCCTTCATAAGGAATACCTCCTTTCATGCTATATAGTCTTTCTATAATATAACATTAGTTTTACGCGTCTAATGAACTACCAAAAAAACTTACTAAGTAGAACTTCTCATTACATTCAAAGTTAAAAAGAAAGGAGCCTTAACTTCTTAGCTCCTCATTCTTGCCTGCTCTGCATAGAGATCATGCATTGCATTGTCTAACTTGCTATCATTACTATTTGCTATTATGCAAGCTGCGACAAATATGCCGATTACTACGCAGAGTATACATGTGAGTATACTCATAGTACTCACCTCCTTTCTTCTATAATAGAATATTCCTTTTACGCGATTATTTACAATAGCATATTGAAAGAGAGGTGATTATAATGCTAAAAATATATATATGCATATACCTAGTAATATACATAATTTGGTATCTGATTAATAAGATATTTGATGGGCGACCTGATAAATATGTTAGGGAAAAGATCTGGAATTTATTTGAAACAAAATATGGGATCATAGTACCTGACGATATGAAACAGAATCCTATCAAGTATGCTATAGCAGATCTCAAAGATATGTGGCACAAAATGAAAGGAGGTAAAAAGCATGAAGATGAGTAGCAGAAATATTTACTACTCTCTTTTTTAACTTTGAACTAGGTGAGAAGTTGTTTTTTTTATTGAAGAGAAGACGCCAAAATATATACTTACTTATTGAAAGGAGGAATAAAGCATGGAAAAAAATAAAGTATTTTGTGGAATAGCTTCATTCTTAATAGGAACAACTGGTTCGGCAATGTATCTTATTGGCAAATGTAAAGGCGAGAAGAAAATAAAAGAAAAGTTTAATGAAAACATAAATCCATTAATAATGGAGCAGAATGCAAAAATTAGAGCTTCAAATAAAGGAATAGAGTTTGCAGATAAACGGCGAGAATTTTATTCTTCTAAGTCTGACAGATTAATTAATTTAAATGAGATGCATATTGCTAGATTAGAAACTAAATTAGAAGAAGCCAGTGATACAAAAGATTACTTAAATGAATTGCAAGAAATAATCAATAATGATTAATTTCAAAATAGGTAGCAGGGAAATTCTCTGCTATCTTTTTTATCCTCAAAAAGTTTGTTCGCGAAAAAGAAACATTATATTATAGGAGAGATAGAAATGGATTCTATTGAACCAACAAATATAAAGTATGAAGGAGGAAATTAGTATGAGCAACACATTACCTATTATCATTAGTTATGAGGCAGATGGAGACTGGAAGGTAGAGTTTCCTACAATTGGAGTAAGTGGAAAAACTCGTTGGTTTGATGGTGAACTTTCATTAGAGGAAGTTCGTCAGATAGCTACGAATACATATTACTCGTTGAAGGCAGCTTGATAAAAAGTTAAGAGCCTCAACTAATAAAAAGGAACTGTAGAAATATTACGGTTCCTTCTTCTTTTTCTCTTCATCGCGAAAAACTAATATTATATTATAGGAGAAATAAAGTAATCTATTAATCCAATAAGAATATGAAGGAGGATTCATTATGAATAAAGGTTGGAGAGCTTTAAAAAGCAAACATCACAAAGTATGTGTGTGGGCAACCAGAAATGATGGGACAAAATATGCGGCAGCAGTAATACATAATGTTGCAGATTTAGAGTCAAAATATGTACAAAAAGATATTAAGAGAGCACTTGACGATCCGAGTACCTATAAACTCGAGTTCTGCAAAGAACGAATATGCCGTGATGGAGTAACACGTGAAGTAGGTAAACCACTGTATACTTATACAAAATCAATAGGAGCGTAATGCTCCTTCTTCTTTCTTTTTGTCTTTTAATAACATCAAGATATTCGCGATTTTATATACCCTTATATTGGAAGAGTATATAAAAGGGAGTGTACCCTGTAAATATCGTATAATGGGATATTACGCCGTTATTTAGAACGGAGACGACAGTTCGAAGCTGTCTAAGCCTCTTCTATTTTTTTTTTTGAAGAGGAATGACATCTTTGATGCATATTTCTTCTATTTTTTTTTATTTTTGTTCGCGTAAAAGAAATTGTATATTATGAGAAAGAGAGGTGATACTATGATAAAAATAAAGATTTTTAAATCAGAGTCTACTATAGATTATTATGATAACTTTGATGAGTCTGGTTCATTTAGAAATAATGATGAATTTGCTAAAGACCAGGCAGAAAAAGCAATTAAAAAAATAGAGGCTTTGAAAGAGGCTAAAAAATAGTCTCTTTCTCTTTTTTTTGTTCGCTAATTTTTATTATCATATAATGCAGTAATTAGTAATACAAAATAAAACAATGGAGGAATTAGTATGAAGAATAAAACAAAACAGAATATTGCAATGTTTATTTTATCACTGATACTTATTGGCTACGGATATGTTTTAGGCAGGACTAGTTCTGCTAATAAGAAAGAGGACGAGGGAGCGTAATGCTCCTTCTTCTTTTTTATTTGTTCGCGAAAATAGTTAGTTGTATATTGACAGAGTAGGGTCTGTATGTAACTTAATGGTCTTTATAAGTTATTTAATTAATAAATGATTTATAAAGGCTACGTAAGTTCGTATATCCTACTTCATGCTAAAAGAGCGGGAGAGCTGATAGTGGATAACTACGGTTCTCTTGTTCTTAGTTTTTTTAAGATGTCTATTCAAAATAAGGAGGTAAAATGTATAGATTATTTCATAAAGCATTGATACCGGTCTTACCTGATGAGTATTTAATCTATCAATTATATGATTGTGTAAATATAGCAGAATCATTACAGGCAACCGGTAGTACGGGTAGTGCGATAACACAAAAGATATTAACATATGTTATAGATGAATTCTATACATATTTTTTATTAGTTAGGGATGAAGCGATTAGACGTAGATTAGCTGTAGATATAGATGAGATAGAACAGGATTTTATGTTTGCGTTAACGGATTATACACAACGTAATGTATTTACTGTAGTTGACTATAGACTATTGTATATACATTGGATGTCAACAAGATATTTGCAGCAAAATTTATTATTACTGGAGGAATTATATGATAATGATATAATATCACTCAAAGATTGGTTTAAAGTAGTTAATGAAGTACGTAACATGTCAATATTATGTAATGAAACATTTGAAAACTTATTCACTTAAGGAGGACGTATGATAGTAGAAGCTAATGAAGATATTAAGTATGTAACTTATTTTCAGAAAGGTGATATGTTTGATCCAGACAAAATAGTTATTGATTTAAATAATAAACATAATGGTTGTTTGTTTAAACCCGATAGAGGATTTTGGGGTTCACCAGTAGATGCAAGATTCGGATGGAAAGAATGGACAGAATCTGAATATTTTCGTGATTACGACTATGATAATCCTATTTATTGGACTCTTACAAGTGGAAAGATATTACAAATAGACTGGGATGAAGTCAAAAACAAAACATCTAGTGATTTAATAAAATATATAACAAAACCATATCATATTGACTATACTCTGAACGATTTATACATTGTTCTTGATTGGGATAAAATGTTAAAAGATGATATTGTAGCCGTTCAGTTAATGGATGGTTGTATAGGTCATTGTTTTAAATACGATTTAGAAATGCATTTTAATGCATGGGATTGCGAATCAATTGTTGTACTGGATAAATCTAGGTTAAAATTTATTTAAGGAGAATAGATATGACTAAAGAAGAGCGTAAAGAATATATGAAACAATATATGAAACAATATAATAAAGAATACTACACAAAACATAAAGAAGAGCGTAAAGAATATATGAAACAATACTATAAAGGATATTACGAAAAACATAAAGAAGAACGTAAAGAAAATATGAAACAATATAGTAAAGAATATTACGCGAAACATAAAGACGAACGTAAAGAATATAGTAAAGAATATTACATAAAACATAAAGAAGAACGTGAAAGAAAAAAGAAACAGAAATCAACGACATATTATGTGTTGAGAACTCCTGGAAAAAAGGATCATAAATTTAAGAAATTTAAAGATGCTAGCCTGTATAGTTATCTTTATCATAATGATTATCCTACATATTCTATACATAAAATAAATGTTATTATTACAGAAGAGCTTGTAAAATCTGGTGAAAATGAAGTAGGAGAAGACAATACAGTTCAAGCTTTATATAAAATAGGGGTAAATAAATGAGAGTTATATTAGATCTGCATGTAAAAAATGGAAAGTGTTTACTTCTTGAGGTTGATAATGTTAGTTTTAGTACTAAAAAGATAGCTTTTATTTTCGGAGATAATATCGACGATAATGGATGTACATTATATGTTTTCGAAATTCCGGATGATGGAACTGAAGCTTATAAGATATTATCATATGAAGCTTTTGAAAAAGGTGCTTTAGACTTAAGAGGATATGATTACCGTATGTATGATTGTAATACCATGGAAGAAATATTTGAATATGATGAGGAGGTATAACATGAAAGTATATATAGTAACTGCTGGAGAATATTCAGATAAGCATAATGTTGCTGTAACTTTTAATGAAGAAGAAGCTAAAAAGATGGTAAAAATTCATAAAAATACATATGGTATACATTATGAAACTTTTGATACCGATAACTTTCCTAAGTTTGTTACTGAGGATCCTATTTGGCATTGTACTTGTTGGCGTGATTCAGAACCCATTATTGATAAAATGTGGTATGAGACAGCCGATGCCACAACTCTTAATAAGATAGAACAACATGGTGAAGGTCCTTTTGCTTATTATGAATCTCCCATTCAGGCAAAAGATGAAAAAACAGCTAAAAAGATATTCCTCGATTTGGTAACTATGCAACAAGCTATGGAAGGAGGTATAACATGACTAACAAAGAGAAACTTATGCAAGTATTTGGCTTGTATGAGGATCAGGTAAATGTATATTGTAATCCTTGTACAAATTGCCGTTCTACAGGTAAATTCTGTGACGAATACGACAAGAAAACGCATGCTAATCGCTTCGGTTGCGGATTATGGCTTAATAGTGAGTATAAAGAACCATCGGAAATAACTCTTAAGAAAATAAAAATGTTTAAACACGGTGGAGATATTCTTAAGATAAGCAAAGAACTTGAGAATATTGGTATCCAACTAACCATGGAAGAAATAGAATCAAAATGGGGTAAATTCTCATTAGAAGAATATAATGCTAGTTGGATGTCACCTGAATATTATTACTTTTTGAGATTCTTAAAATGATATGATAACGAGGAGGAATAATTATGAGTGTAGAAACTGTAAGAGTGTGTAAATGTGATATTTGCGGTAAGGTATTACCTAAGGAGACTGGACATCTTCGTTGGCATGTTAATTTAAAGCTTGGATCAAATATTGATTCTGGAGACAGTAGAACATATGACGATGTTTGTGATGAGTGCACTGATGCTATTTGTAAGTTAATTGATAAAAGAAGTAGTATTAAAGTAATGCATTGTGAAGATGAAAATTACGCAAACGAATGGTTGTGACATTCGCTGACATTCGCTAAAATCTCCGCTTGTATTATAGGAGGTGAATACAAATGACAAAAAAGCAAGTGGATGAATTACATAAAGAAATATTTAGAAAAGAAAAATTTGAGAAATTAAATATTTCAGAAGAATATTGTGATTCTCAGGATGATTGTTATTTTTGTAAATACCGAAAAGAATGTTTAAATTATGAAAAAGAGGGTTAACGGCCCTCTAGTTTTTTCGCTAAATTCTTTTCTCTTATTATGAGGAGGTGAAGAACCATGTTATATAATGGATTTGGTTATACTTTAACGAAATACGGCAGGCAGAATCAGACTGATGTGACATATTCTGCGGATTCGACCGAAGATTTAATTGAAATGATTAAAGGATTCGGATTTGAACAGAATACTCATGTTGGGCATACTGATTATCCAATACTGGTATTTCATAAGGTAATAAATTTCGATGATATGGATGTTATCGTCATCGACGACTTTGGAGAGGCAAAATAATGCTTCTCCATTGTCTTTTTGGAGATTTGTTACACGATAGTGGTATAATCTCCTTTTTCTTTAAAGTAAATCAAAATGAGGAGGAATAATATGAATAAATTAATGTATAAATTAATCGATAAGTTATTATATCACAAGAAAGCAAATAAGGTTGTTGAAAACACATGGAATTTTGCAACTGATACTTACTCACAGGCAACAACCCTTTGCGGGTTAATTCAGTCAAGATTTTTCTCAAAGATTGATTTTAAAGGTAAGGTTGTAAAAAATAAATACAGTGTAACATTTAAAGTACCTAATCATATGTTTGATGATGAATTAGAACTAATAGCAGGAAGAGTTATGGAGTAAAGGAGGAATAATATGAGATCATCGTATGATGAAGCACAGTCATTCGGAAATTATCTTGGAAGAGTATTTGATCAAGAAATATATAAAACCACGTCAAAAATTTCAGATAATAATGATACTTTTGACAATGGCCGAATCTTTGAAATAATAGTTGGTTTAAATCGGGCAAAAGAAATTATTGCATCAGAGACAAATTTTGAAATGGCTAAATTAATTAATGAAAGACGTGAATTTGAAAATATGATAGAAAAGTTAAAGGAGGTAGATAATGGCTAAACAACTATTATCTAAAGAAGAAGCGGATGCTCTATTGGATGAATACGAAGAGTATAAAAAACGTAATGAATATGCAGTTGGTGAGCATCATCATATAGCGGTACCTTTTGTAATTTGGTTAAAATATAAAAAGAAAGTAACTAACTTTCCATGGAAATTATATAAGGAGGAATAAATAATGGCTAAACAAACTACTGAACAAACTGTTGGTTTATGTCGAGAGGCTATGACAAATATTCGTAATGCCTATGATAGAGGTTACAAGCAGGGTTACAAAGATGGTAAAACTGATGTGGTTACAACATCTTATGAAAAAGGTTTAAATAATGCTTGGGAAGCTGCTAGAAGAATAGTATTACCATCTGATTGTTATGCAAATGGTCTATATGGTAAGATGAAAGAAATCTTTGGTTTAAATGATTATTTAGCACGAGGAGTATTTACAGACTTTTCAGCATCCGAAGCTATAGCAAAAATCAAAGAATACGAAGAAAAGCAGAAAGAACAGGCTAAAGAAGAATTTAAAATTGGTGATGAAGTAATTGCCGACGTACGAAGATTTGTTGTGTTAGGAATAGATAATGGTGAATGGTATCAATTATGGTGTTTGGACAATGGATTAACCTATGACAATATCTGTTCTAGCGACTTAACAAAAACTGGCAGAAGCTTTCCTCAGATAGTTGAGTTATTTAAACAGATGAAGGAGGAAAAATGAAGGTAAAAACAACTAAAACAGAAAGACCGCCTCATAAGCCAAATTGCGCCGAATGCTCAATAACTTATGGTGAAATTAAATATGCTTGCACTGAATGTTGGGATAGATATTACAAAGAAATAAATCAAAATAAGGAGGTAAAATGAGTGATACAGTATTTATTATTATAATGCTTTTGGTTTGTGCTACACTTATGGTTGTAGAGTTTCTTTTGCTTAAAAAACACTATGAATTAGAAGCAGCAAATCTTCATGCTAAGTATCAGAAAATGATTGAGCAAACTGAAAAAGATGCTTATGAAAAAGCTAAAGAAAACTTTACACATGAACCAATAAAAGTTGTAGAAGTTCAAGCACATGTACAAGAATTTAAAAAGTGTATAGACCTTGAAGACCATTTTAACTCACGATTTGAAAATAGGAGAGACCTTGATGAATGGTTAAGAAAAGAATTTGGAAGATGTTTTGCTGAAGAAGTTCTGGAACCAAATATGGATATTAAAGAAGTATTTGATCCAATGTCAACACATAGAAAATACGCAACAAAAATTTATATAGCATTTAAGGAGAGATAAAATGAAAGTAAAGAAAAATAAAGGAAATGGAGAAATAAAATGGCTATATTTATGTTAAAAAAAGATACTATAAAACCTTGTCCTTTATGCGGTTCAACTAATATTTACATAGAAGACCCAGATGTTGATGAAATGTATGGGGTTAAGATTGCATGTGCTGATTGCGGATGTAATGGTTTTAAGAATTTTACGAAAGAAGTAGATGTGGAAACAGCAATGCAGAAAACTATAAACTACTGGAATAATCGTCCAGGACAAAGACCATATACTCATAACTATGATGAAAAGAAAGTTAAGGAACTTGCCGAGGAACGTAACATAACCGAAGCCAAGGCAAGATATTTAATTTACCAGCGCGAATATGGTAAAGAATATCGTAAAAAGAATAAAGAACATTTGAACGAGTATCATAAGAAGTGGGAATTTGCAAATCGTGACCGTATTAGTTTACAGTCAAAGGAACGGTATAAAAAGAAAAAAGGAGAGAAAAAATAATGGCATATTTAGTAAAGATGGGGACTGACGCAGATGAGATTCCGGCATGTTGTGCTGAATGTTGGTGTTGTCAGGGTGATGTTGAAAATAAGAAGTGTTTTTGTTCGGCAGATACTTCAAGATTCTTAATAGATATTGATGGACATGAAATAGACCCTAATGTCGAAAAACCTTCATGGTGTAGAATCCAGGGTCCTGCAGAAACAGTATTTAAGACAATATGCAGCACACAGTACTGGCAGTATTCTTATGAGCATTATCAGTGTCAGAATTGCGGTAAGAAATTTGAGACAGGTTCTAAGTTCTGTCCCGAATGTGGAGCTAAGGTTATTGCTATTGAAGAATATAAGGAGAAATAAATGTATAACATAATATATTATGATACAGAAAAAACAGAGTGTTTAGTTGGTGTAAATCAGATATTCTTTAAACCGGATAGAAGAGAATTATTCTTCTGGGTAGATGATATATATGGTAACAGAATTTTATATGGATATCGGGTTAATTATCTCATCAACTTTGATGATGTAGCTAGACAAGGTATGTGTATCGATCTTAGAAGTCATGAGTGTTTTTATAAAAGACAAGCTGACAAATTAACACAAACTTTATCATCAGTTATTTAAGGAGGGTTTAAATGGAAGGATATAAGTTTTTACATGTTGAAGCACTTGATAGCAATCTTATTCCTGGTACATCGCCTGATGCGATAGGTAATTTAGCTTTAGTAAAACTTGAGATTCCTAATGATGCTACAGTTGTATATCCTGTAGATAAAGATTATTATTGTTTTTCAGTTTTTAGTGATCATTTTTCAGACATAGATTTTTATAAAATGAATAATTATGTAAAATCTAAAAAATGTCGTTGTAGTAAAGCAAAAATAGTTGAGGTTATTAAATATTTTAGTGGAGAATCACTTTCATCAGCTGGTTATAGATACATTTGTGATTTTCTTACTGAAATAACTTGTGATTCACAACCATCAGATTTAATATTTAAATCAATGTGGAATCCCAATTTTATCTATAAGTTTGATGAATATGTAAAACCCGACAAATTAGATGAAGATATTTGTTGGGAGTGTAGTAACGGTATACATTTTTGTAGAACCATAAAGGATGCTATAGACTATATAGAAACATGTGGTTATACAATTATGGATAAGGAGGAATAAATGGATAAAAAATGGTATAGCAACTTTATAAAAAAGTATCATAAAAAGAAAGTAAATATTCTTGGAAGTGAATGGACTATTGAAGTTCATAAAGAAGAAGATGACGACTACTTAGCACATGAAAAGAATTTGGATGGATATTGTGCAATGAATTTGAGATTAGTAGTTGTTCGTAATTTTGGTGTAGATCCTGATTATAACTATCAAAATAATAATTGGATTGAGAATGGTTTTAAAGAGATCCTTAGACATGAAATAATGCATGCTTTTTATAATGAATCAGGTTTAGCTTCTGGTAGTTTTGTTTATGGCGGTCCATGGGCTAAAAATGAAGAAATGATCGACTGGTTGGCTATACAAACTCCAAAGATATTTGCAGTACTTCAGGAACTTGACTTATTAGGATTTAAATATGATAAGGAGGGCTTAAATGAGTTTAAAAGAAATAGCAGAACAAAATAAGAAGCAAATACATTTTTACTTTGGATCTTATCCGGATTGGAGTATACATTCATATACTCTTGTACAACATGCTATAGATTCAATGATGTATGCACGTATTAATACAACTCAGATTCTCTTGTGCACTACTGATTTATTTACAAAAGGTTACAGAATCTTTATTCACCCAGTGCAAGGAGATATGTTTGAAATAAAGTTAGGAGAAAATGAGCATACACAAAGAATGATTAGAATGGTACACAATCTTTATAGATTACTTGTTGGTGGCGAATTTGATCATGATGGTATTAGATGTCGATAAGGAGGAAACTAAATGAATAGATATAAAGTATTAGTATTAAATTACGATGTAAATGGAAATGAAATTGGTCAAACTGAATATGAAGTCTTTGCACATCATTTTGATCTTAAGGAAGTTTCTACAGAAAACGACAGCGAATGTCATTACTTTTATAAGTTATTTGCTGATGCTGGAGAAAAAGTATTAGTTGGTATGTTTAATCATGATTGTGTTGCCGGCGTTATACAGTGTTAAGGAGGTATTATGAGAACTTATGCGTGTGATAGATGTAGACAGATTATTAATGTGGGTAATAAGTTTTATTCGCTTGAAGTAGAGCCGGATATACTTATTAATTTTGATTATGTAGAAAGAGATGAAAATAAAAAAGTAATATATAAACATCTATGCAAAGATTGTTTTATTAGTATATTTGGGGAGGAGATTAAATGAAGTTCATATTAACTTTGTTACTTATTCTTTGTCTTATTACTCCGATAACTGTCAAAGCTGATACAGTAATTCCCGTAATGGAGCATACTAAGAAAGATGTAAAAAATATGGGTGATGCGGCTTATTCAGAGAATGGTCATACTGGTAAAACAGAAGATGAAGTCATACAGAATCTTATTGCAACCATGGGTGTTATGCTCAATAGATATTTAAATGGCGAAAAGTGGATGCGTAACGACAAGTATGAAGGTATTCTTTCCGTTATTATGGCTTCTGGTCAATATGCAGATAAGACAAAGCGTGATTTAGGTAATATTGAAACTCCAGATTGGGTTTATGACCTTGCGGATGAAGTAATGACTTATGGTACAAACTTGCCAAGTTATGTTATCTTCCAGTCAACTCAAAAGAAACTTGGAACTGTTTGGAAAGAGATAGCTGGTGAGTATTATGCAACCGGTGGTGGACATTATATGGAAGGTAAAGATATTACTATCACTACCAATAAAAAGAAATATGAAGAAGAATTAAAGAAACAGAATTATGAGTTCAAGAAACAAGTTCAGGCAATAGTACAGAAGTCGTATATTAACTTTAGTAGACTTCTTGCTTATAAAGAGTCACAATTAATGGAGGTAATCAATGAATCTTGATGATGTTGATAGTTTCAAATATATTGTAGATGATGTAAAGAGTATTATAAAGATGCAGGAAGATGCAAAAAGAAAGTCATTTGAATTCCAGGTAAAAGAGTCAAAAAGAAGGCTTGAGAGTAAAGAGCAACTGATAGAAGACCTTCGAAATGAATATGATTTACTTCAGGAACAAGCGGTTAAAATATATCATAAAAACGTTGATTATATTGGATTTAATTACGTTCCAAGTATTAATCAAGCTCGTCATTGGCTAGATAGGTTACAAAGTGACGAAAAGATTGACAAACGTAAAAAAGATCCTGAAAAAAGTAAGTATGAATACTTTAATAAATTGATGAGTGATACTTTTGGCATCGATATTGTTATAACAAGAATCGTAGGATTTAACTATGATGACCGTGGGTTCTTTTACCATTTCACTCACAATAATAACAATTATGAATTCTATGTACCTATCATTAACCGGATTAATGTTAATGACTTTGGAAGTGAAGGTGATTGGTGTTTTAAAGCTCATCTTAGTATTGAAGAGCATCCTGGTGTTTGGATGTGCATAAAAGCTTCATTCTACTTAGATGACTTTAAAGGTGTTTTAAGTGAGGAGGCACCAAATGAAGGGTAAAGATAAAATACTCCTCGATATGGCTAAGCTTACCGATGAACAACTGGCTTCTATCTTAGAGGGCGGTATGATAGAGCATTCAAAATGTGTTATGTGGGAATGTCTTGTTGCAGATTTCTGTGCTAAAGATAAGTCAGATACTTGTGGTGAGACAATTCTTCATTATTTACAAAGTGATATATAAAGGAGTTGCCTATGGAAATAGATGATTTAAAACCTTGGGTTAATCACGATGTAACTATTTCTGTAATCTTATGCGTATACAATACTCCAAAAGATAAACTTGAAGAGGCATTAAGTTCTATATCGTATCAACAGTTTAAAGACTATGAAATTATTATAGTTGATGACTGTAGTACTAATCTTGAAACTTTAAATTGTCTTGAAAAGTTTAGACAAAATTGGACAATTGATTTACGTACCCAACCATTATCTATTCATCATAACAAAGAAAATAGAGGCCTTGCTGCGTGCCGTAACTACGGAATCTTAAATGCTCGAGGAGAATGGCTTTATTTTATAGATGCAGACGATTATATGTGGGGATTAACTTTAAAAACCATGTGGAGTGCTATGCAGGAATGGTATGCATATATGGGTTCTGAAATAGATATGATTATTGGAGATGTTTTAAGGTCATATCGTAGAACAGTACTTGGTGGCAATCTTAAAGATAAACCTATATTATATTATAATCGTTATGACGCAATGTATGAAATATGTAGATTCTCTGAGTCACCTTCCGATATGATGAATTCACATGAGCTAGCCTTTAATGCAAGTTGGAATAAACTTATACGTAAAAGCGTATTTGATAAAGTTGAGTATAAAGAAGGTTATCCACATGAAGACAACTTTGCAACACATAAGATATTTCATGAATGCAGAGGAATATTGTTTCTGCCAATAAAAACATACATATATCGATATGGCGGAGACTTTGCAGATGGTAAACAGTATAAAGATGATTTGATGATTCAAGCAAAAGAAGAACGTCAGGAATTTCTCGAAGAGTGGTATAATGAACTCGTCGATAATGACGAAAGTGATGACCCTGAAAAGTTACCACCTGGATTTATGAGAGCAAGTGTTTGGAAGAGCAATAGTATGTCACATTTAAGTAAAGTTGATTATTTAATTAATAATAACTATGCTTGGATTATGTATAACATGTATAAGTATTACTGCTCAAATTCTGATAAGTCAATATTCAAAGATATTCTCGAAAAACCTACAAATGGTGAGATTGATTTATCACAAACTTATTGCAAAGGGTTGTTTAAACGAATAAAAACAATTTTGGAAAGGGATGATTAGTATTGTTTGGAAAAAGAAGTTATGATGAAGATGAAGTACTTGCAATAATGAATGAACGTAACTTAACCAGAGATGAAGCTGAATCTTATATTTATCATCGTGATTATTACAAAGATTGGATTAGTAAGAATGGTGATAGAAAGAAAGAGTATCGTAAAAAGTATTATGCTGACAATAGGAGGTAAATATGAATTTAGATGTTATTACGATTATACTTGGAATTATCGCAGTAATAGTATTGGTTGCAGCATTAACATTCTTTTTAATAAAGCATACTAATTCTATTATTGGAGGAATAGTTGCAATTGTATTATTTGTAGGTGCGGTGATTCTTGCATTATGGGGAGTATTGTCTATACGTAGCTCAATTACCTCAGATTATCGTTGCGTAGATTCTACAGCAACATATAAGATATTTGATATTACTTATGAGGGTAACTCTACGGTTATACATTATCTTAATGAAAATAAAGAGTTAAACCATATCAAAATGGAAAAAACAAAAGTATATTATGATTTATCCGATGACAAAGAACCATATGCAATAAAGAAAACATATTGGCGTTGGTTTATTTATTGGGATGAACTTGAAGTACATATAAAGGAATGACTCGCATAATAGTGTAATAAATTACACGAGTCCTTAAGTTATATGAATCTAACTTCGCGAAAACATTTGTTCGTGTAATGACGAGGCGAAAGTCTCAAATATTTTAAAAATTACGAAAGTGAGGATTTAAAAATGGCAGAAGAAATTAAAGAGAATGTAACTACAGAAGAAACAAAGAAGACAAGTTTCAAGGAGAAGTTTAAGAAGGCATTTCCTTGGATCGTAGCTGGTGTTGGATCAGTAGCAGCTGCAGTAGGTGGCTTTAAGCTTGGTAAGGCCATTACAAAGAGTAGTGAGGAAATTAACAAGGATTACATCATTAATGACTATCTCAGAGATAGAGTTCATGATGCAAGAGATGGAGTTCCTTACGTAATCGGGTTAATGGACGATAACGCTAAGCCTACCTATGCAACTATAACTATCTGTGATGAACCGGACTGGCTTGATAAGGGAACTGAGATTACCGGAGAAACTTATCATTCAGATGTAGTTATGTCAGCGACGATTGATCAGTAAGATATTTGAGTAGCTGTAAAAGGGATCGTAGGAAACTATGGTCCCTTTAGTCTTTAGTCTTTAGTTTTTATAAAAGAAGGAGAGAGTATGAGTAAAGCTACAAAGTATTTAGTGAGAAACACTAATGGATCAATATTAGCCAAATATGATAAATATGAAGATGCTGAGAAGTTTTACAATAACCATGCTGCAGCAAGATATTTGGAAAAAGTAACTGTGAATAATGAAATACTCTTTCATAAGAAGTCCAGTTCGATTTCAAAAATTGCAGACTTGCTTGATGTTGAGAAATTGATTTAATGGAGGAAATATGGAAACAATAAACTTTACTATAAGTCTTGGTTTTTTAATGACTTGGTTTATTATTGTATTGCTATCAAAGCAGATTAAGAAAAGTAGAGATATGATTGCTACAGGATTACTTGCTGCTTCGAAGTATATTGATGCTAAAATTGATAAGAAGGACAAAGATATTTACCTTCAAATTGAAGTTGATACTATCAATAAGATTATCGAGTACCTTGAACTTGATAAAAAAGAAGATACTGATGGTATTAAAGCAAAATATGTAAAACAAGCATTAACTAAACCATTTGGTAGAGAATGGAAGGAGTAAATAATGACTTTAATTATATCAGGTTTGGTATTGGTTGCTATTATAGTTGGTATGGTTATAGTTACAGTCTCTGAAAATAAAAGAAGAATGATGGAATCAAAACAAAATCAGCCACTTCTTGAACAAACCCGTGTATATGATGGTATTCCTATCACTAAATGTCGTCTATGCGGTGGCAGAGGAGTAATTGTTCATAAAATTAAAGACAAAGATATTTTCTTTAATATTAGATGCAGAGACTGTAGTAGAGTATTATTTAAAGATGATGGCGGACCGGATTTGGGTTATGTTATGACTGAATGGAATAACTGGAATAGTATTGAAGATGACGTTAGACCATATTATTATGACTATACGGATAATAGTGGTAAAGATAAAAATGGTTGGAAAATGAGCCCACCACAAATAACGAGGTGTTAATATGGACGGAATAATTTTATTAGCAATGGTGTTTGCACACATCTTTGCTGACTTTGTATTTCAAAATAACTTCATGTCCCTATACAAACAAAAGAAAACTTGGGATATCGAGTTACAAAATGTGCCGGAAAATAAAAGAAAAATGTATAAGCGTGACTATATAGTAGTTTTGCTTGTACATAGTTTTTCTTGGGCATTTATTACATTTCTACCATTACTTTATTATGAATGTTATTGGTATTATATTATATTAGTAATACTACAAACACCAATACATGCATATATTGATGATACAAAATGTAATATACTTGCAATTAATCTTGTTACCGATCAGGCACTTCACCTGGTTCAAATAGTATTACCATTTATACTTTACAAAATAATATTCTAGGAGGAAAAATCAAAATGGGAATAGTAGTGTTAGCTTTATTTGTACTTATTGCAGCTGTTGTAGTAGGAATTATGCGTTACAATGATATTAGTTGGGGCGCAGCAATACCTACGGCGATTATTGTTATCATAATCGGTATCTTTGTTTCATCAGCAACTCTTGTGCCTACAGGACACACCGGTATTATTACAGTATTTGGTAAAGTTGAGAATGAAACTCTTGATTCCGGTTTGCATTTTGTTGGATTCTGGAAGAATGTTGTCGATATGGATAACAGAACACAGATTGCGACACTTGAACTTTCTTGTTTCTCATCAGATATTCAGGAAGTTAACATGACGTACTCGGTTAACTATCAGATTAGTAAAGACAATGCTCAAGATATTTACAAAACAATAGGTATGGACTATTTACATACTGTAATGGAACCTAAGATTCAGGAATGTGTTAAGAGCGTAACAGCTAAGTATACTGCGGAAACTCTTATAAGTATGCGTAACGAACTTTCATCTCAGATTGAAGTATTACTAAGAGATGCTGTATCACCTTATCATATAGAAGTTGTTGCTACATCAATTGCAAATATTGATTTTACTGATGCTTTTACAAATGCAGTTGAAGCAAAGCAGGTTGCAGAGCAGAATAAACTTAAGGCTCAAACCGAACAGGCTCAGAAAACTATAGAAGAGCAGGCGGCAGCTGAACGTCAGGTTATTAAGGCTCAGGCAGATGCGGATGCTTCTATCTTAGCAGCTGAAGCAGATAGAAAGGTACAGGAGATTAATGCGGATGCGGCTGAGTATGCAGGTAAGAAAGAGGCCGCTGTCTTAAGTAATATTGGAGAGCAGTTAACTAAGTATCCTGGTCTCGAGAAGTATTATTATTATCAGGCTTGGAATGGTGTTCTTCCTGAAACAATGCTTGGAGGAAACGATAAAGATATTTTGTTAGAAGTGCCGATTAAAGGTGAATAATAATGAATGATTTACAAAAAGAATTAATCAAATATGCTAAGGATGAATTTGGATATGATATTGTGTTAGAAGAATCAGATACACCAGATACATTTGAAAGTATATTTGGAAGTAGTTTTATTATTCGCGAAAATGTTTAGTTATATATTGGGGAGCCGTCGGCGTTACCGGGGCACCTACAGAAGGCAGAGAGTAGCCGTGATAAGATGATGATCGCATCTTTGGGCGCTCTGCCTTTTTGTTTTTTTTTTTAAAGTAAAGGAGAGTGTGTATGACTAATATTGAGAAACTTCAGGAAGTTATAAAAGAAACTTTCCCTGATATTTTTGAAAATGAACCTGATCTTAAGATTGTAACTGATTTTTGTAATATTTTTGA
>Ga0310696_10001164_pt1 | contig 38669 bp, 47 predicted proteins | sample AusTroGonzalo_MG_4_FD_203885 | JGI IMG/M metagenome (GOLD analysis project Ga0310696, IMG submission 203885) | Bovine rumen microbial communities from tropical cattle in Woodstock, Queensland, Australia - Gonzalo_02 (v2) (version 2) | ecosystem: Host-associated > Mammals > Digestive system >... | reverse complement strand
TGCAGCGGCAGTATCCCTACGAGGTGGGCTTCGAGCCGGGCAGTCAGATGGTGCAGATCCTGGGCATCTCCCTGCTGGATCCTCTCGATCACTTCATCAAAGAGCGGCTGGGCGCCCGATATTACGGGCGATACATGGACGACTTCTACCTGATCAGCGCGGACCGGGACTTCCTGGAGCGCTGCCGGGAGGAAATCGACCGGGAACTCGGAAAGCTCGGACTGCATCTGCATCCGAAGAAGACAAGGATCTTCCCGCTGAAGAGCGGGATCAAGGTGCTCGGTTTTACCTTCAGGCTGACGGAGACCGGCAAGGTCGTCCGGATCATAGACCCGAAGAACGTAAAACACGAGCGGAAGAAACTGGCACGGATGGCGCGGCTCGTCCGGGAAGGCAAGATGACGCGGGCAAAGTTCGACGAGTGCTACGGGTCCTGGAAGGCCCACGCGGATCTCGGCGATTCCCACAAGCTCCTGCAGCGGATGGACGCCTTCGTGCGCGATCTCTTTAAGGAGGACAACCATGAGAATTGTACATGACACCACCCCGATCGGGGAGCGGCACCGGATCGAGAACGCCGTCGCCGCATCCGAGAGCACCGCGGAGATCACGTCGATCGCGTTCGTGGTGCTGGCCGAGTCGGGACAGATCGACGGCGGGACTGCCGGGGAGCACGCGGAGCTCTTCGAAGAGTGGGCGGTGGGAATCGCCTATGCCGTCGGAGCTCTGCGAAATTACGAGGGCAAGCTCTATAAATGCGTCCAAGCGCACACGTCGCAGGCTGACTGGACGCCGGATGTGGTACCCGCCCTGTGGGCGCTCGCGGCTGATCCGGCGGAAGAGTGGCCGGAGTGGCAGCGGGTCTACGGCGCTCACGACGCCTATCCGAAGGGGGCCAAGGTCACGCACAACGGACAGCACTGGATTTCCGACATGGATGGCAACGGCTTCGAGCCGGGCGTGGCCATGTGGACGCTGCAGGCTTAACGGGCGCAATAAATCAGCAAGACAATAGCAGCGCGGCCCGGACGGTAAGGGGTCGGTTTGCTAAACCGAGGCAGGATGAGAGTCCTAAGGGGTTCGACTCCCTTGCGCTGCGCCATTCAATCATAGGAGGATCCTATGGCAAAGAAAGCAGGAGAAAACAGAGCAGATTGCCCGGCGAGAGAATTCGCTTGTTCGTGGTGCCCGTTCAACAATTACTGCGACCAAAGAAAGCGAGAAAGAGCCCATGGCTAAGAAAGCAGGAGTGAAGATCCAGCGGATGGTGTACTCCACGTTCCGGGGAGCGGACTTCTCTACGGATCCGTCCCTGGTAGAGCGATACCGATCTCCGCTGTGCACGAACATCATAGCAGATGGCGGCGGCATGCCGCAGAAGCGGGTCGGGTGGCGGACGCTGCATGAGCTGACGGGACGGGTGAACGGGATCTTTTCCGCGCCGTTCAGCGGCAGTACCAAGATGCTGGCGCACGTGGGGACGAAGCTGTATTCCTTCGATGACACGGACACGGCGCCGGTGCAGCTGGCCACGGGCCTGCCCGATCAGAAGAGCCGCAGCGCCTACATGAACGGCAAGCTCTGGATCGTGACCGGCGGAGGCTACTACGTCTACGACGGATCATCGGCTTCGAAGGTGAGCGCGAGCGGGGCATATGTCCCGACGACCGTCATCACCAGGATGCCGACGGGCGGCGGCGTGAGCTACGAGGATATCAACATGCTCACGCCCTACCGGAAGAACGCATTCCAGACGGATGGGACTACAAAGGTATTCATCCTGGACAGCAGCATAGACGACACCGGAGACGTGACCTGCTGGGTGTGGGGGACGGAAGTGACGCCCTCCGCCATCGACCGGGCCGAGGGAAAGATCACGTTCACGAACGCGCCGGCGGCGCCCCAGGCGGGGCAGGAAGACGGGCTGGTGGTGCAGTTCCCGCACACGGTATCCGGTTACACGGACCGGATCGACAAGTGCACGATCATCTCCACCTACGGCGTGGGCACCAATGACCGGATCGTGCTGAGCGGCAACCCGGACTATCCGAACCGGGACTGGATCAGCGGGCTGGGAGACCCGACCTATGTGCCGGACCTGAGCTATTCTACCGTCGGCAGCGAGAGCACCGCCATCATGGGGTACTGCCGGGTGGGGAGCATGCAGGGCATCGTGAAGCAGGACGACGGCAGGGATTCCTCCATCTTCCTGAGAAGCGCGGGCACCAACGACAGCGGGGAAGCGATCTTCCCCATGCAGCAGGCCATCGCGGGCGTGGGATCCGTGGCGCCGGGGAGCTTTGCCTCCCTGCTGGACGATCCGCTGTTCCTCTCACGGGAAGGGATCTACGCGATCACGTCCACCACGATCACCAGCGAGAGGCTGGCGCAGCAGAGATCCTATTACGTGAACGCCCAGCTGACGCACGAGCCGAACCTGAGCGACGCGGAGGCGGTGATCTGGAACGGCATGTATCTGCTGGCCCTTCCGAACGGGCACGTGTACGTCATGGACGGCAGGCAGCAGAAGAGCTACCGCAGCGCGAGCCTGGGAGACTTCGTATACGAGTGCTACTACTGGGAGAACGTGCCGGCGCGGACGTGGATGTGCGTGCGGGACAGCGTGGAAGAGGAGCTGTACTTCGGGACGGCGGACGGGAAGATTTGCAAGGTGAATTCGGATATCGAAGGCATGGCGCGTTACTCCGACGACGGGCAGGCGATCGACGCGGTGTGGGCGACAAAGTACGACGACGACGGGACGCCGGCGCTGCTGAAGACCATGATCAAGCGCGGCTGCTGCGTGACCATCAAACCGTATGCGAGATCGAGCGGGACCGTGTACTTCAAATCCGACCGGAGCGGAGGCGAGGCGCGCGAGGTGACGGCCAAGCCCATGGACATCCTGGACTTCACGGACATCGACTTCGAGCGCTTCACGTTCAACACGGACGACAGCCCGCAGGAAATCTTCCTGAACCGGAAGGTGAAAAACTATAAGCGCCTGCAGCTGATCGTGAGGAACAGCGAAGTGAACGAGGGCTTCGGGATCTTCCAGATCACCAAGCATTACGTGATAGGTAATTACGCGAAACGATGAGGAGGACGACGACATGACTTGTCCGGCGTGCGGGATAGAGATGACACGAAAAGATGCGACGACGTGGGTGTGCCGGAATCCCCGGTGCGTGAAATATCCCGCGCCGGAGAAGAAGGAGGAGAAGGACAATGGCTAATACCAGAAAGCTGACGGACACGGGGACCGGAAACAAAAAACAGAATACCGTGGCGTCCGGGTACATGGCTGCGGGAAGAGCTGCGCAGAGCGGAGCCAACGGCGGAACGGCCGTGGGACCGACGTCTGAGGCGGGATACAACGCGCGCTACACAATGGCGGGCGAAGGGCCGGACAGGATCATTCCGGGAACCACAGGCGACGACAACAGCGCGACGATCACGAGCACGAACAAAAGCGGGTCCGGAAGCCGCGTATCCTATATCGGAAGCGACGGGACCAAGAAGACCGGGACCGTGAAGGTGACGCCGGGAAAGACGCCGGACTATTACACCGAGCTGGGGAACCTGTATCAGCAGGCGTATGACGACCAGATCGCCGCCAACAACGCGGCCCTGGAAGCGGCCCGGCAGAGAGCGCAGGAGACCACGGACGCGCAGATCGCCGCCCTGGGCGAACAGTATGCCGGCACCAATCGCCAGCTGTACCGGGACTATATGGAGCGCAGACGGGTGCTCCCGCAGCAGCTGGCCGCCATGGGGTACAACGGCGGGCTGAGCGAATCTTCTCTCCTCCGGCTGAACAATTCGTATGAAGAGGGCCTGAACGAGAACGAACGGGCCCGCCTGGCGCAGGAGACCGCGTACAACCAGGAACTGGCGCAGCAGCTGTACGACGCACAGATGCGGACCAACGAAGCCAACCAGGCGGAGCGGAAGAACCTGTACGGCAACCAGGCCACGCTAAAGCAGATGATCTACGCCGATCAGCAGCAGAGAGCAGCGACCATGGCGGCGAGCGGAGACTTCTCCGAGTACGAGCGGCTGGGCTTCTCTCCCAGCGAGATCGCCTACCTGAAGCAGATGTGGAGAGCGATGAACCCGACGCTGGCATAAGCGGGAGGACGGTATGGCTTTACTGAAGAAGAAAAAGAAGGACGCGCCGGTGGTGATGGGCTACGACTACTCCTCCCGTGAGAAGCGGGAGGAGACGGTGTCCGCACTGTTCCACCGGGCCAAGGCGGCGCGGACCGGGGTGGAGACGGAGTGGGAGCGCTACAACGACTACTACAACGGGATCCACGACGTATCGAAAGAGACGGCGGAGTGGTGCCGTGACAACAACGTGCCGTGGGTGCCGGCGACCATGCCGGACCCGTGGATCATGGTGGAGAGCCAGCTGGATCCAAGCGTTCCGGAGCCGGAGTTCCACGGGCGCGACGACGACCTTGACAGCGAAAAGGCGAAGCAGAGAGAGTTTGCGGTGCGCTACATCTGCGAGAACAACCGCCTGAGCGACATGAACACGCGAAACGAGCGCCGGCTCCTGAAGCTGGGCGACGCCTTCTGGAAAGCATACTGGGACGCGGACATGCGCTGCGGCGTGAACGAAGGAGACATCCGGATCAAGGACATCCCGGTGGACGCCATGTTCCCGGACCCGTCGATCAGGGACGGCACGATCCAGGACGGGCAGTTCCTGGACTACGTGTACAGCGTGCACAAGGTGAAGTTCTGCCAGATGTTCCGAAGGGACCTGGAGAAGCTGGGCATCCGGCAGGAAGACATCATGGCGGAGGACTACGTGGAGCGCACGGGCCTCTTCGATATGACCACGGCCATAGACGATATGGACGATACCGTGCAGGTGCTGGAGCACTGGTTCCGTCAGCCGGAGGACACCACCGACGACAGCGGCAACCTGGTGCCGGCGGGCGCCGTGGCGTGCTCCATCCAGGCGGGAGGCAAAGAGCTGCGGTACATCCCGAATTACTGGGAGCGGACCTGCAAACAGAATCAGCTGTTCCCGTTCGTCCATTACTGGCGGATCCAGGACGAGAACCAGATCTGGAACAAGAGCGAGCTGTTCCCAATCATGGACCTGGTGGACGCGGCGGACCGGAAGCTCTCCATGGCGGTGCTGAACGACGCATTCCTGTCCAACGACATCATCCTGGTGGAGGACGGCGCACTGCAGGACGGCGAAGAGCTGACCAACGAACCCGGCGCCGTGGTGCACCTGAAGCAGAACGGCATGGGCAAGGTGAAGAGGCTGGGCGGCGTGCAGACCATAGGATCGTCCGCGGTGACGCTGGACTGGTTCAAGGGGCAGATCGAGCGCACGAACCGCAACTACGACACCAACATGGGCCAGGAGGCCAGCCACATCGACACGGCCACGGGCATGGCCATGCTCAGAGCTGACGCCCAGACGCAGGCAAGCCTGAAGACCGCAGACAGAAACGCCGGCTTCGAGCGGCTGTATGAGCTGCTGGACTGGCTGGCGCTGGAGTTCTTCGACGACGACCGCATGCTGTTTATCGGAGCGGATCCGGCCAAGGACCGGGAAGCGAAGGCTATGAGCTTCAACGCTGACAGTTTCGCGTCCATCATGCCGGAGGTGTACGACCTGGACGGCAACGTGGTGAGAGAAGCGTGGACCTACTTCCCGAAGGTGGACGTGACCATCACCGCTTCCGATTCCCTGGTGCGAGGCAAGAAGGCCACGCTGGACGCGCTGAACGCGCTGGCCGCATCGCAGGTGACGGCGGCCAACTGGAGGATCCTGGCGGCGGAGCTGGATCTGCTGGATCTTCCGGGAAAGCAGGGGATCATAGACGAATGGGAGCGGCAGTTCTCACAGCCCATGATGCCGCAGCCGCAGGGCGGAGGACCGGTGGGGGATATGTCCCAGCAGAGCGGAGTCGAAGGAGCGCAGTACCTGCCCATGATGGGCGGAGTTCCGCAGTGATCCGGAGGTAAAACGAAATGGCATTTTGGAATAAAAAGAAGAAAGACGAAGAGGAGAGCACACAGCCCTCCTCTTCCGCCGATTCCGCGCCGACTTCCCGCGCGGCGCGTGCGGTGAGAGATCTGTTCAACGCCACCGTACAGGGACAGCAGAAGGCCGTGCAGGCCGATCAGGCAGTGGCGCAGGCGGGCCAGAAGAAACTGGCCGACGCGGCGCAGAACCTCTACGCCGCCACCGTGAGAGGACAGCAGGCGGCGACGCAGGCGAACCAGGCTGTGGCGCAGGCCCAGACCCAGCGCGTGCAGAATGCGGCGCAGGGAATCTACAGCGCTTATCAGCAGCAGCAGGAGCGGGCTGCGAGGCAGCAGATGGCCCGGCAGCAGGCACAGCTGCAGGCTCCGTCTCAGAGAGCGCAGAACGCCGCACAGGGCCTGTACAGCGCGTATCTGAACCAGCAGCAGAGCGGCATGCCGATGGCCCAGGCACCGACACAGAGAGCCGCGGACGCCGCGAGCGCGCTGCGGGATATCGGAACGCGCCGGAACAACAGCGTGCAGGAGAATGAACTCCGGCGCCTGCAGGCGGACATGGACGTAAACATGGTCAACAATCAGAGAGTGCAGGGGGCGCTCAGGGCCATGCTCGCCGCGCAGACACAGCAGCAGGAAGACAGTCTCAGGCGCCAGGAGGAACAGAACGAGATCAAGAAACAGGTCCTCACGGCAGACCGACTGAAGAATGTCGGGAGCGCCGCGCTGACAGGCACCACTGCTGGATATACAGGAACCGCACGTGCGTTGTACGAGAGCGGGCAGAACGCGCGGGATACAGAGAACAGAGAGCTGCTGGCGGAGTATGAGCGGAACCTGATCAGGGCGAAGGCAGATTACGAATACTATCTGGAGCAGGCCGGAGGAAACGTAAACGACAGCGACGTGGTGTCGCAGCGGTATATCGTGGAGGACTGGCAGCGCAAGTACGATGCCATGGCCAAGGTTGTCAACGATCAGGTGCAGCAGAAGGCGACGCAGGCTGCGACAGAGCTCACCACCGAACTGGAGGCGAAGGCACAGGAATCGACGGAGAAAGCCAAGGAAGGGCTTGGAACAGTGGGCAGCTTCGCGGTGGACGCCGCGATCAATATGTTGGAGATGTCCATGGACGCCGTGGCTGGAACGGCCACCGGAGGGAACAACCTGATCCCGATGGCGCTGCGCGTATTCGGTCAGAGCGCGAGCAAAGCTCAGCAGCAGGGCGCAGGTATCGAGCGGCAGCTGGGTTACGCCACCGCAACAGCCGGTATCGAAGTGATGACCGAGATGATGTTCGACGGCCTTGCCGGGCTGTACGGAGCGGGAGCTGCGGACGAAGTTACCGAGGCCGTGATCCGAAAACTGGCGAAGACGGACACAGGAAGATCCGCGCTGAGGCTGCTTCTCAGTATGAACGAAGAGGGCATTGAAGAAGTCGTGAGCGACGCCCTATCGCCTCTTGCGGAAACCATCATAACAGGGGACGGGATCGTTGAATCTTATCGGAAGAATTTCGATATCAGCGAGACTATGTACAACTACCTGGTAGGCGCAGCCGTCGCCGGAGCCATGAATATGGCGAGGCCTGTTTCCGCGATGAGAGGCAACGTGGAATCCAATGAGACGCTTGCCAGCGTAGACGCTGCGGAGCAGGCATATAAGGAGCTGGGAGTAGACGCAAAGGAAGCCGGAACGCTGGCATGGGCCACCGTGAAAACAATCAACGGCGAGGAGCTGAATGCACGGGAGCAGAGAGCTTTCGACGGGAGTGACGTCGCCCATCATGTGGTCGAGATCATGAGCGGGAAACAGGCGCCGACCGCGAGAGCCGAAGAAGCCGCACAGCAAATCCTGGACCAGGGGAACCCAAACACCCAGGCAGCCGCTGAGACGGCAGAACCGGAGCAGAGCTGGCAGGAAAGAATGGCTGCGGCCATGGACCGCATGGATGCCCAGCACAACGCCGATAACTACGACGAAGACGCCGCGTTCATAGACACTACCGGCAACCCGGTTTTGTGGAACACGACCGACCAACGCCACGCCGCGCTTCTCAACGGAAGGGGCGGCCTGAACGCCGCCATAAATGACGGATATATCCGGATCAAACGGGGCGAAGGCATAGAGCTGGCCGTAGATAACGGAACGCTCTCTCCGCAGCAGGCGCAGGCGATACGGAAACTGGTCGACGGATTTACCGGGAACACGTTCAGAGTGGACATGGACGTGCAGGCTGGCGATGACACAAATACGATCGGAGCATTGTCGTTTGAAGGCGCGGACATAGACGGGCGCAGGATCGTCGACGCGATCAACAGAGAGATCCGCAGGAACGCCCAGCAAACGCAGGCATACTCCCGGCAGCAGACAGCACAGACGGAGCGGGCACCGGGGCTGACGCTGGCCACGGAAGCGGGACAGATCGGCGACGTGAAGTACGACGCAGTGGATTACAGCGCCCTGAACGCCACGCAGCGCGCCGTAGTGGATGCCACGGAGCAGATCGCAAACGCCCTGGGCCTGGACGTTACCGTTATCAACGCGCGCGGCAATGTGGGCGGGGCCTACATGGGCGGCGGCAAAATGTATCTGAACATCAATTCCGGCATGGACCTGCAGGGATACAGCAAAGCTATCGCCGCGGCCAGTGAAAGCCATGAGCTGGTGCATTGGATGCAGGACTACGCAAAGGACGAGTACGATGTGCTCAAGTCCTACGTCCGAGAATCCATGGGCGAAGAGCGGTTTAACGAGCTCGTACAGGAGCAGATGGCGAATCAGACGGGGCTGACTCCCGAAGAGGCTGCCGACGAGGTGGTGGCCAATGCGTGTCAGCCGCTGCTGGAGAACACGAAAGCATTCGAGGAACTGGCGCGAGAGAACCCGACGCTTGCACAGCGGATCCTGGACTTCATCAGGGATTTCGTTGACCGTATCCGCAGTGCCTTCGCTGAGGTGGATTACAACGACGACCTGCCGATCTTCCACGCAGTACAGGCTATGCAGGACAATTATGACGCACTGCAGGAGGCATACGACAAAGGGATCCTGGCTGCACGGGAGAACATGGCCGCCGAGAGAACACAGACTGCGGCAAATGAAAACACCGCCGGAGAGGGCGGTGTGCAGTACCAGGACGGCATCTACGCTGAGGGCGTAGGAACAACAGAAGACAAGAAGAACTTTATCCTGGTAGATCCGACAGACACAGCACAGATAGAGCAGAGAATGGCGGACGCCTATGATAAGGCAATGGCCGAGGGGCGCGGTGTTGTCATAGCATCCGATCTTCTGGCAAAGTACGAGAGCATATACCATGATCCTGAACAGAGCCTCATCAAAGCGGTAAAGGCATACTACGACGCAATACTCACCGGAACAGACGTTCAGGTACAGATGGAGAACGGAATTCTGTCTATCATGTTTGAGAATGACGGGAAGAAGAAATCCGTCGGATGGAGGATGAGCCCTGAAAAGGCTGCGACGTTTGAAGTCATCAAAGAGATGACGGAAAATTCAGTATATGCCTACAGCTCAGTAAATCGAAACGCAAACGAAGCGGAAGACATTCCATATTTCCACTATTTCGTAAACAATGTGGAGATGCCAACGGAAAACGGCATAAAAAATGTGCCTGTAAAAATACAGACACGAGACATCGTAACGGGGCAAAAGCCGGGAGTTCATTATTACACGCACAATCTTTTGAATAACAAAACAAGGAGCAGCGGCCCCAGTTCCGAGGCGGAAAGCCCCAGAATAGCTGGTAATGCCCTTGCTACTCCTGTCAATGACAGTGTAACAGATACCGGGACGGATGTCAAGCAGCAGACCTGGAGCAGCGCCGAGAGCACCGGCGAGACCGTGGGCGTGACGGCGGACGAGCAGAGCGAATCCGTGGCGCCGATCCAGTTCTCCCGGTTCACCTGGAACGAATCGGACTACGTGCAGAACCGCACGCAGGCGGCAAAGGACATCGCTTCCGCGCTGGGGATCAGCCAGAGGAAGGCGCAGCAGTACATCGACTCCGTGAACAGCGTGGCAAAAGCCATCGCCGACGATAAGACTCGGCTGGACTACGAAGCCAGCCCGAACAGATCCTCTCTCGTAGGCAATACGGAGTACGGCGGATCTGTAGACTTCTCCACGCTGTGCAAGAAGCGGCGCGTCCTCACGGGCACGTTCACCGCGATCCAGCAGGCGCTGCCGAACACGGCGCTGACCGCAGAGGAAGTGCTGCAGATCAGGAAGATGATGAAGGACCGGGGCTACGAGGTGAGCTGCGGCCTGTGCTACGTGGAGGGATCCCGCGCCAAGATGGGCGAATACGCCAAGCAGTTCCTGGACGAGTACGCCAAGACGGACCCGGAGTACCTGCCGAACATGGCGGAGATCAATACGCCCGACGGGCTGGAGCAGATCCGCATGGAGCACCCGGAGGTCTACGAGGCATACGAGAAGTTCATGAACAAGCTGGCGCAGCGGAAGCCGAAGCTGTACCAGCTGGCCACCGAGTACAAGAACGAGATCCTGAAAAAGTTCCAGGGCAAGAGGGCGCAGGTGGACAAGTACAACCGGAACGGCGGCCTGCGGCTGCAGAGCTTCTCTGACTTCGAGATCATCCACCTGATCGACAACATGCAGGTGATCATGGACATGTCCCGCGTGGGACTGAACGGGCAGGCATACACCAAGGTGCCGGAGTTCGCCTGGGCCATGGGCAACACCGGGCTGAAGATCAACCTGAGCCTGATCGCCGCCGGCGTGGACGAGAACGGGGACCTGATCCTGGATGAAGTGGAAGGCATGAAGCGCGCCGACGCTGCGGCCCTGCGGAACCAGTATTCCGATACCGTGGGCACCATCGTGGTGGTGTTCAACGACGAGCAGCTGCAGGCGGCCATGAAGGACGAGTTCATCGACTTCATCATCCCGTTCCACCGGAGCCAGTGGAACAAGGCGCAGTACGCGCTGATGGGCCTGCCGGAAGGCGCCAAGGACTACACGCCCTGGCAGAACGAATCCTATGCCGAGCCCGTGTACAACAAGAACGGGAAGCCCCAGCGCCCGGACAACTACATGCCCAATGAATACTGGGACTTCAGCAAGACCGGCAAGGAAAACGCCGAGACCTACCTGCGGATGTGCGCGCAGAACAACAGGACGCCAAAGTTCTCCAACCTGCTGACCAAAAACGAGGACGGCTCCTACAGCCTGAAAGAGGACGGATCCACCGACGGGTACTGGAAGCTCCTGATCGACTTCAAGATGTACAACAACGACGGCGTGGGCGTGCCTCAGCAGCCCGTGCAGCCGATCTTCAACGAAGGACCGGCCAGCGATCCGCACACCACGCTGGGCATGCTGGAAGCCTACAAGGGCGGACACCAGAGCTTTCCGGTGGCGCAGGACGTGGTCGACGACTTCGTGAAGCAGTACAAGCAGGACAACCCGCGGGTGCAGTATCAGACGTGGGGCACGGAGCGGGACACGGAGTATATGTCCGCGGTAGAAAGCGGGAACGAGCGGGTACAGGAACGCATGGTGCAGGAAGCCGCCACAAGCGCCGGCGCCATCGAAGATCCGAAACGTCCGGGCAAACCGCTGAAACTCTACCACGGCACGCCGAGCTTTGGATTTACCGAATTCAATACTCCCACAATCTTTACCACAGACAATCCGAGCATCTCTTCTGGCTACGGAGGGAACAGAGGGTATGCGGAACCGCGCAGGATCAGCGATGTATATACACCCGACGACGGCAGCTTCGACACGCTGAAGAAGAACTCTGAAAGCATTATGGGCCGGTCGATCCGCAAGGCCACCGACGCCGACCGGAAGAAGATCATTGAAGAGCTGCAGAAGACGGCGGGACAGCTGCAAGAGCGGATGGACACGCTGTGGACCGATGAAGCCGTTGATACGCTTTATAAAATCCTTGGTGAAGAGACGTTCACTTCGGATCCGGATGAGTACGGTTATACCCGCGAAAATAACTACGATAATGTCTGGGCGTATATGAATACACCGGTATGGGACATGACCGGGTATTCCGCGGAGGAAATCCTTAATTCTTACGCGACGGAGGATATTCGTAACGATCTGGAAAAGTATTTTGCATACAAGGGGGCGTTTCAGCGAGCCATCTCAGACCATTGGGACGAGATAAAAGGCACTCCGGCTGAAGATCTCGCCAACTTTGTACGCGGTTATGACATCGGAGATCTGGCGATATACATGCAGTACTCTCTGATGCAGTCCTTGCGGGAAGACGCTATCATTTATGAGGACACCGGGAAGGTAGGCACGGAAGAAAACCTCCGAGAATCTATCGAAAGGCAGAAGGACCTGGGCTCTTATGAGCTTTACGGTTTTGCCGGTGACAACCAGCTGGTGGTGGACTGCAAGGGGAAGATGTGGTACAACCTCACCGTCCCCGGCCTAGTGGAAGAGAGCACCACGACGGACTCCATCATGCAGGAAGCAAAGAAAGCCGGGTACACATCCGTCCTTTTCAAAGATCTGCTGGATCCTGCCATGAATGACTACGCCAGCAACATCGCGTCCAATGTATATGTGTTCTTCGATCCAAGCCAGGTAAAGAGCGCGGACCGCGTTACCTACGACGACAACGGTGATGTGATCCCGCTGAGCAAACGCTTCCAGACGGGAAACAGGGATATACGCTTCCAGACATGGGGCGGAGGAGATATCCGCCGGAAGCTGGCCGACGCGGAGCGGGAGTACATGGAACACTCCGACGCCAACGACGCCGAGTATGATTACCGCGCACAGCTGGACAAGATTGACGAGCTGCGCCGGCAGGTGCAGGAAGCGGACAGCGTAAACGCCGAAGCTGATAACATCAACGCAGAGACTGATACGAACCCCACCGTAGAATCCCTGGAGCGGGAAGGAAGTGTTCGCCGGGGCGCGGCCTATGACGCCGAGCGGTACGGAGATCCGCATCCGGAGCGCGGACAGATGGGCAGCGACGGCGTGCGCGTGTGCAACACATCCGAAGACCTGGAGGCCGAGCTGAACGATATCGGCGAAGCCAGGATCCGCAACGACACCGGGGAGTACACCGCCAGGATCCGCGCCAAGACGGACAGCGGATACCTGCTGACCATCAACCGCGACGGGAAGAGAGATACCTCCCGGAGCTTCGGCAACATGGGAGAGGCAGCAGCCTATGCCGCGTCGTACATCGAAGGGCAGACGCAGGCCCGTACCGACGCCGAGCTGGACGCCGAGAAGAGCGCGCCAGTCCGCAGACAGGAGCCGATCGAGGCGCTGACCACCGGGCAGGTGCAGGACGAGGCCAAGCGGCAGAAGCAGAACAAAGCCGCCGAGGCGAGCACGCAGTCTCTCCGCGACAGGATCCGCAAGACAGACGAGGAGATCAAGGCGCTGCGCCGTCTGGAAAAGACCACGGGACTGACCGAGACCCAGGCAAAGCACAAGGCGGACCTGCAGGAGACGCTGGAGATCCTGAACGACGAGCTCACATCCCGGAAGGGCAGAGCCAAGGCCAAGAAGGAAAAGGTGGAAGTCAAGGGCAACAAGCCCGTGAGATCCGCAGCGGAAGCGAAGAACAAGCTGATGGATATCTTCCACACGGCAGCGGGGCAGCGAGCCGACACCAACAGGAAGCTGGACGCCAAGCTGGCGGAGATCGTAAGCAGCGGGAAGATCACCGAGCAGAACCGGCAGGACATCCTGGACATGCTGATCGACGCCGGTATGGTGCGGCAGGAAGCGGAGCAGGAGTTCCGGGACGTGCGCGACTGGCTGCGGGGATCCCGCATCTATGTATCCGAGCACGACCGCGCGGACTTCGGAGATGACTGGGACGGGCTGCGTAAGAGCGCCTGGGCCAACGGGATCTACCTGACGAACAACGAGAGCGACCGCAGCGTGGACAGCCTGGTGGGCGAGCTGGCCGAGACCTTCGGGACGAACATGTTCCCGACGGACGACGCCGCGAGCGATATGCTCCGCAACCTGATCGAGCAGGCCGGGAAGGGCCGGAGCTCCATGATCACGTTCGCCGAGGCCGTGAACAACGAAGCGCGGATGGAGCACGTGGATCCGCAGGAGATCTGGGACGACCTGAGCCGGCAGACCGACGAGACGCTGAGAGCGTTCGCCGAGAAGGCCAAGCTGGAAGTGGATCTGAAGGACCGCACCGCGTCTATGCTGGCCACCGAGCGCAAGCGCGCCGAGGACCGCATCGAGCGCATGGCACAGCGCCGGAGAGAATCGCAAATCCGCGAGAAGACCATGAACGCGATCAAACGCCTGGCAAGGCTCCGCGGGAAGGCCGCACCGGAAGTGCGCGCACAGATCGACGAGGCACTGAAGGATATCGACACCCAGGCGCGGCAGCTGACCATCAACGGACTGGAGGATCTGCAGGAGCTGGCCCGCGTATACGACGACGCTAAGAAGGCTGCGGGATACGTGGACGAGGAGAACCCCGGAAACTTCATCAGCAATCCGTACATCGAGCAGCGCCTGGCGAGGCTGACGCAGAAGCACATCGGCGATATGGATATCGACGACGTGATAGAGCTGGGCCGACTGGTATCTGCGCTGGAGAACACCGTAAAAACGCAGAACAAAATGCTGGGCGAAGAGTTCGACGCAGGCATTAAAGAAACTGCGGGCAAGGTCAACGAAGAGGTGAAGAAATCAAAGGGCGTCAATCCGGGAATAAAGCAGGCACTGCACAAATGGTTCACCGAAGAGATGTTCAGCCCGCGCCGGTTCCTTAACACTCTGTCCGGATGGACGGACGGAGCCATGGCGCAGCTGGCTGACAGCCTGGAGAAAGGCCAGACACGCATGCTGGACTTCCAGAGGCAGGCCATGCAGGGCATGGATCCCTTCATGAGTAAGAAAGAAAACAAGAGGTGGTTCGATAACGCCCGGAGCAAGAACGCAAAGTGGACCACGTACAGCGTGGCCAACGGTATGGCCATGGACGGGAGCGGGTTCACGGGGCAGACCATCGAGATCTCTCCGCTGATGAAGGTAAGCCTGTACCTGGCGAGCCTGAATGAGGACAACCTGCGGCACATTCAGACCGGCGGGCTGGTGATCCCGAACAAGGAGCTGTATATCAAGGGAGACATCAAAGAAGCCTACGACCGAGGGCAGACCGTTAAGATGCAGCCCCAGGCAGTGAGGGCCATCGCGTCCACGCTGACGCAGGAGGAGAAGACCTTCGCAGGATACCTGCAGAAGTTCTTCGATAACCAGAGCAAGAACGCCATCAATGAGGTGAGCATGCAGCTGGACGGATTTGAGAGGGCCGGCGTGGACAATTACTTCCCGATCGAGAGCAGTCGGGCGTTTCTGAAGAGCGACGTCTCCGGAGAGGCAAGAGCGGCAACAGTAGAAGGAATAGGATCCATCTCCAATGACCGCGTGCACGCGGGCAACCCGATCATATTGTCTGACGCATATGACACATTCACGCGCCAGGTGGACAACGTGAGCCGGTATTACGGCTACGCGATCCCGATCCGAGACTTCCAAGCCGTAAATAACTTCGTCTTCCACGAGGAAGGCAATCCGTTTGCGGGCAGTATCAAGGACACGATCAATCACAAGTGGGGATCCGGAGCGGAGCAGTACATCACAAAAATGCTGGAGGACATCCAGACGAGCGCTGCATCGAGAAGCGACAGGCTGAGCAAGGGCATGTCGAAAGTCAGAAGCAACATAGCAGGAGCGACACTGACATTCAATCCAAGCGTGGCCGTATCGCAGGTGGCATCTTATCCAGGCGCAGCTCAGACAGTAGGGTGGGACGGGCTGATCGCTGGGCTGAGCATGAAACCGGTGAATGAAAAGCTGATCGAGAAATACACTCCGCTGTTTTGGTACCGTTCGCAGGGATACAGCACAGAGGAGATTGGAGACGCAGCGGCTGCCGCGAAGAAGGGGCCGGTACAGAAACTGATGGCCAGCAAGATTTTCAACTGGATCCAGACGATGGACCGACTCACCACAAAGAGACTCTGGGCCGCAGCGGAGTACCGCGTCACCAAAGACACCGGGCTGAAGCCGGGCAGCAAGGAGCTGATCGACAGCGGCATGGATCCGTACTACCGCAAGGTGGCCGAGGTATACAACCGAGCGATCTACGATACGCAGCCCAACTACACCGAGATGGAGCGGGCACAGATTTTGCGTTCCAAGAGCGACCTGACAAAGATGCTGACCATGTATAAGACAGTGCCGCTGCAGTACTACAACATGATGGCCGAGGCAACGGGGCGGCTCCAGGCAGCGCAGAAGAGCGGGAATAAGGCAGAGATAGCCAAGGCCCGAAAATATGCGCTGGATACATATGGGGGACTGTTCGCGGCGAATGCGGTGTACGTGCTGATCAAGGCAGCGTTTAAGGGCCTGCGCGGAAAGGATGATGATTACCGGGACGAAGAAGGGAACCTGTCTCTCGAAGCCACAGGGAAGAGACTGGGCCTGGATCTCATGGAAACATACGCCGGGTCCGTCATCGGAGGAGCCGAGGCTTTGTCTGTGGCGCAGTATCTGTGGGGTGACGGGAATTACAGCGCGCCGGAGATCAATGTCACATCGTACATGGAAGATCTGGTAAAGGCCAGCAAGAGCATAGGAAGCGCGATCGACGACGGAGACGCCAGCAAGATAGCGAAGGCCATAAAAAATGCGGCGACAACCCTGTCAACAGGATTCGGAATACCCCTGAAAAACGCCGAGACATATCTGCTTGCTCTTACTCGTTGGATCCAGCCGCAGGCAGCGCTGCAGTATGACAGCTTTTTCGGAGGGCTGAACAAGGGCGACTTGAAGACTATGGATCCGGACACCATCGGATCCGCGGCGAGCATCCTCATGCAGAACCGCACCGGGGTGAGCGTGGACCGGGACGCGACCAACGAGCTGAGCCGCCTCTATGCAGCGGGATTCACCGACGCGATACCCACGGCGATCCCGGACAGCTTCAGCTATGGCGGCAACGAGGTCAAGATCAAGGACCGCAAGGCTTACAGGGAGACATGGGGCGGCGTGGTCGGAGACAACCTGGAAGAGTTGACGGCGAGCAGATCCTACACAGACGCCGACGACAAGACCAAGGAGGCGATGATCCGAAAGCTGTACCAGTATGCGACCGTGCAGGCCCGCATGGGCGCGGACCCGGAATACACCGTCGAAGGGAACAGCACATACGGCTGGACCGAGAAGGCGGACGAAGCGATGGAGAGCGGCATGGACCTGCCGACCGTGATCGCGGCCATGACCACCATGAACGCCATGAACTCCGATAAGGTGAACGGGCAGACTGTAAAATCCAAGAAGACCAAAGTCGTGGAGTACATCGACAGCCTGAACCTGGACACCGAGCAGAAGGACGCGCTGTATGAGCTGGCCGGGTACGAGAGCGGATTGGAGCAGGCGCCCTGGCACAGCGGGATCTCCGCCGAGACCGGGTATACCACCGGGACGCCCAAGCCCGTGATCAACGAGGCGGCGCGCAAGAGAGCCGTGGAAGCCAACTATGATCTGCTGACATCCAGCGCGGCGTACAAGGCGGCGGACGATCAGACCAAAAAGGAAATGATAGAGAAGCTGAACCAGTACGCTGAGGTGCAGGGGATGGTAACGACGGATCCGGATTATCTTCCGACAGGATCAGAAGGGTGGACCATTTGGGCAGAGGCGGCAGAGAAGGCCGGCATCGACCTGATCAGCGCGATCGACTACGCCACGCACCTGGATTCGTTCCGGGCGGACTACAATGAATATGGCAAAGCTATCAGTGGGTCCAAGAAAGAGAAAGTCGAGAAGTACATTAACGGGCTGGATCTGACCAACGATCAGAAGGATGTGCTGTATCTGAAGATCTACACCGACAGCAGCCTGAAGTACACGCCCTGGCACGGAGGCAAAAAGAAAAAGCGCCGCAGCGGACGCGGCGGCGGAAGGAAGGGAAGCTCCTCAAAGAGCACCACGCACAAGAGCATCGGCAAGATCACGCCGAAGTATAGCTCCGGCATAGACGTGAGCACATTGTTCCCGTCCGCGTCGACCGCGAGGAAGAACGGAAAGGGGAGTAAGACGCTGGCCGCGGACCTGGCCGAGATCGTGAACAGCGGGCTTGACATCTCCGATCTGTTCAGCTGGACGGGCGCGAAAAAGACCACGCCGAAGAGCAGGACACAGGTTGATTTCAAGCTGTAAATCGCTTACGAAAATGCTTACGGCATCTGTGAGCATTGATAACACAGGGCAGATATAGTATGAGGCGTGGGTTCGACCCCCGCCGCCGGCACCAGAAAAAGGGAAACCTGCAACCGATTGAGGATGCAGGTTTTTCTTTATATATCAATGCCTTGACGGGCAGAGAGCATAGAAAAAATACTTTCAAAAAAGAAAGAAAACTTTCTAATCTGAAAGTATTTTTTCTTTTTATTGCTTACGGAAATGCTTACGAGAAAAAGGCGGATACCGTATTGCGCGCCTTGCTTTCGTCGGAGCGGGCAAGGCGGATATAAATCTTGTGCATAGTAGTGTAGTCCGACCATCCGCCCCATGCCATGAGCTGACGTTCATTGATACCCAAATGGTAACAAAGTGACGCAAAACTGTGACGAAGGCCGTGATTCCCGACGACGGTGACGCCGGCTCTTTTGCAGGAACGCTTGACATCTTCCAGCAGAACGCCGGGCGTGACGGTGGATACCCTGCCTGTCTTGTCCTCCACAGCTTTCAGGGCATCCGTCAGCTGCGGGATCATGATCGGGACCGTGCGGGTGGAAGACCTGTTCTTGTTCGTGCGCTTGTCCACGAAGCCGTCGGGGCCGCGGACACGGGCGCCGAGAACAGTGACGGTGCCAGCTTTCAGATCCACCTTGTCCCACGTGAGCGCAAGCATCTCCGACATGCGCAGGCCGTGCAGCTCCAGCAGTACAGGGATCTCGTAGCTCCTGCCCTTGACGGCATCGCAGAAGGGCCGGATCTCCTCAGGCTGCAGGAAGGGGATCTCGTTCACCGGGACTGTGGCGAGGCGTACATCAGGAACAGGTACGCCCGCATACTTCAGACAGGCGTGAGTGAAGAACCAGGCGTTCTGCACGGTCTTCTCACTTTTGGAGCGCAGCTCGTCGTTGATCATGCGCTGGAAGTCAATGGAGCGGATGGGCTTGTCCATATAGGCGGGGAAGCGGTTGTCTCTGATCTGCTCGTATCCGCGCACAGTGGACGGGGAGAGGACAGCGGTGTACCGCTTGATGTAGTTGTCCATGCACATACGGAGCGTCAGATCCCTGGGAGCCAGACGGGAGGAGCGCCGGCCGGAGCGGTACTCCGCCTTGATCATTTCCGCCTGACGGGTGCACTCCGTCTCCGTGGCTGCAGTGATCGGGATAGATTCACCGCCAAGGCGCAGCTGAACGTGCCAGGATCCGCTGGGCAGTTTTCGGGGCTTCGGGGTTTTCATTGTCCGCCTCCGTCGCTGTATCCGTCTTCATACCCGCTGTTATAACCATAGCTGAAGCCTTCGTCATAACCGTCGGAGAATCCGCGATCATAAGCAGATTCTTCTATGGCGGCGACTTGCGAATCACTATAATCCCCGCATCCACACAGAAAAGAAAGCGCGAGCAAGCATAAGAGAAGCGGATATAGTCTTTTCATTTTATTCTCCCTTGAACATCTGGATGATCTTGATGGTCTTTTCAATATCCTCCGCCGTGGCGTTCTTGGTCAACGAGAAAAGCATACGAATAGAAGGATCATCCCTGGCACGGGTAAGAAGCTCGGTCAATTCGGGATCCCCGTTCACCAGCTCCTCCGGCTGCGGGGGATCGGAGCGCCCGATCAGCGTATCCATATTCACGTTGTAGAAATCAGCGATCAGTTCCAGCGTCTCAAAGTCGGGCTCACGCTTGCCGGTCTCATACATGGCAAGGGAACTGCGGCTTATACCCATGCGTTCGGCGGCCTCCATCTGAGTGAGGCCGTCCTGCTTGCGCAGCCTTATAAGGGTTTCACTGAAAGCGGACATGGCAATAACACCTTCCTTTACTTTATTATACCACGAAGAGTGACACAGGTAAAGAAAAAATGTCACAGAATGTATTGACAAGGGTATATACCTGTGGTATAAAGTGATTGTCACAGATAGCAACAATGAGGGAGGTGAGCGAAATGATGACAGCGATCGAGATAGGGAACAAGCTCAGGGATCTCCGGGGCAAAACGCCGGCCATCGAAGTGGCGGAAGCCATTGGAATCAGCAGATCGGCGCTTGCAAACTATGAATGCGGCATAAGAATCCCGCGCGACGAGATCAAAGAAGTGATCGCGCGTTACTATGGGATGACTGTAGGCGCTCTTTTTTTTAACGAGTAATGTCACACTTAGCGACAATAGGGGGAACAGGAAATGACACCTAACCAATATACCTACACGGCGAAGATCAAACGCCGGGAGCTGTGCGACCTGATGAAGCTCTGCACGATGGTATCGACCGGGAACGACCAGTGGAGCGAGCTGCACGACAAACTGAAGGCGCAGCTGGACGAGCAGGACGAGAAGCGCGGGGTGACGGGATGAAGCATCAGGGAAGGATCTTCGAGTGGCGCGTCAACAAGGAAGGGAGCGAGTGCTTCCGGACGAGATCCCGCAAGGAATTGTATGTGACGCTGGCCAACATGAGAGCCGAGAATCCGGACACGCAGTACACGATCCAGACCAGATACGTCCCGACCAACGGACACGGATCGCCGCTGCTCCTCCCGAACGGGGAGCCGCAATGGTCAACATGGGCGTGACGGCGGACGGCATCGACCACGGGAAGAGCATCATCACCGACTGCTTCGAGGCCGTGGTGGAGAAATTCGAGGACGGATACATGCTGTGCGTGCTGAACGAAACGGGCGTGAGCTGCGCGGAGTGTATAGAGATCTTCGAGCAAAGGTTAGAGAAAGGGGAACGGGGCGATGCTTGATCTTCTGATATGGATCTGGATCCTCTGGCGAGAGGGATGAAGCACGGGAAGAAGCCGACGGTGCGGCAGGCGAAGATCCTACAGGCGCACGGGCTGAAATCAAAAGACTGGCTGATCGAGCGGGAGTCGGAGGGAAAGATCGTAGCCGTACACCGCTACGCGCCGACGACGAGGGTGATCAGCAAAGAGGAAGGGGAACAGGACAATGACGGGGACATGTTTTCTGTGCGGGAATTACGAGACAGTTGAGCGACACCACATCTTCCAGGGCGCTCTCCGGAAGAAGGCGGACAGGCTGAAGCTGACCGTGTATCTGTGCCCGTGGTGCCACCAGTACGACGCGGACAGCGTGCACCGCAGCGGCGAGACGCGGATGATCCTGCACAAGTACGGCCAGCGGAAGGCCATGATCGAGCAGGGCTGGAGCAAGGAAGACTTCATCAGGGAGTTCGGGCGCAACTACCTGGACGACCGGGAGATCGCGGAGCTGTACGACGCGCCGGAGATCAGCGGGGAGTTCGCGCTGATCCGGGAGGAGGTCGAGCTGCCGTGGTGACGACCGAGTGCTACCGATGCAAATACCGCAGCACGATGTTCGGAGAGATCTGCTGCGACTACTGCTGGATCACAGGGCACAGCAAGCTGAAGCTGCCGAAGCGGGCGGACGGAGGATGCCCGGCGTTCGAGGACGGAGAGCCGCTGCGGGTCGAGGTCCGACCGATGGACAACCCGTTCCGCGCGGTCTTTATCAAAGGGAAGAAGGTCACGCACGAAGAGCTGCTGGCGCTGTACAACAGGGGACTGACAGACGGGGAGATCGCCAGGGAGATCGGGAGCGTGAAGAGCACGATCTACAAATGGCGGCACCGGAACAATTTCCCGGCGAACGGGAAACCGCAGGACGGCGGGAGCAAGTACGACTACAAGGTTTTCCGAAAGCTGTACGACCAGGGGCTGAGCGACACGAAGATCGCGCAGGCCGCGGGGTGCGCGGCGTCCACGGTGAGCCGGTGGCGGACGCTGGAAGGGCTGAAGTCAAAAGGGGTAAGCGGATCCGCGCAGATCCTCGACCGGGACAGGATGCGCGAGCTGTACGACGCCGGACTGAGCGACGCGAAGATCGCGCGGGAGATAGGGTGCAACGCCTCGACCATCAGCAAGTGGAGACTGCGGGAGAACCTGCTGCCGAACGGAGTGAAGACATGCCGTACGTGAAGACCATAGAGGTCCCGTACGCGGCTTTGGGCAGGCTCCTGAGAGGATACGGCATCAACGCGGAGAAGCTGGCGGCGATCCTGGAGTGCTCGGTACCGACGGCCAGAGCGAGGCTGAACGATCCGCAGCGTTTCTCCCTGGCGGAGCTGGCAAAGGTGAGCAGAAAAGGACACGTCCCGATCGACGAGATAAGGGACGCGATAACGAGATAAGGAGGAAACATGGAAAGAAAAGCGAGCGAGATCTTCCTGGACCTGTGGCACCAGGCGTCCCTGGGGCAGATGGAGCGCGAGGACTTCGTCGAATGCGCGGAGGCGTACGAGAACATCCTGGAAATGGAGTACATGGAAGAGGACCAGCGGACCGCCTTCATCAATCTGGTGAGGAGCGGGCTGAAGATCGGGAAGCCGGACATGTATCTCGGAGACGAAGAGGAAGAGCGGCGAGAGGACCTGGCGGACAAGATCAACAGCGCGCCGGTGCACCACGAAGGCGAGACCACGGCGAGGATGGCGAAGGAAGTTCAGATCGACCAGCACACGTTCGCGTCCGAAGAGGACGTGGAAGCGGAGATCGAGGCCATGAAGGAGCCGGAGAAACCGGAGGAACAGGAGGAGACACCTCAGCAGCCGCCGGAGCCGGAATCTTCCCATCAAGAGGAAGCCCAGGCGGTAACCGACGGGAACCAGAAACTCAAAGAGCTGTACGAGCGCGAGCATGAAAAGACCGTCAAGGAACACGAGAGGCCGATCACGTGGACCGAGCAGCAGAAGGCGACCAAGCTGCGGAAGATCCAGATCCTGGACCGGCTGCGCCGGGCGCGGGATAATCACGTCTCAGGGCCGACGATCGCTAAGGCGGCGGGCGTGGACGACACGAAGGTATACGCCGTACTGAACGCCGGACAGGTGACGATACAGACCTACGAGAAGATCTCCGCCGGCCTGGAGAAGCTGGGGTACTGATGGTACGCAGCCATTATATCCGGTGCGGGGACTGTCCGGATCTGATAACAGAGACGTGGCGGGACGGATCCGTGGCCGCGATGTGCGCCAGCAGGGAGGCTCCGTGGGAACATCCAAGGATCCTGTCCGTGACGGGCGGACAGGGAACAGAGCCGGGAGAGCTGACGATCAGGGCACGATGGTGCCATGACAAAACAGAAAAGAGAAAGGGGAACAGAAAATGAAAAAGATCATTTGCGGGTTTGCGGCAGGGCAGGCGCTTCAGCTGCTGATGATGTGGGTGACCGAAGGGAGCTCGTATCCCGGACAGCAGTTCGGGCTGTGCCTGGGCGTGGGGATCCTGGTGCTGAGCGGGATGGCGATCGGCGCGTGGAGGGAATTCTTCCCGGTGACAGAGCCGAAGCACGAGACGCCGAAGGCGCCGGCCACGGAGGAGACGGTGAGCCTGAAGCGGATCTTTCCGCAGTGGCAGCTGGAGGACGTGGCCGATATGGACGAAGTGGAAGCGCTGCCGGACGAGCTGATCGTATCCAATAACAGCGTGAAGAAGGTAAGCACCGATGCTTGACGGATACGTGATGGTGGCCGCGCTGATTTGCGCGGGGATCGCGTGGATCCGGGAGAGGAAAGCCGAAGAATAAAAAAGAGGCGCTGACGGATGCGGGTTCCGTCAGCGCCAAGGGGAAAAACAGGGGTTGCGATGTCCCTTTATCCCCATCTTATCAGAAAACCCGGAGACGGGTCAAGACATTATGAAGGGGGATAAACAATGCTGAGCATACAGATGCAGAAATACTGGTGGCTGAAGATCTACAACAACCAGAAGCCGGAGGACTACCGGGAGATCGGGCCGTACTGGGAAAAGCGGTTCCGGTCAATCGGGCTGCTGGACGAGAAGGGCGAGCCGGTGCCGGGCGCCATGGCGGATGTGATATTTCAGAACGGGTTCCGAGAGAAGGCTCCGCGGCTGAAGGCCCGCGTGACGCTGCGGATCCGCGGCGGTGAAGAGAAATGGGGCGCGGCGCCGGGGAAGAAATACTATGTCCTCTCGATACTGAAATGGGAGCGTGTGCGATGAACGAATGGATCAGCATCAGCGAGAAGGAGCCGCAGGCGTGGGACTGGTGCGCCGTGGCCGCGATGGACGGAGACCAGCGCCGGTACACCGTGGCGCAGTGGAAGTACAAGCACTTTGACATGTCGGGGCGCCGGGCCTACTGGCGCGTGACGCACTGGATGAAGCTGCCGCCGGCGCCGGAGGAGAAGACATGATGACGGCAGCGCACTTCCTGGGCATTGGGTTCGCTGTGATCCTGGCGGACATAGCGATCCTGCTGATCATCAGAAAGTGAGGGGAGCATGAGCAGAACGATCCTTTACGGGATAATGGTATTCAACCTGTCGATAGGGACCCTCGCTCTCATAGGGACCGTCGTGCAGACCATGAGATTTGCGGTTTACCTGAAGAAGTGGAAACAGGAAATGAATGAACTGTACAGGCCGAAACAGAGGAAAGACAGATGACCAGGCTGGGAATATTCATGATCCCGTTTACGGCGCTGTGCCTGGTGACGGGGATCACGATACATATCAGACATATGGAGGAGAACGAACATGAGCGAAATCAACGAGGCATCCATTCTTGAAATGGCTATGGGAGCCATCTCGGAGCGGGTCGACTACGAGATGGACAGGGTGATCAAGAACATCCTGGACAGGAACACCAAGGCCACAGCCAAGCGCAAAGTGACGGTGGAACTGACGCTGACGCCAGACGACGACCGACGGGTGATCAGCATTTCCGCGACGGCGAAGAGCTCTCTCTGCCCGACGAACGCGATCGCAACGAGCCTGTACATCGGAACGGATCCGAAGACCGGCGAGCTGCGCGTGCAGGAGATGACGCCGCAGATCCCAGGGCAGCTGTCCGCGTTCGGCAGCGAGGCGCCGGAACGCAAGATTCTGAAAATGGCACAGGAGGGATAAGACATGATTGCAGAAGCTATTGACAAGATTCTTAAGATCGCACATCCGAACATCTACCATGAAGGAGACAAGCTGTACGCCGACAGGGAAATGGTCCTGCTGAATGACGGCAAGAAGCATTTCTCCAGCGTCAGGATGAACGGGCTTCCCGGACTGGTGACGCTGATCCAGAAAGAGGCGGTGAAAATCGCGCCCGTGTTCGTGATGGTGGAGGGGCCGACCCTCGTGTCGGCGTTCACCGCCGCAGACGAGGACTGGCAAAGGGAACCGCTGTACACCGTAGAGGCAAAGACAACGGGATTCGACAGAGGGTACCGGACTTATGAGAAGTTCGTGATCGAACTGCGAAGCCGGTTCGTGCCGAACGAAGGGAGCCAGTATCTTCTGGATCTGCTCAGCCGTATGGACATCACAGAGAGATCGACCAGCGAGGACAACGGAGTCACACAGTCGGTAACGGTACGCCAGGGCGTAGCGCTCAAAGACGCGGAGATGGTGAAGCCGATCGTCTCGCTGATCCCGTACCGTACATTTTTCGACGTGAACCAGCCGGAGAGCGACTTCCTGGTGCGCGTGGACAGAGACGGGTCTATCGGGCTGTTCGAGGCAGACGGGGGAATGTGGCAGCACGCGGCGAAGATCTTTATAACCGAATGGCTGGAGGTAGCCCTGGCCGAAGAGATCAAGAACGGGCAAGTCAGCATCCTGTGGTGACGACATGAAGGGAGAAATCATCATACGGCCCGGCGAGGTGCCGGAAGGAGCGCCGGAAGGCGCGGTGATCATGGCTTATCAGATCCACGGGGACGCGGAGCTGACAGGCCTGGAGCGGATCGCGGTGATGTATCACCTGGCGCAGGCGCTGGCTTTCACGGATGCCGACTGGGAGATCCTGCAAGCCATGGCGGCGAACGAGCCGCCGTTCGACGAGATGATCACGGAGGGCTACTCGATCGGCATGAGCGGATGGGTGGAGGACGACGATGGCGAAGACGATTGAGCTGAAGCCGTGCCCACTGTGCGGGGCGCCGGGGAAAGGGAAGAGGAGCGAGACGTCCTTCCCGCACGGATGGGTGGGCTGTCCGGAGTGCGGGCTGTATATCAACTGGGTGCACGATCCGAAGGACGCCGTGCGGAAATGGAACAGGAGGTATTATCGTGAGCAATCTCAGGCAGGATGAGCTGTATGCATTCCTGGCGAGCCGCGAGGACTGGACGCCCATGAGGGACGTGGCCGGGAATCTGCGGGAATTCTACGGCTGGGGCTGGGGATCCAGCGGCTTCCACAACAGCGCGATAAGGCGAATGATCACCGAGGATATCGAGAAGATCAACCAGAGCGACGAGTACGACATGATCATCATCAGCGGGACCAAAGGCGTGAAGCTGGCCACCAGGGGAGAGTTCATGCGGTGGGTACGCAGCGAGTACGCGGAGATCTTCCGGAAGCTGGAGCGGGTGCGGAACCTCACAAAGAAGGCCGGCATGGACGGACAGCTGAGCCTGGAAGAGACGAGGATCAGGGAAGTGTTTCCTGAGGAGGAGAGCGCATGACATACGCGGAACAGGTACTGGACGCCATCAGGCGGATCGCAAAAGAGCTGGCGCGTCTGAACGACAATATCGAAAAGCTCACAGCGAAAGAGAGGGATCCGGCATGAACGAGTGGGCAGCCTTCTGGATCGTGATGGGCGTGCTGAGCGCCCTGGTGCTGTGGCATGAATGGGGGAAGGATCATGGGTAAGAGACTTGTGCGGATAGACGTGGACGCCTGGGGAGGCGGGCTGACGGTAACGGAATACCCAATCGTAAAGGAGACAGAACACGTGGTGTTCATCGTCCGGGAGCGGGAGAGGAAGAACCCGGAGACCGGGCTGAAGGAGAAGATCCGCGTCGCCGGTCCGTTTAACCGGAAGGACATCGGGGTGATTTGCTGCAGCAACCAGCGGATGATCCACGGAGCGAAGCGGATGTACCTGGTAAGCAGCACCGAGGATCCGCTGAAGGAACGGGGCATACGCAACAGCATATGGGATATGATGCAGGAGATCCGCGGGGAGCTGGGCGAGGCAACCAGGATCCTGGGAGACCTGGAATACAAATACAGCTAAGGAGGACAAAGACATGAGATTCTTCACGGAAGAGCAGTACGAGAAGAGGCTGGCTGAGGCGCGAGAAAAGGGAGCCCGCGAAGCCTCGGAGTGGCGGGAGAGACTGGACATGGATAGGAATCTTCGCGAGATGATCGAGGCGGCCACAAACGAGATCCGGTTTACTCTTAACGAGCACAAGGAGAAACTGGAGCATTTGGAAAAGTGCATCGCGGATCTCCAGGGCGAAAGCGGAGTGCTGAAGAAGGCGGAGCCCACGGCGAGCGAGACCCCGGTCCGAGAATACAAGGTAGGAAGAAGAAACCTCGAAGGCTGAGAACAGCGCCCGACCGCGGTCGGGCGCGCATCTGAACCTTCGAGCACATATATATAATTCGCGCGCACGCACACGCGAATTTATGACGGGGCTCATAAGCGTCTAACATTAGGACAAGGGGACCGAAAGTGAGAAAGCTCATGGAGTACAAGATCATATCCGGGAGGACGGTAGAGATCCGGCGCGTGCTGATGTCCGTCCGAAGGCAGGACACTCTGCCCAAGCGCCGGGGACTCAGAGTCAAGGGGAAGACCAGCCTGAAGAAGATCCTGGCCAATGAGCGGGAAGCCGTGAAGAATCTTGCCCGATTGATTAACTGCAACTTCGGTCCGGGGGATATGTGGCTGACTCTCACGTATTCCGACGATCGTCTTCCTGAGAGCATCGAAGATGCGGCCCAGGATTTTGCGAAGACCTTGCGGAAGCTCCGGGCCATGGTGAAGAAAGAGACGGGGAAGAACCCGATCTACATCGCCTCGCCTTCCCAGATAGATCCGAAGACGGGGGAGACGGTGCGGCTGCACTACCATGTGCTGATGCCGGCGATCGCCTACGAGCAGATCATAAAGCTTTGGCCGCAGGAGGATGTGACATACCGGCGCCTGGACGGACGCGGGGACTACACCGGCATAGCCAGGTACATCTGCAGCAACGCCATCAGGGAACCGGGGAAGAAACGCTGGTCCTCCTCGCGGGGGCTGAAGCAGCCGATCTACACCGAGCCTGTTCCGGTCCGCAGTGGGGAGCGGGTGGCCATACCGAAGAACGTCAGCCTGAAAGAGAAGACGGAACTGATAGACGCGGAGACGGGGATGCAATCTCTGTATGTACGATTCACGAAGCTAAGGAATGATAAGGACGGCTCGCGTGTCTCTGCACGCGCAACTCATTAGACTTTTTTGTCCGGGGGTGAGAGCGTGGATCCGCTGATAGCGAAGGACTATATCGAATCATGTCTGAAGATCCGGACGAAGAGCGGGGCGATCGTGCCGTTCAAACTGAACGCGGCGCAGCGCAAGCTCTACGATGTGGCGCGGCGCCAGCAGGAGAGCGGGCGTCCGGTGCGGATCATCATCCTTAAAGCGCGGCAGCTGGGCTTCTCCACTTTGACGGAGGCCCTGATCTTCCACGCCTGCGCGACGCGCCCGAACACAACGGCGCTGATCGTGACGCACAGAGAGGACGCCACGGCCAACCTGTTTCGGATGAGCAAGCTCTATTACGACGAACTTCCGGACCCGATCAAGCCCATGCTCAGGATGTCGAACGCGCAGGAGCTGGTGTTCGAGAATCCGACGCGGAGCTCAAAGGAAAAGGCAGAGCGGCCAGGACTGAGGTCCAGGATCCGCTGCGCCACCGCCGGCGGAAAAGGGATTGGCCGTTCCGATACGCTGCAGTGCGTGCATCTTTCGGAGTACGCCTTCTGGCCGGAGGGATCCGACGGGAAAGCCGCCACTTTGACGGGGATCCTGCAGGCCGTACCGTCCACACCGCAGAGCATGGTGATCATAGAGTCCACGGCCAACGGGTACGAGGACTTCAAAGAACGATGGGACGCCGCGCAGGCGGGGGAGAACGACTTCGAGGCCGTGTTCTTCGCATGGTTCGAGAACCCGGAGTACGCCATGGAACCGGTGCCTGGGGCGGAATGGACCCAGGAGGAGCGGGATCTGGCGGAGAGATACAACCTGACGGACCGACAGCTGCAGTGGCGGCGCTGGTGCATCGCCAACAACTGCGGCGGGAGCCTGGATATGTTCCGGCAGGAGTATCCGAGCAATCCGGACGAGGCGTTCCTGCATTCGGGCACGGGCGTTTTCGATAACGAACAGGTGATCATACAGCGGGAAGTTGCTCCGGACCCGATCAGACGAGGGCGCTTCGTATGGGACGAGGACAGTTATCACTGGGAGGACGATCCGATGGGGGAGATCCAGATCTGGAAGGACCCGGAGGAAGGGCATCCCTACGTGCTGGCCGGAGACACCGCCGGAGAAGGGTCCGACCTGTTCACCGCGCATATGATCGACAACGTAATCGGAGAACAGGTGGCGTCGCTGCGGAGGCAGTTCTCAGAGCCTGAGTATGTGAAGGCGGTGTACGCGCTGGGCCGATACTACAACGACGCGATGATCGCCCTGGAGACGAACTTCTCCACGTACCCGGTCATGAAGCTGGCAGAGATGGGATATCCCAACCAGTATAGCCGGGAGCGGGAAGACACCTACACCGGACAGCTGCGCAAGAGCTACGGCTTCCGCACAGACAGGAACAGCAGGCCGAGAGCCATAGCGGGACTGGTGGAGATCTTCTCCGCGCATCCGAGCTGGTTCAAAGACCGGGAGCTGCTGGGCGAGATGCTGACCTTCGCCTACAACGAGGATCACCGCGCCGAGGCCATGGCCGGGAAGCACGACGACCTGGTAATGGCGGCGGCGATCTGCTATGCGACGCGGCACCAGCAGCGGAGCACAGTGCTGGAGAAGCCGGAGCCGAAACATGAAAAGCTGATCACGCAGCTGGAGCGGCGATCAAGGAGGAGACGCAGATGACGAAGCGGAAGAACGATTCGACACGGTTCTACCCGATATCCTGCAGCAGGTCCATAAGGGAGCAGCGATACATCCGCGCCAAGCTGGACCTGTGGAAACAGCTGCCGGAGGAGGAGAGGCAGAGCATACGCGACCTGATAGACCGGATCTCCGTGGGCGGCGTGGAGCGGGTGGCGCTGACAGCCGTGGTGCTGAGGGGCGTGAGTCCGAGGATAGCGGCGGAGCGGTACCGGATCGGGAAGGGCAGGGTGTATCAGATGCAGCGTGAATTCTTCGAGAAGGTGAAGCTATGGCCCTGACAGTACGGCAAAAGAAATTCGTGGAGGAGTACCTGAGGACCGGGATCGGGAAGCAGGCGGCCATCGCGGCGGGATACAGCAAGCGATCCGCAGAGCAGCAGGCGTCGCGGCTTTTATCCATGCCGGAAGTGCAGGCTTATCGGAGAGAGCTGGAGAAGAAGCTGTTCGACGAGCTGGGGATCAGCGAGGCGTGGATCGGGAGGCGCCTGGTGGAGATTGTGGACCGGAGCATGACGGCGGTACCGCATATGTCATGGGATCCGGACGAGAGGAAGAAGGTGCAGGACGGAGACTGGATCTTCGACGCCGGGAATGCCATAAAGGCGCTGCACGAGCTGGCGATCCAGATGGGATTCGCAAAGGGAGAAGAAGAGACGCAGGAACAGAGACGGTCCTTCGAGGACTGGCTGGCGGAGCAGAACAGAACATCGAGACTGTAGGAGCGGGCGGAAACGTCCGTTCCTTTTTGCATGAAAAGGCGCAAAGCATTGAAAATGCTGGGAAAAAGTCGGGGAAGATTCGCGGCGTAAACCCTGTAGCATGATAAGTGCCGGTGATATAGGCGCATGAGCGGGATCCCGTAAGGGTGGATGCGGACGCGCCATACACGGAGGAGGGACATAATTTAACCAGCACCCTCCTCCGCCGGTAAAATTCGCGGGCCGCCGGCAGCACAAGGCGGCAAAGGAGAATCTATATGCCGGAAGAAATCGAAATCAGCAATAGGCAGGCTGAAGAGGAAGTCGTAACTCCTCAGGACGCGGAAGACGCGGCGCAGGACGCCGAGGGTGCAGAGAGTTCTGAGAACCCCGAACAGAGCCGTCAGACGCATGAAGACAACAGAAAGTACCAGGCGGCACGCAAAGCGGGCGAGGACGCTGGGTACCAGAAGGCCATGGACGAAGTGAACCGGCGCCTTGCCAAGACGGGTATGCGCGACCCGAAGACAGGGACGGTGTTCACGAACCTCAAAGACCTGGAGCGTTATGCCAAAGCGGTCCGGGACGAACGGATCCAGAAGAGGTCCGAGGAAGAGGGACGTCCCGTGCAGGAGATCATCGAAGAGGAGGACGCGCGGGATTACCTGGCCGAAAAGAAAGCCGAGCAGCAGGCTGCCCAGCAGCAGAAGGCCGCAGAAGATGAGATGAAAGAGTGGATCACGCAGGACGTGGCGAACTTCACGACGGAGTACCCGGATGTGGATGTCACCAAGCTGTGCGAGAACAAGAGCTTTCAGCGTTTCTGCGGGAGCCGTTTCGGCAAAGAACCCATGGCCGAGCTGTACGCCGACTGGCTGGATCTGGTCGGGTCCGCACAGAAGGCGGCTGTGGCAAAGAAAGATTCCAAGACTTCGCGGAGCACCGGTACCGGCAGCGGAGCGGGATCCGAAACTCTGACTGCGGCACAGCAGAGGAACCTGGACGAGTGGAACCGGGAGAATCCCGATCAGAAGATGACGGCCAAAGAGTTCCTGTCCAGACTGTAAAAACAAAAACAAAAATGGAGGGAAGAACATGAAACCCATTCAGAGCGCGAGCGGGCATGTGGGCCTGTCCACGCGCAATTATCCCATCGCGTACAACACCGCCATTTCGGCGGGCCAGGTCGTGAAGCTGAGCGCGGGCCTGGTCGTAGCCGCGACCGCCAACGAGTCTTCGGCCATCCTGGGCATCGCCGCCGAGAACCATCCCGGCACCAGCGATCCCCTGAACCCGCGAGCCGACGGTACCGAAATCCTGGTGTGGGACGATCCCGATCTGATCTTCGAGTGCCCCGCGCCCAAGTTCACCGCTTCCGGCGGCAGCGCCACCACCGTGACCGCCGCCACCAGCCAGGTGGCCGGCACCACCGCCGACATGTTCAACGGCGGTTTCCTGGCGAGCCCCAAGGGCAAGCTGCGCCAGATCACCGACTTCGCCAACAGCTCCAGCACCAACACGTTCACGGTTCCGTCCGGGGAGACCGCGGCGAACAACGACGTGTACACCTGCTATCCGCCCGTCGGCTTCAAGACCGGCTACCGTCTCGACACTGCTCTGAGCGGGCTGATCCTGAGCGCCACAGGCCTGAGCGCCATCAAGGTGGTGGGCCACGACTTCGAGCGCGGCATGCTGAAGCTGAAGGCTTACTTCCACGTCCTGGGCACACAGGAAACGGACGCGACCTAAGTGAGGAGGTAGGAAACAATGTCTAATTTCAACAACTGGAAATCGGATAACTATGCGTTCGTGGGCAAGTCGTTCGACAACGCCTACGCGAACCGCATGAACAAGCTCAGCCCCATCATCGGCGAGGTCAACGCCAAGAGCGTCGACTATGAGCTGACCGGCTCCGGCGGCTACGGCGAGCTGCCCCGGTACGAGGGCGAGCTCAACGAAGGCTCCCTGATGCGCGGGTTCAAGACCATCATCACGCCCGACGAGTACAGCCGGTCCATCTCCGTGGACTACAAGAAGGCCCAGATCGACAAGATGGGCGAGTGCCGCAGAGTCGGCTCAAAGCTGGGCGACAGCGCGGCCCTGACCGTGTACGTGCACGCCCTGCGGATGTTCGCCAACGCCTTCAATTCCGACGGCCTCCACAACGGCGGAGACGGCGTGCCCTGGGCTTCCGCCTCTCACCCCGTGGCGTCCAAGGGATCTTCGGGCCGTCGGTTCATCGTGGATCCAGACTCCGGGACCTACTCCAACCTGCTCAGCTCCGCGCTGAGCGTGAGCGCCATCACCACGGCGCAGACCGCCGCCAACCGCTTCGTGACGCCCGACGGCCTGCCGTTCCTGTGCGAGATGGATACCCTGCTGGTTCCTCCCGAACTGGAGGCGACAGCCAAGCAGATCTGCGGCGAGCACGCCAAGCTCTACCCCGATCAGGTGGATCACGTCAACCCCGTCAGCGACATGCAGTACATCGTCATCGGCGGCGGCAAGGACGGGTTCAGCGGCACCCAGTGGGCGATCTGCGACCGCCGGCTCATGAAGGAGCTGGTCAACATCGTCTACATCACCCGGCCCCGCGTGATGCCGTCCCAGCTGGACAACCCGCTGAAGGACATGTACACCGCGTACGTCGACTTCGGCTGCGGCTGGGGCGACGCCCGGCAGATCATCTTCTCCACCGGCGCCTGATAAGGCGATCGTATAAAGCAGCGGGAGGGCGCTCGCCCTCCCCTGCGACGTGACGGGGAGGTAAATGATGCAAGATCAGGAGCGCTGGGAACAGAACACAAAAGAGCACAAAGATTATAGCGAGCGCATCAACGCCCTGGAGGACCGCATGGCAAAGCACGACGTACAGTACGCCGTGATTAACACCAAGCTGACCGCGATCTTGTGGGGCGTCGGAGTGATCGGGACCGCGCTGATCGGCGTGCTGGTGAAGTTCGTATTCAACGTGTGAGGTGATCAATATGCCCGACTGGATGGTAAGAACGATCAAGACGTTCATTCAGGCTTTCTTTGGGACGCTGGTCCCGGAGCTGTGCGCCGTGCTGAACGCCGGCTTCCCGGAGAACTGGCCCGCCTTCTGGGCGGTGATCGCTCCGTTCGTAGCCGCGGCGCTGTCGGCGGGGATCTGCGCAGCCTGGAATATCATGAGTGAACGGCTGAACGACAAGGAATAGCTGCTATGAAAAAGACGCTGTAAGCAGAAAGCAGGGAGGATCCGAACGGACCTCCCTGCAGAGTGCATTAAGGGAGAGCTTATGAGTGCCATAGAGAAGGCCTGCGCGTGGGCGAAGGCCATAGCATACGACGATACCCACGGATACGATCAGGGATCCCGATGGGGCCCGGACTACGACTGCAGCTCGATGGTGATCTCCTCTTGGAAGCAGGCGGGCGTGCCGCTGACGTGCACCTATACCGGGAACATGAAGCAGGACATGCTGCGGCACGGCTTTCGCGATGTCACGGCGCAAGTGAATCTCGCCACCGGAGCGGGACTGCAGGCAGGCGACGTGCTCCTCCACGAGACGCAGCACACGGCCCTGTATATCGGGAACGGGCAGGTAGTGAACGCGGGCGGGAACGAGAACGGCGAGGTCTACGGCGGGAAGACCGGGGACCAGACGGGCCGGGAGATCCGCGTGATCGGATACTACAACCATCCCTGGCAGTGCGTGCTGAGATACATCGAGAAGGAAGAGACGCCGAAGAACCAGGCGCCGGCGACGACGCCGACGGACAAAGAGACGCTGGATACATACGTGGTAAAAAGCGGGGAAAGCCTGTGGACCATCGCAGGGAAATTCGGAACGACCGTGAGCACACTGGCTGCTCTGAACAATATAAAGGATCCGGACAGGATCTGGGTAGGGGACGTGCTGAAGATCCCGAAGGCGCAGGAGAAACCGCCAAAGCAAGACCAGCAGGCCGCGCCGAGGTATAACACGGTGACGGTCAAGGTAAAAGCCGAGACGCTGGAACGGTGGCAGAAAGAAGCCGGGAGCATGAGTCTCGGAGAATATTTGGATGAGGTCCTATGAGCATACGGGAAAACATTATTATCTGGCCGACAAGCCCGAAACAGGAACCGGTGGAGATCCAAATCGACCAGCATACATACATGACGGTCGGGACTGATGAGACGCCGGAGAAGCCTGCGCGAAGGAAGAAGGCGAAGAGATCGGAGGGATCCGAGTGACTTTAGGCGAAGGCAAAGACAAAGTATACATGCTGCTGGATGAGCACAGCGCCGGCGGGGATATCGAGCACGATGAAGACATCGAGCTGAAGATGGCGTACTTCTTCGATATCGCGCAGAAGAACCTGGCGCAGATCGTGCCGGTGATCAAGACATCGGAGTTCACGGCGGACGGGGAGCAGGAAGAATACTACATGCCGTCGGACTTCCGAAAACCGTACCGCATTTACCGGGACGGAAAGATCGTGACGAAGCGGTACCGGTGGCGGAACAAGGTCCTGATCGTGCCGCTGAGCGACGAGGGATGTCACTTCGAGATCGACTACTACGCGATCCCGGCGAGCATCAACGCGGAGACGCCGGACGATTACGAGTTCGAGGTACCGGAGGACGCGGCGCAGTGCCTGCCGTACTGGGTGTGCGCGCAGAACCTGCTTCCGGACCTGGTGATGGATTACAGCGTGTACCTGGCGATGTACAACATGATGGTATCCCAGCTGGATACGAGCCTGCCGGGAGACAACACGAGGCTTCGTCAGGCACTTTACGGGTATTAAGCCATGGCGGGATGGACACAATCGGCGCCGACGCTGCCGAGCGGATCCAGCTGGAAAAAGGTCACCACAGGCGGGCGGAAAGAGAACAACGTCAGCGTCAGCACAGACGTTTATATCGCCCGTCTGGACAAGAACAACGTGGCCATCCGGTTCCGGATGACATCCAGCGAGGGCGAGTACGGGACATTCTACCCACCGGGCTGGGTGGGCTTCAAGGTCGGGAACAGCACGAAAGCCTACGGCTGGGGACGGAGCGTGACAGCCTACTGGACAGGGACTCTGAACGAGGGATCATCGTACGGAGTTTCAACCGGCGGCGGAAGCGCCAGCTCCTCGCCATTCGACCACGCGACCTATGCGAGCGGGACGGCCAAGGGGTCGGCATACCTGACTCCGGTGTACACGGTCTCGTACTACTCCAACAACGGAGCGGGATCCACGGCCTCGCAGAGCAAGACCTGGGGATACGCCGTAAACCTGTACAGCTGCGGGTGGACGAAGCCGGGGCACACCTTCGCGGGATGGAACACGGCAGCGGACGGAAGCGGATCGGGCTATTCCGCGGGACAGAGCTACAGCACCAACTCCAACCTGACGCTGTATGCTATCTGGTCGCCGAACACCTTTGCCATTACCTACAACGCCAACGGCGGGAGCGGGACCACGGCGGCACAGACGAAGACCTACGGCGAGAGCCTGCCGCTGAGGGCCAACGGATTCACCGCGCCGACGGGATATCACTTCGTGAACTGGAACACGGCAGCAGACGGGACGGGCACGAGCTACGAAGCGGGAGGAACGTACACAGCGAACGCTGCGGCCACGCTGTACGCGCAGTGGGCGCCGGATACATACGCAGTCACCTTCGACGGGAACGGTGCGGACGGAGGCTCACAGGCACCTGAGACAAAGACCTACGGATCCAGGCTGGTGATCCCCGGATGCACATTCACCAGGAGCGGATACAGCTTCAGCGCCTGGAACACGGCAGCGGACGGGACCGGGACGAGCTATACCGCCGGGAGCTACTACGAGACGAACGCCGCGGTGACTCTGTACGCGATCTGGACGAAGAACAATATCCCGGTGTACGTGAACGACGACGGAACGATCCGCCAGGTCGTGAAGGCGTACATGAATATCGAAGGAACGGTCTATGAGGGGCGGCTGTTCATGAACGTGGGCGGCACGATCTGCGAGATCGGGTAGGAGGACAATATGAGTTTTACGAGTCAGAAGATAACGGATTCCGACATCACGACCTACGGAGTGCAGAGCCAGCCGAATAAGCTCGCGGGATCCGCACAGCAGAACAAGCAGGCTTTCGATAAGCTGATCACCGAAGTGGTGAAGGCGAAGCTCAACGCCTTGATAGACGAGCTGACGGCCATCACGGCGGCGGCACAGATCGGAGCGGACGTGGACGGACTGACTTCCACCAACGTGAACGACGCACTGGCTGAGCTGCTGGCGGCCATGCAGTATATCTCGCAGGGAGGCGTGGCGCCGGGAAGCGTAGGAGAAACGGAGCTGGCGGCCACGCTGGAGATAGGCGACAGACTCGTCGGGGTATTGCCGGCGAATGTCGGGATCAAGAGCGGGCCCACGGTCCCGACCACATCGGACATCTCAAACGGGCAGATCTATTTCATGTATGAAGGAGGAGAGTAAACATGTCTATACCGGAATACCCCATCAATCCGACGGAGCAGTACCTGGCTGCCATGCTGGGTGAGGACGTGGAGCTGCCGGAATATCCGATCACCAGGGAGCATCAGTACCTGGCCGCGCTGGTGGGGCAGATGGGAGATATTAAGACAGAGATAACCGACCTGGAGCGGGCGATCATCGCGGACAACCGCTGGTCGGATCTGCAGGCCATCGTGGACGAGGGACGCGCCGCAGCCGTGCTTCCGGTTGGTACCCGCATCGACGACAACTGGGAGAAGGCCGCCGGCACCAAGTACGAGGCGCCCTGGGATGTGGTCCATCATTACGCCGACGGGTCCATGGCTCTCTGCTGGCACTACGCGTATCCGGACGGCATAAACTTCGACGCGCCGGAGGCGATCTACTACGCCGGCGAGGACGGCCTGGCCGCCGGGACGTACTACATCGAGATCGCGTACAAGTACGGCGACGGCTGGCTGGTGGGCAACAAGATCTACTTCACGCTCACGTCGGCCATGGACGCCGACGATCAGCTGTTCATCGACTGCGGGAAAGACGCGAAAAACGACCCGGCGAACGGCAGAACCTGGAAGGTCTTCGCTAAAGGCAGCACGACCGTGAAGCAGAGCGGCACCACCGCCGCCAGCGGCACCGGCACGGAGCTGGGAAGCACCTCTTCCGCAAATCCCCACCGCACCAACGGCCAGATCAACGCGCCGAGCCGCGTGGTCTACGGGTATAACCGCTGGTCGCAGTCGGCGATCCGGCAGTGGCTGAACAGCGAAGCCGCGGCGAACGCCTGGTGGTCTCCTCAGAACCCCTGGGACCGTCCCAGCGAGCAGCTGAACATGCGCGGTTTCCTCGCCGGCCTGGACCCGGATCTGCTGGCCATCATCCCCACCGTGGACGTGGTGACCGCGCTGAACAGCCAGGAAGGCTTCGAGGATCCCCTGGAGACCACGCAGGATAAGATCTTCCTGCCCGCGCTGAACGAGTGGGACATCGCGCCGGAGCTGGCCGGAGAAGGCGAGGCGTGGGACTACTACAAGGCCCTGGCCGAGGAGGCCGGGCTGTCTGGACAGTTCCAGCGCGGCAGCACATACCCGATCCTGATCAAGTACAACGTCTCCGCGAAAACTTCCGCGGTCAACGTATGGCTGCGCTCTGCCTATCGGGGCTACGCGTACATTGAGTGGTACGTGTACACCAGCGGCGGCGTCGGCACCAACTACGCGTGCACCGGGGTTAGGGGCTGCCCGGCCTGTATCATCAAGAAATCGACATAATCCCGCCCGCACACCTGCGGGCGGATCCCAGAGGGACAAATGGCA
>Ga0310696_10001163_pt1 | contig 38680 bp, 60 predicted proteins | sample AusTroGonzalo_MG_4_FD_203885 | JGI IMG/M metagenome (GOLD analysis project Ga0310696, IMG submission 203885) | Bovine rumen microbial communities from tropical cattle in Woodstock, Queensland, Australia - Gonzalo_02 (v2) (version 2) | ecosystem: Host-associated > Mammals > Digestive system >... | reverse complement strand
TGGAAAACGATTATATCGGAACTCTTGTTAAGAACAACGTTGGTAAAAATCCAAACTACGGGACTCTTCACAATAACATAGTCAATAAGGTTTTGGATAAAACCGAAAAATATAACAAGGCGTCGAGCTCCAATAGATATGTTTCCGGACGAAGGTGGGAAATGTAATGAAAGTCAATCTAGTGAGTGTTCAATATCAACCAAATCCAGCCGTCTATAAAGAATGGCTTACATATCATCACGCTCTTGGATTTGACAAAATTTTCATATTTGACAATAACATAACTTTGGCTGACAAAAAATCCGCTGAGCCCTTGCCGCAGATGTTTGATAACGTTACTGTGATAAAAATCAAACACCGTATAAACGGGACGCAAAATTTTAGATGGGATTATGAAAACCTTTATCTAAAAGATTGTGATTACTATATTGTGCTGGATAGCGACGAATATCTATATTTCAATAAAAATCAAACCGTTCAAGAATTTTTGTCGAACTATAAAGAATTGGATTGGCATATGCTGTTAGTCCCTTGGAAGGATATAGGTTCTAATAAGCTGATAGAACACGGAAAAAGCGTTGTGTCAGATTTCAGAATGGTTGTGGATGATTCGGTTAAAGGTATTAAAACAGGTTCCATTAAAAATCTAGCAACAGGTGAAAGAAGTTTGGATTGTGGTGTAAAAACTTTTTTCAAAACATCTGCCATCACCGATGAGAAAAAAGACCACATGCACTATTTGGAAAAGACCAAAAATGTGGACATCTATACTGAAGAAAGAAAAACGATGATAGTGGATATTGTGTTTGAAAACGCGTATAAACTAGACAAATCTGTTGCTACAAGGGAAGACTATAGGGAAATTAAAGGTGAAAACACCTATGGTTGTGTGTATCACTATAGATGGACTTATTCGGACGATATAGATAAATGCCTAGCTAGGTCTGATTCTTGGTATGGCAAAAACTCGTTGTTAAAAAATTCATGGTCTTGGAACAGAGGGTATGTTCCGCGGAACGGTAAAAAGGCCGAAGGCTATAAAAATAGGTGGGGCGTCATATTCAAGGACAATAACAAAGAAGATTTGTCTATGGTAAATCGGTTTAAAGAACTGGGTATTTGGGATTCGTTGAAAGAACCATGATCGCGGCGCCGATATTATGAAAGTCAATCTAGTGAGTGTCCAATATCAGCCTAACTTGGCGGTTTACAAAGAATGGCTCGCATATCATCATGCTTTGGGTTTTGATAGGATTGTCATATTTGACAATAATGTAACTTTGGATAGAATCGCCGACGCAGAACCTTTACCACAGATGTTTGATAACGTAATGGTCATCAAAATTAAGCACAAGGTAAACGGGTCACAAAATTTTAGATGGGACTATGAACATTTGTATTTAAATGATTGCGATTATTTCATAACGCTAGACGCAGACGAATATTTGTATTTCAATAAGAATCAGACCGTTCAAGAATTTTTGTCGAACTACAATAAAGTTGATTGGAACACGTTGGCGGTTCCTTGGAAGGATATAGGTTCTAATGTTCCAATAGAAAACGGGACCAGTGTTATTCGTGATTTTAGAATGATAAGCGGAAAAACTGGCATACAAAATCTGAACACCGGGACCCGATCACCATGCAATCAGGTGAAGTCGTTTATAAGAGCTGGTGCGGTAAATGATAATGTAAAAGACAGCATGCACTATTTAAGAGACACAAAGGACGCTGTATTATATGATGGTGAAAACAAGAATGGTGCTTCATGGCTTTTAGGTGATGACGGTAAGGCATACAACCTTAAAGGCGATTTAGTGAAAAGTTTTTCTTGTGGGTGTGAAGATAACGGAATAGCGTGTATTTATCATTATAGATGGACGTATTTAAATGATATATCACAATACCTAAAAAGGTGTAAAGTGTGGTATGATTACTATAAAGGCGAAAATTGGAAATGGTCTAGGGTTTACGGATTAAACGATTCTAATGTGTCCAAATATAAAAAGAAATGGTTTGAAATTTTCAAGGACAATAACAAAGAAGATTTGTCTATGGTGAATAGAATAAACGAAATGGGTGTTTGATATGAATTTGAAATATAGCTTAGAAGATATTTTTTATGCCAAAGCCGATGAACACGGAATGTCTTTGGACTTATCCAACCCAAAGACCCTTACAGATAAGATGATTTGGTTGGAATTATATGATCCGTCCAACCACTTAAAACCGATATGTGCCGATAAAATTGGTGTTCGTGAATACGCCAAGGAAAAATTGGGCAAGGATATTTGTGTTCCCCTAATCAAAGTGTATGAATCTCCCGAAGAATTTTCTTTATCTGAGCTTCCGTCCAAGTTTGTTCTAAAGTCTAGTAACTCATACAACCAGAATTTAATATGCACCGATAAAAATAATTTGAACGAGACCGACGTTAGAACCAAAATGAAAAATTGGGGGTCTGTGGTGCACGGAATAAACACATGTGAACCTCACTATCTATACATCCAAAGAAGATACTTTGCTGAAAAATTTATCTCCACCAAGGGTCAGAAGGATTTGGTTGACTACAAATTTTTGTGTTTCAACGGACAACCAAAATACATGCAGTTGATTCAGGATAGACACGGCCCTAACAAACGACTGCAATACTACGACATGAACATGAAATTCGTGGACATCTGTCGAAACGACTTTAAGAACAGACCTGATATGAAATCAAATGACGTGCTGCCGAAATGTTTTGATTTGATGAAAGAATATGCCACTAAACTGGCGGCTCCGTTCAAGTTCGTTCGGGTGGATTTTTATGAAGTTGGAAACAAGGTTTACTTGGGTGAGATGACATTTACTCCTGGGACTTGTTTCATTAAATATAAGAATCCCAACACAGATAGAATGTTGGGTGATATGCTAAAACTGTAAGAGGTTGATATGAAAGCTTTGATACTAGGAAATGGAACTTTGGGCGAAGAGCTCAAGAAAATAACAGGTTGGGATTGTCTTAATAGAGACGAGTTCAAACAATTCGATTTCAACGATTTGGAATCGTATAAAAGTGCTTTGAAGGGATATGATACCATAGTGAACTGCGTTGCAGATACCAAAGTTTATCTTGGAGACAAGGACGTAATGTTCAAGACCAATTTCAGGTCGGTTGCCGAATTGGCTAGATATTGTTCAGTCACCGGAAAGAAATTGGTCCACTTCAGTTCAGACTATGTGTATGGGTTCTCTTCAAAGCCTGCAAAGGAAACGGATGTTCCTGTTCACGCAAAGAACTGGTATTCACTTTCCAAACTTTGTGCCGACGAATACATAGAGGCGTTTTGCGACCCCGATAAATACTTGATAATACGAACGTCGTTCAAGAAAAATCCATACCCAAGAGACGGCGCCTCGGCGTGTCAGGTGGTGAACGCAGACTATGTAAACGTATTGGCCCCTAAGTTCAAGAAACTTATAGAGTTAGGGGTCAGCGGAGTGATAAATGTAGGCACGAGAGCCAAGACGGAATATGAATTGGCTAGACAGACAAAAGACTATGTTATGGCTCTTTCGTTGCACTCAATGAACGCCACCAAACCCGTTAATGTTGAAATGGACTTGAGTAGAATGAAATCCATATTAGGCGAAGATTCGGTTATTCCATACAAGGTTCAAGAATGAGAAGCAAGATAGATTGGTTTTGGTCTTTGTTTTTGTTTAGCCCCATTTTGGCTGCCATAGTTCTCGCGGGCCTTCGATCGAGGTTTATATGGTAATTGTCGGCATAGACCCCTCAATGAACTCGTCGGGTCTTGTCAAGTTTGTGCTTGACGACGATTTGAATATCGTGGACAACGACTACATGGGATTTTGCAGTGTCAAGAGAAATGCTGATGATATAAAGGTCCACTATTACAATAAAAAAGAATACGGCAATAGATATGATTTGACTTTGTGGATGTCCGAAAAGATATTTTCATTCGTCGAAGGTGCGGATTATGTATCTATGGAAGATTATGCATACGGAGCGAATGGGATAGTTTTTGACATAGGCGAATTTGTCGGGTATTTGAAAATGGGTATATACAAGATGGGAATCCCGTTGCGTTTATATGACCCTCTTTCAAACAAGAAGTTCGCGACAGGCCACGGTGACGCAGATAAAATAAGCATGTATGATGCGTTTGAGAAACGCAAAACCCAATCCAAACGCGACACACTCGATTTGAATCATTTACCCGAGCCGAACAAATCAAGCGGTGTTTCTCCGACTTCAGACATTGTGGACGCATATTTTCTGTGTTCGTTATTGAGAAAGGAACTTATGCTCAGGAAGGGCATAATCACTTTGAAGGATTTGCCGGAGAATGAGATAGCCATATTCAATAGGGTGACCAAAAATAGACCGGTTAACATACTTGATACGGAATTTTTGAAAAAGACATAGAAAATTCTATCCAAAATTGTGAAAAATGAAACCCGATTACCGTCGGGTTTTTCTAATTTCGTGTAAAAGACAAAGGAGACTGAAAATATGTCATTGGATAACGTTCTCGTAGGCAGCAGTGAAAATCTAGGCAAGGTCCTTATCGTGGACTATTCAAACCTATTGTATCGTTGTGTATTCGTGGCCTTCAATGAGGACCCTACTGATATTGAGTTCAAGTATTGGAAACATTTGATGATGTTTTCAATCAAGGGCTACATTGAACAATTCAAACCCGATCATCTTATTTTCTCCGTTGATACGAAAAAGAGTCTATGGAGGCATAAGATTTTGTCGTCTTACAAGGGGCAGAGAAAATCTCAAAGAGACGCTAGTCCTGTGGACTTTGAAAAGTTCTTCCCTATTGCACATAAGTTCAGGGACGATTTGAAGAGTCTTTTGCCCAACGCATATTTTGTTTCGTCCGACGGTATAGAAGCGGACGACTTTACGGCCGTGCTTGTGAAAAACATTCACGATAGGTGCAGTGAAATTGTCAATGTCTCTACGGACAAGGACTTTTATCAGCTGTTCAAATACCCGAACTATAAGCAGTGGAATCCTATTAAAAAGGTTTTCTGTGAGGTGTTGGACCCGTCCGCGTTTTTGCAAGCCAAGATTTTGATGGGCGACAAGTCCGACAACATACCGCCTGTTTGCGAAAGAATGGGTGCTGCAACGGCGCAGAAGTATGTGAATCATTTGGATCGTCTGTTTGACAAACACCCCGAAGCCATTGAAAAATATGAGCTGAACACGAAACTCATTTCATTTGATCAGATTCCACAGGAAGTGGAAGATAAGGTCATGGAAGTTTTCAAGGGATATGAATCGGGTGAATACGCAAACCGAAAGATGTTCAATTTCCTCATGGAAAACGGACTGGCCAAGTTTTCAGAGAATCTTCAAGAGTTCAACGAAGAGATGAAAACCATCAAGCCTATGGTTCTGTAAATGACAAACGTCATATACAATGAGGATTGTATAGAGACAATGCGAGACCGAGTCCCAGCAGGCACTGTGGACTTGGTTTTGACTTCGCCTCCGTATAACATGACCAAGAGAAAAGGTGGTGACGCCGACTCGGGTAGATATGATGTTTATAGAGATTGGAAGTCGGAGCCTGATTACATAAAATGGACACAGAGTCTTTTTGCAGGTTTTGACACAATCTTGAAAAAGAACGGGGTTGTGTTGTATAACTTCAACTACTCAATAGAAAACCCATCGCTGCCATATAAACTGGTAACGGAGATATGCAACGGAACCCCGTTTGATTTGGTTGATACCATAGTTTGGAAAAAATCTAATGGTATGCCGTTTGCGGCCAATCAAAGACGACTCGCCCGCAACTGGGAATTTGTTTGGGTGTTTGCTCGCAAAAACGAAGTAAACACGTTTGATTGCAATAAGGGTGTCTCTAAAATCGGGTCGCAAGGGCAAACGTATTACAACATAGTCTATAACTTCGTGGAAGCAAAAAACAACGACGGCGTGAAACAAAAGTTGAATCAGGCCGTATATTCCACGGAACTTTGCAGGAAACTTTTGTCTATATACGCGAAACCCGGGAGTGTTATCTATGATCCGTTCATGGGCATAGGGACAACTGCAGTGAGTGCTTTGATGGAAGGTTGTGAATACATAGGCAGTGAAATCAGCAAAAATCAAGTGGAATTAGCCACCAGTAGATTGAAGGGAATTTCCCGTGGAAAGAAACAAAATATATTTGTGTGATTGTCTAGAAGGCATGAAGTCAATGGATGACAACTCCGTTGACATGGTTCTCACTTCGCCCCCATACGACGACTTGAGAACATATCAGGACACTTGCAGTTGGAACTTTGATGTTTTCAAACCCATAGCAAAGGAAATATACAGAGTCCTCAAGGAAGGATGTGTTTGTGTGTGGGTTGTGGGAGACGCTACAAAGGACGGTTCAGAATCGGGAACGTCGTTCAAGCAGGCTTTGTATTTCAAGGACGAGTGTGGATTCAAGTTGCATGACACAATGCTCTATGAAAAGAACTCGTCGGCTTACCCAGCTCGGAGAGACTCCAATAGATATACTCAAATTTTCGAGTATATGTTTGTCTTTTCAAAGGGGAAGATAAGAGATGATGTCAAGCTGATATGCGACAAGAAAAATTCTCAGTTCGGCACGGGAAGAGCGAACTTCTCGCACGAAGTTATTTCGTATGACAAGTATGGAAACAAGGTCAAGAAAAACAAGGCGATTATTGTTCCTGAGTTCAGCCCTAGAAACAACATTTGGAGATACAATAATTCTCTAATGAACAGCGACAGAACTGGACACCCCGCGGTGTTTCCCGATTTGCTCGCAAAGGACCATATTCTCACTTGGTCGGCGAAGGGCGATTTGATTCTAGACCCGTTCATGGGTTCGGGCACCACGGCCAAGATGTGCATATTGAATGAAAGAGATTATATAGGGTTTGAAAAGAATCCCGAATACTATAAGATGTCCCTTGACCGACTGGCCAAGTATAAACCCAATAAGATTATGTCAAAGATTCTCAAGTGATACTATGAAGCGTAGATATGAGATAAAGGGGAATGACATTTTCCCTATTGAAGGAGACAACCTAGACTTGTCTCCTTCAAGTAAGTTCACCGAATACTACAAGTTCGGCGTGTTCAATGTTTATCTGTGGAACGACGACATAACAGGCGAATCTTTTGATGTTGTTTTGATGAACGACAAGAACGAAGATTACTTTGATGACAATGTTTATGAAGCCGAACTGAAAACCGTTGGCGATAAGGACTTATTGTGGGTGAGTTTCTACAACGAGTCCGTTGGTTCGTATGTTTCCGTGTATGATGAGAATGGAAATGCGGTTCTCACCAATAAAGATACCGGCCGGTTTATGGTGACCGGAGACAACGAATATGTGATACATGAACTAGACAACGGAGATTGCGAGTTTTTGAATGAAAACATGAAGAGGGTCGCCGGCCCCTTCACCTATGCGGAAGATTTGGTGGATAAGTATGGGAACATCCATTATTTGATAGGCAAAGGACACGGGTCTGAAAAGTGCTATGCTTTGGTTAAAAAAGATTTCACTCCAAAGACCAAGTGGATAAAGGTGTATAAGAAGGCCAGCTTTTTGTGTGAGCTTATGGGTATGAAGAAAAACACATCCTTCGGTTTTTGTTATGAATCCGACGAGGACAAATAGGGATGTTATTCGCCTTGTTTTTGTTTGTGGTGATATTGCTTAATTTTATCGTCCTTGTTAAGGATTTATGGGACAGGAGAGACCTTTATGGTGATGAATGACGAAGAAACTTTTTCGGACAATACGACCGGGTTTGTAGAAACCAGACCGGATGATTACTATCCAATTCATTTGTCAGAAGAAGAACAGAGACAAAAAGAATCTGACGACGATGTGGTATTTTTATCGAAGATAATGATGTTCATATTGTCGTTTATGATTTTCTTTGGGTGTTTGGTCGCGACCATGATATACTAATAAATAGACCGAGTAGTCTTTTATTAGAGGTGTCAATGTCAAAGAAGTTGTGTATTTCGGTTTGCGGTGGTGGAAGTAAAGGGCTTTGGGTTGCGCAATTCCTTTCAAGATTGGAATCCGATCTTGGTAAGTCTATTGCCAAACAAGTAAAGGCTGTTGCAGGGACTTCGACAGGTTCTATAATTGCGGCCGCATTGGCCCAAGGATTATCGGGGACTGAAATCGCCGACTTGTATATTGACAACTTGTCAAAAATTTTCACTAAATACCCCGCCTACAAGAGGATTCTGCCAAAGTGTCCCACCTATGACAACACGAATTTGAAGAAGATTCTCAAGGATATTCTTCCCGGGAAAATGAGCGAGTTCAAGATTCCGGTCTACATACCCACTACATTCATGAATGGAGAAAGTGTAGAAAAGGTTTGGGACAAAGGGGATAAAAACATTGACAAGTGGTTTGCGGTTCTCACTTCGTGTTCTGCTCCCACGTATTTCGATGTAGTTGTGGACGGCAAGAACTCTTATGCCGACGGAGGGCTGTGGGGAAACGACCCGTGTATGACTTTGCAAGCCGGTCTCAAAAAGGAATATCCGAAGTTTGGTGAATATAAGGTTTTGTGTTTCAACACAGGTGGCATATCCAAACACGAGGACACCGGAAACAAGACTTTGCTTGGTTGGGCGGAATACTTCATTGACAACGTAGGCAATGCGGGAGATTCCAACTACTTCGAGTTGTGTGCAAACATCGGTGCCGAAAATGTGTTTAGAGTTAACCCAAAGGTTGGCGGAAAAATGGACGACGCCGGCAAGGAAAGAATTGCGAAGCTGGTGGACATTGGCAATGCCGCATACGATTCTTGCAAAGACGAACTCCTTAAGTGGTTGAAAAAGTAGATAAAAAATACAAGCAAAATGCATTGAAAAACGGACTCACCTAGAGCCCGTTTTTCTTAACTTATGTGCGTGTTGTATGCAATATGACCGAAACCAAAGGCCAAAAAGAATAGAAAATCCATAGAAAATTCTTTGACACATAATTTGCATTTTAATACATTTGTTTTTGATGAATCTCCAAACACTAACAAACAGAGGTTAAGATAGATGAAAAAGGTTGATTACTCCAAGGTTGTCTTTGACGTTGTTTCCGCTTTCAACGCCGTAAACAACAGCGTTGCGTTTGACAAGGAAACCGACGAAGGCGGAACCACTAACGTCTTTGTCAAGTCTTGCGCGTATGACAAGTCTATCGCGTATATTCTCAAGTGCCCCGAAGAGCTCTTTAACTTTGGTGGCGACAGCTGTTCGTTCTACGATTTCAAGTCGTTCTATTCTCTTTTCGGTCTTTTGAATGAACCTGAAATCGAAGAAGATGATGAAAATGTCAATATCACTCTTAAGCAGGGCGAACAATCCATTAAGTTCCGTTTGACCGACCGTGAAATGATCAAGAAGGAATTTAATGCGGTTGAGCTGGAAGATGCGGATGCGAGTTTTGAACTTGATGACGGAATGATTAAGTATTTCCGTCAGGTTATCGGCAACCCCGCCATTGCTGCGGACCGAGTGTCGTTCAAGTTCACGAAGGACCTTCTTACCTACAAGATTTACAATCAGAAGGGAAGCAATACTTTCACCGGAACCATTGAAACGGAAACTTCGGGTGAAGAGAACTTTGAAGTTGTGATCCCCGCCGAAACTATCCTCAAGGTGCCGGTCGCTTCTTACAAGGCCAAGGCTTATGAAAATGGTGTCCTGAATCTCAATATGGTTCGTGAAGATGACATCGTGGTGAATGTTTATGTCTCTTCTATGGACGAGGAGACCGAAGAGTAATATGGAAGAAAAGTATAACGAAATATCTCCAAAGATTGTAGAGACCCCCAACACGGGGTCTCTCAGTCCTATGGAAATTATCAAGAGTGCCGCGAACGCTGCCGGTATCAAGTTGCAGGACCCGAATCCCAACTGCAAACATTGTTATGGTCGAGGGTATATAGGGGTTAATCAGGTCAATGGAGAACCTATTGCCTGTAACTGCATTTTGCCCAAGATGAATGAAACAACTAGGAAGGCATACGAAAGCCGTGCTTTCATTCCTCATAACAGACGCGAACGTCGTCTATATGAAAAGTTGGTTCAAAGGGAAATGACTAAACACAGGAAGAGTAGATAATGTCTAAAAAGGAATTGGCTCAGTTTCTTTGGGCCGAGAAGTATCGTCCCCAGTCGGTGAAGGATATGGTCCTTCCCGACAAGTTCAAGAAGTTCTTTGAAAGTTGTGTGGCGAAGAAGCAGATTCCAAATTTGCTTCTTTATTCCACTTCTCCTGGCAGTGGCAAGACTTCTGTGGCGAAGGCGATATGCGAGGACCTCCACGCCGACTATATCTACATTAACGTGTCGGAAGATTCCGGTATCGACACTCTTCGTTCCACAATCAGAAATTTCGCTTCAACGAAGTCCGCATTTGGTGGGACGAAAATTGTAATCTTGGACGAATTTGACTTCGGCGGGCCTAATTTGCAGGCCGGGCTTAGAGGTGCGTGTGAGGAATTTCACAAGCAGTGCAGATTCATCATAACTTGCAACTACATTTCAAAGATTATCCCTGCTTTGCGTCAAGGTCGGTTTATGGAGTTCGACTTCTCAATGACCGACAAGGAAACGACCAAGGAAATGATACCGAAGCACTTGAAGAGATTTACCTCCATTCTCAAGTTTGAAGGTATCGAATACGATGAGAATGTTCTCAAGGAGATAGTTGAAAAGAACTATCCCAATATGAGAAAGACGGTTGCACATCTTCAGCAATGTGCGGCTATGTATGGTTCCATTGACGCAAACGCTTCAAGGAACAATAAGATTTCGTCGGAATTGTATAACTTCATACTTAATGGCAAGTTTACCGACGCTCGTAAGTTCATCATAGAATCGTCTTACGATCCGGACGAACTATACCCCGCTTTGTATAGAGAGATGGTCCCGATGCTTGACAAAAAGTATCAGGCTCAGGTAATCATTACGTTGGCTCAGTATCAGAATATGTCGGCAAACGCCATTGACAAGGAATTGAATTTGGCTGCTTGCATATTGGAAATCATAGGTATAGTCAAGCCGTGAACACAAACACCCCTTTGCTCTACGAAAACATAAAGGACAATCCCCATTTGAATGGGGTGTTCTGTTATTTGGATTTGGAACGATGTTTTCCTTGTTCTGAATTCATGAAAGAGATAAAGATGTATGACACCAAGGACTGGAATTTGGTTGTTATGGACGAAAACGGCCGAAAAGAATTACAGTCTATGGGTCTCGACGTTCCGTTGACCAGATATTTCGTGAACGGCAAGATAGAGTATGAAATTCAAGGCATACTATATCCGACTCAAATAAGAGAACTCTATGATGTGATTCAGGGAAAGGTTATGGGAACCCGAAAGACGAAGATTCCTGATTTTCGTCATTGCGCCCCAAAAAACGACGTTCTAGATTGTTTTCGGGCGACAGAGTTCATGGGGTTGGATATACTTGGCCAGCATATAGAAATTAGAAATGGTCAATGGTTGGTTTTGCACAAGGATAACAAGTGCGAAGTGATGACCGACGAAGATTTCAATAGAAGGTATAATCTGCAATGATTTACTACATAGTCTCCGTTCACAATTTGGGGACCTTTGCGAAATATGCCGGGACTTGCATTGACAGGTCCCGTTCGGTTCTTGTTTATGATTCCAAAGACTTGGATTCCATGACCAAAAAATACAATTACGGATATGAAAAACTGAACACTATGTTCAAGTTAGATGACGAAGATGTGGTGTGTTTTTTGCACGAGGACTACAAGTTTGTCTCCAATGTAGAAAATCAAGTCCAAAAGGAAATGTCGGATTTAGGTGCTGATATTGCTGGTATTGCCGGCACTAAACGATATTATGGATATGGTTGGTGGACGTTTCAAAGACCTCTATATGGATATAGCGACGTTCTGCAAGGATATAATAACGGCGATGTGAAGAGAATTGTGTCCAACCCCGAAAAGATACCCACTAGAGTTGCCGTGGTGGACGGGTGTTGCATGTTCGTCAAAAACAAGGTCCTCAAGAAAATCAAGTGGGACGAATCGCTGAAAGGATATGACCATTACGACAATGTTTTCTGCATGGACGCCCACGTAGCAGGGTTTAAAACCTTTGTCGTTCACGCATTGGGGTTTCACGCCAGCGAAGGGTTGGGTTCTACGAAAGAATCCTATATTAGAACATCCGAAGAACTGATAAATAAATACAGAGAGAAAGGTGTTTTACCCATAATCATGGATTAGCATTATGAGATTTAGTGATTATTTCGACGGAAGTTTGAATGAAGCCTTTATGGCCAAAGACCTTAATACGGCTGTGGGCAAGATGTGCGACTATCTTTCACGCAAGTGTGGAAAGATGATTTTCGTTACGGCCGAAGAAGTGGAAAACGCCAAGGGAAAGTTTTATGGTATGAAATTTGTCTGTGGCGGCCGTCAAATAATCAGATTTAATTGGACAGGTTCTTCGTCCAAAGAAGTGGACTCGATAGACATTTGGACAGAAAACGCGACAGACCCATACACCCCCGAAAAGCATTTGGATGTTGCAGGTATCTCCAGCACAATTTATCTGCCGTTGGCCGCCGAAGTTCTTTTGGGTAGGACGGTAGATGAATCTGTGGAAGATGAAGGTGAACTTCTGTTGGAAAAGGAGTGCACTACTGAATCGGGGGAGCGTTATAGGTCTATTGGCGACGCTGCCGTTACGCTGGCCAATAGAGGATATACTCTTAAGGAGATCATGGAAGAACTGCCCTTTGCTAACAAGGCGGCTGTTCAAAGAGTTCTCAAAAATGCAGTCCCTACAAAGAGAGGGATTCGTGAAAAGAGAACTTCGGCCGACTCCAAGGCCAATAAAAAACGTCTAGACAAGATTCAGGAGGAACCCGAAAAATATGCCGACAGACATACTTTGGAAGTGATTATGCCTACTATGGTCAGGTCGGTTTGTAGAGGTATGAACGGTGCCATTATTCTAGGGGCCCCTGGTCAGGGTAAAACCTACACCGTCAAAAAGGTTTTGGACGAAGAACTGGGCAAGGGCAATTACAAACTTGTTCGTTCAAAGATTTCGCCTATTGCTCTATACACGACCCTGTTCCTTTACAATAACCCCAACCCAAGAGAAGTTATCGTATTTGACGACTGCGACGCTGTTTGGAAAGACCAAGAAATGATAGCCATCATGAAAGGGGCCCTAGACACTACGGACAGAACGGTGTCGTGGATTACTAAGTCTACATACGACCCCGATACATATCAGCCGTTGCCTTCAAAGGTCGGCGATACCGAAGGTTTGGACTTGACGAAGAGAGAGGACCAGTTGGAATACTACCGTGTATGCGACGCCGGTCCCAAGCTTCCCAATGAAATCCAATTCAACGGTGGCATTATATTCATCTCCAATTTGAGAGAAAGTCAACTAGACCCCGCCGTTAGAAACCGTTGTCAATATGTGGACGTAACTCTTTCAAAGGACGACCTTCGCGGACAGATTTTGGCTATTCCCGAATGGACTATTCAGGTCTTGAAGGGACATTCTATGGTCGAAGAGGTGTGGAAGGCCAGCGATAAGAGAGTCAAGACTGTTTTGAAGAATCTAGATAGAGTCATTGACAACCCCAACTTCTCCATTAGAACGGTCACTATCATGATGAAGATGTATGCGACAGGTTTGCCCAACTGGGAAGAGTTGGCTCTTCGGTGTGCATAGAAAAATCATAGAAAATAAATAGAAAAAGAGAATAAAAAGCGAAATCTTTTTCCTCCAATTTAACTAGATTGTGTCTATTGAAAAGGGATTAAATGCAACTATTTGACTATTTGAACGCCGTAACCTCCGGCAAAGACGAACTTACAGAGGACGATCTGAAGGGATATTCCCCCTTTATGATGAATCGCTATATTTCGATGTGCGAGGCGTATTTGCCTATTGTCGCACAAGTGAATCAGTATGCTTTGGAAAATTTGGAGCATTACAGATTTTTCAAGAGTGTGCTTCCAAAGAGAAGGCAGTTCTTTCCGTATATCAAGAAAAACAAGACGAAGAATTTGGAAAGGATAAACGCCATAAAGGAATACTTTGAGGTCGGTCAAAAAGACGCGGAAGCATATTATGATATTCTCGGCGAGGACAACCTGAAAAGGCTCATGGAAAAAATGGGCGGGGTTGTTTCGAAGAAGAGAAGTAAATAATGAAAACTGGGTTAAGTTGAACATAACAAAAAGTGAGGTGAAAAATGCTTTGGTTTGACCCTATTCACGACAAGTTGTTTGACGGTCTTTTCAATGAGATTGCCAACTACAACACAAACAAGAACGTTTGCAGCTGCTCCGAAAAGAGAGGTGTAAAGATTGACGAATCCGGCAAGTTGACTGCCACCCTTGAAGTGGTTGGTAAGGGCAAGGAAGATGTTTCCGTAAAGGTCATTGACGGTTTGGTCAAGGTCAAGGTGGAAGGTTGGAAGGACGAAGTTACCTTGTGTGAAGTCGCTGATGAATATGACGCGACCACATATTCGGTGACCGTCAAGAACGGCCTACTCACCTTCACGGCTGAAAAGAAGCCGGAAGTCAAGAACGAAATCACTCTCGAAATTCAGTAAAGGAAATAGTATGAAGATTACTAACGTCAGTGTGTATCACATCGAAAACAACGAATCTGAAAATTCCCGTCTATATGGGTATGCACAGGTTACGTTTGACGACGCTTTGAAGATTACAGGACTGCGCGTGTATGAATCCAAGGAAGGAGATTCTTTCTATGTGGTTTATCCCCGCAATCCTTCGTCAAAGCACAAGCTGTCTTATTCGTTCCCCGTAAAGAAGGAACTTATGGACGCCGTTAACGATGCCGTCAATGATGAAATTGACGAAATGGAGAAGGGCAACTAAAATGAAAAAGTTGACAAACGCACTAGGCTGGATGTTTCTCGTATCTTTGCTCGCTATGGTCGTGTCGGTTATCGGCATGCTTAACTGCGTGATTCCTACGGAAAGTCTTTTGTGGTTGTTTTTCCGTATCTGTGCCAACTCCGGTATCGCTGCTATTATTCTAGCCGTTGCTGTCAAGGGTCTCAATGGAAACAAGACAGACAACGACAACACCAATAAGAATGTGATGGGCTTTACGTCCAATCGGGGACGATAATGCCCTCATATTCATATTATTGTGATTGCGGCGAAGCCTGTGAAATAGAATATACTTGGGATCAGGTAAATTCGGGTGCGTTGGGTAATAAACCCAAGTGTCCTAATTGCGGAGAGACCATGAAGAGAGACTATTCTGGTATCTCCATAAATGCGGACCAAGGGAAGTTTGATCCTTCTTCTCCAATGTTTTGGAAGAGAGGGAAATCCAACGAACAAATTTCACGAGTTCTTACGGGAGAGGCTCCAATGCCTTAATGACATTATGATAAAGAGCGAAAAGAGACAAAGAGGCGATGTGAAGATTAAGAAGGTTCCTTCCGAATCATATAATCGCCGCAAGAGTGGCAAAAACGTCACCATTCGTATTACTCCCAATATGACGGCTGAAGAAATAGAAGAGTTGGAAGATGAGGACTTTTACGAGGATATGTATGAAAAATAAAGAAACCGAGTATTTGAGAAACTATATTCAGAATCAGATCGTTGCGGTCACGAAACTGGATGTAACCGCCGAGTTCGAAGGGAAGAAGAAAAATTCCTTTGCGGCTAGAAACAAGATTGCAAACAAGGAAGGGTATCTTGAAGCGTTGAACAACGTTCTCATCGTCCTTTCAAAAGTAGAGGGTATGAACTAGTATGAAGTATAATGTTCAGTATATCGTTGACGGTTCTTCTAACGTCATTAACAATGTCGTTCGCGACACCATTCTAACCGACCGTGGTGACGATGGCACTGCTCTTGTTTCTAGGGCTTTCATCCTTGAGGATGGGTCGGTTGTGAAGATTCCTGCGAACGCCGTGGTGTATTATTCGCCTGAAAGATACAAGGCTCCTGAATCGGCGCCTGTAATGCAAGCCCCGAAGGCTCCCGGTGAAAATGCCGAAAGCGGAGACGAAAACAAGGAAGAGTATAACAACGTCTAATCTTTAACTCAGTTCTTTGAACTATGAATTTCACTCTTGAATACAATCCTCGTGTTTTAGTTCTGAATAGCTCGTATTACCCGATCGACGTGGTTGATTGGTTTGTCGCAATGAACGACTGGGTTTCGGGTAGAGCTGAAATCGTCCATTATTATGAAGATGAAGGTTTGAGAGTCCGTTCAGCAAAACAGCCGGACGGTTCTCGCCAAGTCGACATAATATGTCCTTCGGTTATCAGAATGAAAAACACGGATTGCTTTCAGTTCAATATGGTTGCTTCGGTTCCGTTGAATCGGAAAACCCTTTATGATAACTACCACGGGAAATGTTGCTATTGTGGCGAGCATATAGGGTATGATGAATACACCATTGAACATATCTTGCCGAAGTCTCGTGGCGGATTGTCCACTTGGGAAAATCTAGCCCCATGCCATAAAGAGTGCAATTCCCGCAAGGGAAACAAGACTTTGGAAGAGAGTGGAATGACGTTGCAATATGAAGTGAAGCAACCCGTAAGGGATGTTTTGATTCCAAAGAACATCATATCCAAAATCGGCCGACGGATTCCTAGCGAATCTTGGCGGCCATACATTTATTGGAACATGGAAAATCTTTAAGAGGTCTTATGGCTAAGAAGAAACCCGTTCAGCAATCAGGAAAATCTTTGGTCACCAAAGTCGACCAGTCTCCGTATATCGACACTATCGTTTTGTGCGGCGACGTAACCGACGAAATGGCCTTGAATGTTATCAAGGAAATAGAAGAGTGCAACTATGCTAAAAAGCGTGGAGATTTGCCCGAGGGTTGTAGAATCAAGATGATAATCAACACTACCGGCGGCGAAATCTATTCGGGTCTTTCTATTGTTTCTGCTATGGAACATAGCTCGGTTCCGGTTGACACTTATGTGTTTGGTTCTGCGTTCTCTATGGGTATCATTATTGCGATGGCAGGTGCCCGTAGATATGGTTCTAGATACTCCACGTTCATGTGGCACGGAATCAAGGTGTCCCACGATATGGCTCCGTTCTCAAAGATAAAGATAGACAACGAACACTTTAAGTTCCTGCAGGACCTTCTCTTTGCCATTGCACAAAGAAAGAGCAAAATCAAACAGAAGGTTCTCAGTTCGTATGTAAATGGGGGTGATGACTATTTTATGTCGGCCGTTACCGCCAAGAAAAACGGCGTCATTGACGAAATCGTCGCTTAGGGGGACTTATGGGCATTGCTATTTTGGTTTCACTGATTATCTTGATTGTGTTGGGCATTTCGATACTCGTGGAAGTCCTTTCGATTTCATCGTCTATGGACAAGATTATTAAGATGACGCAAGGTCTGATGAACTTTGCAGAAAGAAACGACTCAAGAGTGGCCACTCTTATGGAGAGGACCAAGGCTGATATTTTGGCCACCCTCGAAACAGACATTATCCATAACGCGGCCGCCGCTCTTCTCAAAAAGGGAGAAAAGGTGGAAAAGAGGACTAAGAAGTCCAACACCGTTTTCACCAACAGATAATATAAATAGAGTATGAGTAGTGGTTTTTTGGATTACTTGCGCGATAATTCGTGCCGACACTTCAATGTCGGCACGCTTAAGCGTATTTTGTTTGAAGAGGTGGTGAATCTCCCTGATAAATTTTACACCACTTGCAAATTCAGATATTCCAATCACAAGTATTTGAAAGAAAGCGAATCCGATTTGAAGTGCATGAAATATCTTTCGGAAGCTTTCTATGATGGGAACCTGAATAGAAACATAAACCTGAAAGGCTACAATAAACAAGGCGACCTGATATACGTTTACGAGTTTAACATTGTTCCGAACGACGAAAATCTTATCGTAGAAATAAACTGCAAGACTAAGGAGACGTTCGCGGGTCTTATCAAAAGGAAAATGTAGGTGTATTTAGGCAACGCAGAACTCCGGGCGGCCGGAGAACCCGCAGAATATACTCCCGATATGATTAGGGAGTGGGCCAAGTGCAAAGAGGATATTTTCTACTTTGCGGAAAAATACTTCTACATCGTGAACATAGACAAGGGTAGAATGATTATTCCCTTGCGAGAATATCAAAAGAGAATGTTAAAGGCGTTTATAGAACCGCCAAATCACAAAAGACACGTAATAGTTCTTTCGGGTCGTCAGTGTGGTAAGACCACTATGATGACTTTGTTCATATTGCACTATCTGTTGTTCAACGAGGACAAATGTGTAGCGTGTCTTGCTAACAAGGAATCTGTTGCTCAAGAATCCATCAGGCGCGTGCAGGACGCATATCAGGCTTTGCCGTTGTGGATTCAATCGGGTGTCAAGGAATGGTCAAAGACCAAGTTTGAATTGGAAAACGGGTGTAGAATTATATCAGGGACTACATCATCGAACTCGATTCGTGGTCAATCGGTTGCTCTATTGTGTCTCGACGAATTTGCACACGTTCCGAATCACATAGCAGAAGAGTTTATTGCTTCTGTGTTTCCGACAATCTCTTCCGGTGTTGAATCAAAAATCATAATGGTGTCCACCCCTTTGGGTATGAATCACTTTTATGAGACGTGGTGCAAGGCTATTAGAGACGAAAATTCATTTGCGCCCGTGAGAATCAACTGGTGGGAAATAGAAGGCCGAGATGAAGCGTGGAGAGAGGCTACGATTTCAGATATAGGACAAGTCCGATTCGCCCAAGAATTTGAAGCGAAGTTTCTAGGTTCCGCGGTCACCTTGATTGAGCCAAATTTCCTGGAAAGAATAGGTATTGGATGTTCCGCTCCCAAGTTTTTCAAATATAGCGGTGCGCTTAGAATATGGGAAGAGCCTGTTCCCGAGGGTCATTATATTCTAGGGGTAGACTCGTCTATGGGTGGTGGTGGCGACTATTCCGCCATACAGGTTCTCCGCATTAAGTCCAAAAAAGATATTGAACAGGTTGCTGTTTATGAGTGCAACACGATACATCCGAAGTCTTATGCTCGCGTGGTAGTGGATATTGCAAAATGGTATAACAACGCATATCTTATCGTTGAAAACAACGACGTTGGTTCCCATGTGTGCGAGACGATATGGAACGAGTTGGAATACGACCGTCTTTTGAACACCGACGGCGGTATGAATTTGGGCACTCGCAGCACAAAGAAGTCGAAGTTGGCTGCGTGCATGCTCCTTAAGAGATATTTGGAAAACGGACTGGTTGGTATAAACGACATTAAAACGTCCAATCAGTTATCGCAATATGAAGAAGTTTCACCCAATGTATTCAATGCACCAAAGAGTTGTCATGACGACTTGGTCACTGCGTTGCTTTGGGCGTTGTATCTATTCTGCTTAAACGACGTTCAAGTTAAAAACGACGGCACTATTGACGCTTCTGTTGTTATGCCCGGCATAGAAGGTTCTGATAATAAACAATACAACGAAGATGACATGCCTATATTCCTTTCGGATGACCATTTCAGCGACGGCGTGGACGCTGATGGATTTGACTGGGGTGGAATGGATAAATAATTCTTGCTAAATACATTGAAAAACCTAGAACAAAAATCATAACAATATCTATATATCTAATATGAAACAAAACAGCGTAGATAACAGATGTGGTATAACTTTCAGAGGGTCTAAATCGGCTCTTTGTGGTTGGTTGTTTTCCCTAATGCCCTCCGCGGAAAACTTCTATGATATTTTCGCGGGCGGGTGTTCGATGACGCAGTATGCACTTACTCATAGTAGATGGGATAATGTGTATGCGAACGACTTGGGAAGAGGTAGCAAACTCTTCGTTGAGTGTATGCAAGGGGAACACTACATTAACAGATTGGACCCACACGCAAGCCCGTGCTCTCCTGAAATGCTGAAGTTCTTTAGCAAGGAAGATTTTTTCGCAATCAAGGACAAGCCATATACGGATATTGAGGGTTGGCAAAACTACCAACTTTGTGTGTTCTCTTTCGGGAACGGATTTGACTCGTATAGGTTTGGCGAGGACAATATCGCCTTGCACGAGGCGTATTGGTATGCCGGCATGGACAAAGATGTCAAGGAATTTGAGAAGATGACAGGTGTCGATTTGTCGGCCACCAAGGAAGTCCCCGACCTTTTTGACAGGTGGAACAGAATCAAATCCGAAGTGGAAAAGAAGGCCGACCCGAATAAAATCAAGCATTTGAACAACAGATTGCAGTCGTGCCAGTCTAGACTTAACAACATATACGAAATTTTTGAAGAGTATAAAAAGAAGTCAAAGACCGGTGTAGGGAAAATCTTTGATACGAAGCCTGTGCTGCCTTCGTTCCAACTTACCAATCTTGACTATAGAGATGTGAAGGTGAAGCCCAATTCCGTTATTTATGCCGACCCGCCTTACATCAACTCCAACTATGGCGAAACCTATGTTATCAAGAAAGGTGGATTCGACCACGAAGCCTTTTACGATTGGTGTGAACAGCAAACAGAGCCTCTATTCATTTCGGAATACTGGATGCCCGAGGACAGATTTGTTTGCATATCCGAACACAAACAGATAGGTTCTACCGGCTGGGCCGAAGGATGCAGAAACAAAGTGGAAAAGGTTTACGCGACAAAGAAGCAAATCGCCGACGGCACCATAAAGGTTTGATATGCTTCCGCACAAATACGAATATGACGGACAAGGATTCGTTAGGGAGTATTTGCCCGACGTTCAAATAGACACAGACCAAATAGTGAACTTGGTCAACACATTGAAAGAGGACGTTGACCGTGCGTGCAAGGGAACTCTTATGGGTTCACGTGCCGCCCGTTCAGATTTGCGGAAACTGAGAAAACTGATAGATTTGCATGCGAGATTGGATAGACAGCTTCTAGACGGAATACATTATTTAGTCAAGGAATCGCCGAAGAGAAGCAAGTTGGGTTTGATTTCCAAACAGAGAAAAGACAAATACGGCCGGTGGATTGACAAAAATACCACTTGGAGCGACGTTTGGGAGACTCAACCACCTAGAAAAAACAAGAGGTGATTCTATAAATATGTAAATGCCAACCAAGAGGTGTATATGACCGAAGAGGAAAGATTGGCGTTTATAGAGTTTTTGAATGACGAAAAACATGAAATAGAAGTCCAAAAGTGGCTTGAAGGTGAAAGAATAGGTAGAGACCCGGGAAACGAATACGTTTTACGTTGGATTGAGGATAATGCAGATGATTACAGAAAACGATGGCTTGATCAGCACAGGGTTCCATAACAACGCGTGCTTTGTGTTGGTGGACGAATCCAATAACTATGTTAGTGATGTAAATGGTCCTATAACCTTTGATTCGATTGTTTTGTGTGAAAATTGGATTAAGAACTATAATGACAACTGCACAATGAACGGTCAAACGCCGAAGAGATATAGAATAACAAGGTATTTGAAGGACTGATAGAAAATTCATAGAAAATTGACGGGAAATTAGCAGACCCTCCCATAGACATTAGGTATATTAAGAACAATAAGATTGAACCGCGCCCTCGTATCGGCCGGGACTTCTAATCCCGATTACCGTAAATGGATGAAAATGCAGGTTCGAGTCCTGTCGGGGGTATTACTATGATTCCTTTCGTTTTAAATGGTAAAAAGGTAGAAAAGACGAAACCTATCAAAAAGGTCGAGTCGAAAAAGATTGAAAAGAGTGAAACTTCGGTTTCAGTTCCCGCGGAGAAAAAGAGACGCGGTCGCCCGCCCAAAAAGGACAAGGTGGAGAAAAAGAAACCGGTTCATCGAAGAGACCATATAGAAGTCAATGTTGATATTCAAGATTGTGTATTCGATGAAGTGAATGTAAGTGAGAATTGGAAAAAGAGCGAACTTGGTAAACTGATTGCCAAGAATCACAGAGAAGAAAAGAAAAACGGATTTAACATTAAAGAGCTCGAAAAACTATGGGTCCGCCGCTGGGATGATGAACTAAGGAAGAAATTGCGTAGTGGGTCTTGAAAAGGACAATGATGTTCATTATGCCGTTGTAGGCGAATTGAGTCAATGTTTCGTAGGCGGTAACCCCTCTTTCGATCCACCTAAAAACATAAACATAGTTTTCAAAATGGGTTCAAACGATTATACCATGAACCCATTTTTGGGTAAACAGAAAAACACAACGGTTTGGCAATTCTATCTAAAAGGATATACGACTTCTAACAAGATAGACGCTTTAATGGAACTGAAGCGGATAAAGGAATACAATAAACAGAGGCCCGATATTTCCAATATACATATTCAGGAGATATGGGTCCCAAAAAAGAGAAACTGGTAACCTAACACTAATGGAGTAAATACTATGAGTGCTGCTATGTCCGAATCAGATAAGGTGTTGGTCAATATGTTGAATGGTGCCGATGATGACGTTGAAGAGACTTTGATTGTCGGCAAGTATTATGTTTTGAAGCGTTGCGCGTTTTGTTATAAGGTCCTGACCGCGGACGACGGGAAGCAAGTTTTCGGTTCTTATGACCTTGACAAAGCCAAGCAGCGTTATGTGGATTTGGAACGGAAGATGAAAGAGATGATTGAGCTATGATTGAAAACAAGTCATATCATCAAATCAAGCAAGAAGAGCACGATAAGATATGTGCCGAATTGCAAGATGAAATCTCCATTTCGAAGAGATCGAAGGAGATTGCCGACCGTGTAATCAAGTATTGGGAAGAGATCGAAGAGAAAAAGGAACGCGACCGAAAGAAGCGTGTAAATATACTGAGTGGATTTGTTTATGCGGCTATAATCGTATGTTTGTGCATATTTGCATTAGTTGCATATAACACATTTATTTAATAGAGGATAGACGTTGCCCACCATATTTTTCGTATTTTTGATTACGGCTATGGTTACGTTTGTGGACCTCTATGCAAGCATTAAAAACTACTTTGAACTGAAGAGAATCTCCGACGAAGGATGTCATAGAAAAGCGAATTACAGAGTTGCAAATTCTATCATAAGAGTGTTTTGTTATTGGTTCTCTTCGTTCATGGTATTCATTGCGTATGTTATGGTGAAGGCTTTTCTTTAACAGGAGATGTATATGAATCTTGATATTGTATGTGGTGTTGTTTGTGTAGTGATCTGGTGTGCCCTTGTCAAGGCGGGCTGGTCTCTTTTTGCTCGTGCAAAGAAGAAGGCCGCTGAAAAGGCATTGGCCGAACAGAAGAAGGTCGAGGAAGCGAAGGCCATCAAGGAAGAGGCTGAAAGAATTTTGAAGAACGAAAAGAAGATTAAGGAAGCCGAAAGAATTTATCAGGAAACAAAGAAAGAGTTGACGAAAAAGAAAAAGCCTTCAAAGGCTTCGACTGCCAAGGGCAAGAAAAATGAAAGAGTCAAGAGAAACAAGAAGGGATAGGGTTCGTTACACGGAAAATGGCCGTCGGTTCATAACGAAGGTCGTCCCTAACAAGAAAAAAGAAGATAAGAACAGAAAACACCAAAAGTGGGAACTATCCGACGTTTAGCCTATTTTAGGTGCTTTGTGTCGGTTTTACATTAACTTTTACAAAGGGGTCTTGATTTTTCTAGGCCCCTTTATTATATTTGCCAACGATGACTAGTCAATACGAAACTATCAAACCTGATAGGTCGAAGAGCGCAAAAATAGAGATTATATACCATCTCATATATACGTGGTGCAAATCTAACAATATCCACGATATGCGTTTTTGGGATAACTATTTCAGAGCGACTACAGCAAAATTTTTCGTAGAAAATTTTGACTCTTATGATTTCTTTTCTATCTATGACGACGATGAAGGAAAAGAACTTTGCATAATGATGCAACACTACAACGAAAACCAACCTTTCGGCCTTTTTTCAGACGCGGGCAAGAAAAATTCCATTCCGCGGATTGCGGTTCATATTCTTCCGATAACAAAAGACTTTAAATCTTTTAATGAAAAAATTATGCATATATACCCCAATACAAGCAAGCAAGAATACCTGAAAATCTTTGACGAAATCAAGCGGTTCTTGATGAGAGAATGATATGAACGACGTGCTGAACGAAAACATTGACAACTTCAACGAGGCCGAGTGGAAAAAGAAAATGTTGAAGATACAGATGGTATATAATCATGTTCGGATGAAATTCAAAGATTATGTTTCGGACAACCTAGACAAATGTAGGATGTGGGACAATGGAAACCGTTTCCACGTCACCAAGATGAAAGACGGAAAGTTGTGCGACCTTTATTGTGAGATATACAAATCCCCTCATGTGTATCACGAACCCGTAATTTGTGTGAACATTCAGACACAAGACCAACTAGGTTATGGGGCATGCGACATCAAGCCGGATATGACCAAAGAATATATTGAAAAAATCATTAACTATATGTTCAATTTCTTTGAATGATATGAATGATATGAAGTGGTATGAGATGAAATCTCCCGAGGATAAAAAGGTCGACCTCAAGTTTAAAATGAGGTTTACCCATTTTGTCCAGATGTGCAAGGACCGCAACAGCGAACTGGAACACCCTATTCGCATGAGCGAATATAGTTCGTGTAAAGGTCATTATATCATGATAACTTTCTTCAAAGACCAAATGAATTACATGAATATCATATATTCCACCTTCATAGGAAATCCATACACCATATTCATTTCGGGCCGAGATGTCATTTCCGCAGGTGGGCCCACCGAGTTTTGTCTAGACAAGTTTTCCACGAAAGAAGATGTAGAACATGCGGAATGGTATGCGTTGAATTGGATTGGGCGATAAATGGAAAATTCAGCCAAAAAGACCAAAGACGTTTTTGTGCTTGATATGGTATTCAAGCGAATGGTTGATCTTATCAAGGAAGAAAACGAGTCCCGAAAGAAACCTTATCCTAGCAACTACTCATTTAAAGGGTTCGAATACAAAGACGATTTTGTTTGGGTTGTCAGGTCTCCTGAAAATTCTGAAATGACCCTGACATTTAATCGTTCGGATGCAGCGATATACGTAAAGTGGGTTTTCGGTGCTAGGATATGCGAGGACAGAATAACAAGGTCTAATATGAAAAGAAAACTGAACCCGATCATGAAAAATATGGCGGAGTATATCAGGAATTAACGGAGGGACTATGAAAAAGAAATTCTTTGACGATTGGCACCAGTTTGGCGGAGTTATGTATCGCCGAAAGAACGGAAAGTGGATCAGAGTTACATCGGGCGAATTTGAGAACGAACGACATAGGGTATATGTGGAGCTGAATAGGTTGGAAATTTTGGACTTGGTTCAGAAGTGTGTTTTAGGAATTATGTTTCTTGGTTTTCTTCTCTACGGCGTGTATTTCCACTGATAGAAAATTCATGCAAAAAGGATAGAAAAATGGAAAACCTGCTATCTTCTTTTATCTACATTGGACCTATCTTGGGAATTGTGGTGGGATATTCATTCTGTAAATATATGATAGAGTGCTGTATGTTGGCTGTAATGGAACATGGCAAAGGGTGGATGGGAATCCAAAATAGAGAATGAAAGATTTTGACGAACATGACAAAAAGAAATATATAGACACCGAAAAGGCGATTATTTGGTTTGTCTCTTTTGTCATGGTCTTACTCGCAGCCCTATCGACAATAATGTATTATTTAATCGCTGATATGCTGAGGTGATATGAAAGATAGACAACTGGCTTACCGATATGATCTTATGATAGACTCTCTTCGGGACACCTTGATTACGTTGGAGTTTCTGAATAGAGAATCCAAACTTCTCGGTGAAAAAGAGTGGACCGATGAATATGAACGTATGTATGATTTCCTGGACAAAATCCGCGAACAAAGGGAAATGATAGGTCTTGATTTGAATAGGTTGACTAGATAGAGGAATACGCATGAATCTGTATGAAGATATGAGTGATCGCTACAAGCATTATATTGGTAAGCGTCTCCGCATTACAAACATGGAAGGAGAACCTAATTATGCTGGCAAGGAAGGTGTTTGTAATTATGTCGATTCTATGGGTCAGCTTCACGGAAGTTGGGGCGGGCTGGCAATTCAGCCCGAACACGACTCTTTCAAAGTCGTGGGAGAATGATTACATGCGGACCGAAGATAAAACGGATTTCATTGACATCCTTGGTGTTCAAAAGACCATTGAGGACGCCAAGCGATACCATATTGACGCCCACTATCTTGAAAGTATGCTAGAAGCGTATTGCAAGACTTTAGACGATATGGATTCTTTGGAAACCGAAATCCTCGACACGCAGAAGAGTATTGCCGAACGAAACGAAGTGGCCAAAAAGAACAGCGAATCCCGTAAGAAGTATCTTGACCTAATGGAAGAGATGAAGGAATATGTAAAGGGGTCTATCTTCACGGCCGAGGAAATGGAGAAGAACGCAATATCCAACGACGACAAGTTGGATTGTCAATATGTAATCAGCAAGTTGCGGGAATTGGAAGGTTTTTTCGGACAATAGCATTTTGATAGTTTGTAATACAACTTGTATGGATAAATTTAAGATTTTTAGGTATTTGAGAAGTTGTCTTGACGGTTTTACAAACTCTTTTACACAGAGATATTGACCGACCGCCTAGAATTTTCTATATCTTATACAGATAGCAGAGAAACTGGGGGTTCGTATGTCTTGGAACGTTCGTGTGAAAATTACCGCTATGAAAGGTCGATATGGCGAAGAAACCCGTCAGGTCGTTTTTGACGAATACGTAGACGAACTGAAGGATATTTGTGAACGCGGCGGCGGCTTCAGCGACAACTATGTCGGCGATATTGACGTTGACGAAGATGTGAGAAAGATTTACGAAGTCGAACACAAAAACGAATACGGCGAAAAGTGGGTCGATACCGATTGGCGATACTATACTCCTGCTGAAATTCAGATTGCCTTGAATAAGGCTAGGGATGATATGATTAGGTTTCTCCATAAGAAGGAGAAGATTGAAAATTTCGTCAATAGCAAGGAATACTGGGCACTTAGTCCTGAAGAGAAGGAAAACGTCGACGAAACTGCCGGATATGCCAAGGAAGAATATGAAGAAGCTGCCATGGCATACGAAAATTGGGCCGTGGTTATGGGGTATGTCTTTCCTTGGAGTTACCAGAAACCCATTATTGGTATTCTCGCTCAGTAAATAAAGAAGGTTCGGATCAGTAGATCAGAGGAAGATCAAAGGACTTTTAATCCTTGGGCCGTGGGTTCGAATCCCACCTGATCCATTTTTTCCTCGGTTATATCAGCAGGTTTAGATAGCCAACCTTACAAGTTGGAGGTCGTAGGTTCGAATCCTACACCGAGGACTACGATATGATATTCAAATCTCACGAATACGCAAGAGAAGGGACTTTCAAGTCCGCTATCCTGAACGCCATCATTGCAGCAAAAAGGAATAATGGCAATCCGTTCTTTGGTCCTGATTTTGAGGACCTCGGGGTCTTTGCTAATATGGTGTTCATTCACCGCGCCGAGGATTTTCCCGGCAAGGTTGAGTGCGTAATTCGCATTAACGAACCCCGCCAATTCGAGGACGAAATCGGTTTTGTGGAAGAACCTGATAAGATTATTCATGCCATTGAAAACAACGAATCCTTTATGCGGTTTTTCGTCCCCAATATCGAATATGATATGCGGGGCGAATTTATGGAAAAGCATAAGGATTTTTTGGCTAAGTGGATTAAAACCTCTTTGAGGTCTAGGTGCTCCAATAAGGAATTTAGAATCAAACACCTTGGCGAAGCATTGGAATACTATACTTCATTCATGATTGACCTGAAGTCTCCGTTCACGCCTGCTGATATTATGCACTGATATGACAGAACTATTGGGATTTTTCGGTAGCTTGTGTTTTGCGTTGTGCTGTGCTCCGCAGGCGTATAAGACCTACAAGACAGACGACACGCAATCGCTTTCCACGGCGTTTATCATTATGTCTATTATGGGGAACGTGTTTATGTTTTCCTATGCTTTGATGAACGGGCTGTTGGAAGGACACTGGATGCCCGCTTTGTTTTTAAACTATACTCTTAATTTCATTTTCAACGCCTATCTAGGGTTCAAAAAGGTTGAACATTGGAATAGGGATATTGCGGCAGAAAACCGATAACAAAGGAAATATGAATGACTAAAGTGTATCGTGTAGAGGACCCTATTCGCGGCGAAGGTTTGTGGCGAAACATCTTCGGCGAACATAGTCCTGTTTTTGACAGGCTGACCGACGGGAAGGTTCGTGAAATGCCTATGGACGACGCCCCTGAAATTTATCAGCAGGACGGAAAGCATTGGTTTGCTTCGGCTCCCACCAGTGAAACTTTGCAGCATTGGTTCTCTATTCAGGACTTGGAGGAACTTGAGGCCATTGAATATGGTATCTTCGAAATCGAAGTCAAGAATGAAAAGGTGCTAAATCCGTTTGAAACTATTTTCACCCGCGACAACATCATCTCCATGAAGAAGATTGGTATCGCGGATATTTATCCCGAATACAAGAAGAAATAATTTCACGTCCGCCCCAATAAATAGAACGTATGGAGTCCCCATACGTTCATTTTTGCTTGAGGTGAATTGAGATGAGCGAACCGTTGGAAGGACTAGGCGACGCCTTGGATATTGGATATGAGTATGAAGGTCTTGACCCCGATCTGAAAGATTTTGTAAACGACTACGTCGAGAAACCCATAAGAAGCAATCTACCCGTTTCCACCGAAGCAAACAACATATCCGGTGGCGTGAAAATAGGTGAGCGAGACTATATGATAGTCGAGCTCAAAGAACAAGTCGACCGACTGAAACACATTCTTGAAATCTTGGAACAGGATATTAAGATAGGCGCGAAACCTAGAGTCCACGAAGTGTATGCCACGCTGTCAAAGAGCCTTTCAGATACATTGAAGGAACTGAAAGACTTGCAATACGCGGAAGCGGGCCTAAACATACAACAGCAAAGAATAGATTTGTCGGAACGCCGACTCAAGGCCAATCAGGGTCAACTGGGCGGAATAAATGTCGGCGCCGGCGGAAATGTCAATCTGCTTTTGACACAGACAGATTTGGTTAAAATGATGAAGGACGCGAAAGAACATAGCTCGGTCAATGACGTGCAAGCGGTGTTTGACCTAGGCAACGAAGCGACCAAAATCATAGACGACAAAAAGAAAGAAGGCTGATCAGATTGTTTGCCCAATAGGTGATTTTGTAAATAGTCAACTCCTACAACTTAAATTTTACACGGAATTTTACATAAGACCCCTTTAATTTCGGGGTTGGATTGTTATCTTTTGAAAATCAGGAGAATACTCTATGAGCAAGCATAAAATCGTCGACGAAGAAAAACAGATTAAGTATCTTAATCGTGTTCGCCCGAAGAAAAATCACAAAGTGCTTTCGGATATTTATGACGAACTCAATGCGCTCGTTTTCAATAACGAACTGCCGAAGATTGCCATTGGGCTTTCGCACACTGATGAATTTTGTGGAGGTTACCATCTCTATCCTGACTTTATGAAAGTGGATAGGAATTTTATCCTCGTGTCCGACGATATGCCGAAGAAGGTTTGGAGGGATATTGTTTGCCACGAAATGGTGCACCTTAAAACCCATATCGTAGATATTTCTCACGGAGTTGTTTTCAACTCGCCCGAAAGCGTTTGTCCTGACCCACGTCGCGGCGGACACGACGGGATGTTTGAAACTCTCGGCCGTGAAATCTTTGAGAAGTTCGGTATTCGAGTTGACCAGTATTATGTGGGCACTATGGAGTCCGCAAAGAAAAACGCGGGGGAACAGAACTACAAGGACGACGGAAAGGATTACAACTACATATTCTACAAAGTGGATGGTATCATTCGTTGCCAAAAGGTGGAAGCGGGTGCCAAGCACCTTGACAAGTTCCCCGTTTTCTATGGGAGAATCCCTGAATTGAACGAAGTGCCCGTTTCCAGCGGCAATCCGTTCCAGGACAAGTATTTCGCGGACAAGAAAATTATGAATGTCTATACCCGCCCTCTTGACAAGTATTCCAAAGAGGAATACGACTTCATGGAACTTCCCGGAACTTTCCACTCCGGCTGCGGGGCTATCATTGAACCGCTCCTGAATATGAAAGACTTGAAGAACATCATCAAGTGATGAAGAGCATTAAATTCGGTATCTCTCAATCATTTTTCGAGAGAACAAATGATAGACTTTAAAAAGTGTGCGAGTCTTTGTGGGTTGAACCCAAACGATGTTCTATGGCACCACGTCCACGGCCGTGTGTTTGACTTTGTTTCCAAGTCCAAAAAGAAGCGTTGTTTGATTTGGCAATCGGGGGACGAGTGTAAACTTTTGGCCGATATGAAAACATATGACCATTACGAAGTTCTGCCAGTCGGCGACAAAACCGTGATATATGTCAGTATCATGTCGGACAACTGGGGATTTTCTCAAACCGCGTATCTGTATGATGAAAACACCGGAGACAAAATTCTAGACGGAAAAGAAAAACGTGTGCATAGAGTTGAACGCGGTATAGACAAAAAGGTTCTGTTTCTATATGGCGCCACAAGAGACAACTTGATGAAACCCGATGGGAAACTTGTTTTTGAAGAAAAGACCGGTGAAATGGAACTACGTGCTGTGAATTTTCCCGGTCAGCTGCGAACGGTTTGCCCGTCTATGCGAAAAAACAAATTGAAAGATGTTCAGTTTTATGTAGCCATAAAAAACCCACGCGGCGACGAGGGAAACTGCTATGTGAATTGGGTGAACAAATACGGAAAAATCTTCTTTGATGGCTGGGTTCAAATATCAAAGTATAGAATACTTGCCAATATGTTTATGAACTCACCTACGAAGGTTAATGAGATAATTGAATTTGCAAAATAGTTTGGGCTAATTGTGTAAACTCAAATTTTACAAATTCCCATATTCAGATTTTACAAAAGAATTTACAAAAGACCCCTTGAAAAATCCGTAGAGATAACCTAGATTTGTCTCAAAGATAAAGGTTCTCAAACCGGAGAAACTATGGCGAAATATAAACACGTTAATAACTTCACTCGCTACATTATCAAGGCGACGAAGAAAAACAAATACGAAAACAAGAAACGACTTTCTGTGTATGACGTTTACGACGCTCTTGCGAACTCCGCGGCGCGAAACTATGGCGTGCTTGGTCGATACGAAACTAGGAACTTTACCGACGAAGGAAATCCGCTGACGGGCGATAACAGGGACTTTACTTGCCTGCGTATCAACCTTCATTCTATGGAAGGACAAGGATATTACCTGACTAAAATGGGTATTGGTCCTTGCCTTGCGTTTGGTGGAAATGCGTATATCGGTTCCGTTCCTGTCGAGTTCATCTTTGATTGGAAAAACACCGCAGCCGAAAACACCGTTCTTAATAGGATTGGCTATGACAGCCATGCGTGGGATAATCTCATTCATAACAAAGTCGATATGAGTGATGTTTATCTCAAAGCGATTATCGTCGCGGATAAAATTCGGCGCACCCATTGGTGTTATTCTGATGATCAGGCGAAGGAAAATTTTAAGAAATTCCTCAATGAGGAATATAGCATTGTTTTCGCTGACCCGAAAGGTTTGTTCGATGTAAAGATGATCGACGACATTGTGAACGCCGCCGCTCAGTTTCAAGTTACCAAGGACGCGAAGAAAAAGAAAGATAAACTGAAGGTTAAGTTTGAAGCCGCGAACTTCGTCGCGAAGATTAAGAATATCGCGTCCGAAGAGGGTCTCCAGCTCAAGATTGAAGGTGGTGAAAAGAAAAAGAGTCGCAAGTTCGGCGAGTATATTGTGCTTTCCGTCACCGGCCGATTCGGCAACGCATATTTCCCGATTAACACGGGTGCCAAGACCGGGTATCAGACCATTGCCGACATGAGCACCATCAAGGAGCAGCTGAAGAAACTGAACGAATACTTCAGTATTCAAATTCCCCCGATTCCGGCCTCAAAGATTTTCAGGTCTTATAGGGAAAACAAAATCGACAACGACTAATAAAGGGCAACTAATATATGAAGTGGATTCCTGTTGAAGAGAAGGCCAAGAGCCTCAAGATCACTGGTAATGTGGACGAAAAGGCTCGTCCCATTATCACCAAGATTCTTATTGCCATTGACCGCGGTGAAATTCCGTTTGAAGAATATGAACCTACGGACGACGGCACTTTTGTCAAGACCGAGTATTGCGGAAGTTGGAAGAAGTTTGAACTTTCTCTTATTAAGAAGATTAAGTGCGGTGGTATCAACCCTCGATTCAACTTCAACATTTTCTGCCCGAATGGAGACACCATTCAGCTTCGTGGCGAGGTTGCCGCTTATGCAAACAAGCTTATGAAGAGGTCTCATCGTATGCAGGCCGATGCCAAGATTTCGGATAAGAGTATTGACGAACTTGTTTCTATGCTGGGGGATGAATAATAATGAAACTTGTTTTCCGCAAAGTATCTAGGAAAACCTCAAACGCTTCGAAGAACAGATTTGGGGTTGCCGAGCATTTTATTCGCTATCGACATGACAAGATCATGTCGCGTGTAGAAGAACTGCTGAATGAAAGATCGAACGAAATCACCTTTGAAAAATGCGGATATGGGTGCACCAACTCATACTATTACAAACAGGAGGAAGGCGTCCCTGAAAGTTCGAGGCAGTTTTCGCTGTCGTTCGCTCGTAAGACCGCCAACCGTCGTATTAGTAGTTCCCGCAAGTTTTTGATTGAAAACGGTATCAACTGGTTCAGACTTTCGGGTGTCGGGAATTTGAACGACATCAACGAGTCTCGCGGCGGTGGTGGGTCTGTTGAAGGGCACGATTGTATTGCCGGGAAAATCTTTTTTCTTACGCAAGCGAACTCCCCGAAGGCTCGGGCCCGACTTCTGTTTTTGTGTGCCAACTCCCGCAGTTATATGGGTAACGACTACAAGTTGGACCACGCGGAAGGATATGGGTGGTCGTCCCGTAGGTTCATTGTAGAGAACGTCACCGATGACAGTTCGTGGGTTTCCATTTTGGACGAAAAACGCCGAAAGCAGTTTTTCGATGAACTGACCAATAGGCAATACACCTATGTTTATTCCACGAGCGTCGCGGAGAACGAAAAGGGTGAGATTGACGTAGAAGGTTTCGTTGAGAATGTTTGCAAAATTTTCTCCGACTACAAGGAATACTCCAATTCCGTTATCAAGAAACTTGCCATTCTCAGCATGTATGCTGCAAGAAATTCGTCCATTATCACTTCTATTGCGAACGAGTATGGGTTTGCCAAGGTTGACTTAGATTCCCGATACACCGACTCACAGAAAATCAAATACGAGTATAACCCGACTGCGGCAAGCGATTCCAAGGTTGTGGAACCTAAAATCGGAAACGCTCCCCCTCTTTCTGTGGAGTTTGTCGCTTGTAGTCCTCAGGAATTGGCCAAGGGGCAGACGTTCAATTATGAAGTTTCCATTGAACAAGGCGGGTATTATAATAAGTTGGAAGGTATCTCCATTTCCGATAAGGACGATATGAAGAGCAGGTCAAAGGATATATTCAAGGCGTCCGAAATCATTGCAAAACTGGTGAAAAATTCATGTAAAATTGACTGACGCGGAGTTCACGAAAAATTAAATTGGGCTTAAGACATTTGAAAGAGCCGGAATGGCGGAACTGGTAGACGCGACGGACTCAAAATCCGTTGGCCGCAAGGCCGTGAGGGTTCAAGTCCCTCTTCCGGTATTATGCCTGCGTAGACCAATTAGGTAGAGTCGTCTGACTTAGGATCAGATCAGTGTGGGTTCGAATCCTACCGCAGGTATTAAATTGGGTTGCTGGCGGAACTGGTATACGCTGAGGACTTAAAATCCTTTGTCTATAATGACATGTGGGTTCAAATCCCACGCAGCCCATATTAACAAGGAGAACATTAGAGAATAACGGGGCGGCAATTAGGTGCAGGACTTTTGAGAGGGACGCCTTAAATCAAAAGTTCGTTGGTTCGAATCCAACCGCTCCCGATATACATATAATAACGGAGACTACGTCAATTAGTAGACGGCCTGCTTTGGGAGCAGGTAGTTCCGGGGGCGGGACCCGGGTCTCCGATTATCACTGAGGTATGGCCGAGTGGTTGATGGCGACGGTCTCGAAAACCGTTGGGGCTAATAACCCTCGTAGGTTCGAATCCTACTACCTCAATGAGTGATATTCACTGAGGTGTGGCCGAGCGGTTTAAGGCGGCGATTTGCTATGTCGTTGGAGGTAAAACTCCCGTAGGTTCGAATCCTATCACCTCATTAGAATACGGAGGTATGGCCGAGAGGATGATGGCGACGGTCTTGAAAACCGTTGGGGTTAATAGCCCTCGTAGGTTCGAATCCTACTACCTCCTTTAATATAAATAATCGTGTGGTAATATCCAACGAATAGAGGGATGTCATTATGGGGTTTCTTGAACATTATATTACAGAGTCATCGTGGACTAGATTGTGGAAACAAATGCAAGATTATGATGTGGCTTTGATTTCCGCTTTCAGGAATTTCGACAAGAATGGTAAACCCCTGAACAAGTCGCAAAATAGGGAACGAAACAAAAAGCTGAAAGCCGCGGTGTTATCTCTTGGATATGGCTCCACTGACGTATTTGGTAGTTGGTTGGAAACCGTTGCAAAAACGGGTGAACAGGTTGAATCGGCTGAAGAATCCTTTTTTGTGGTTAACTTGCCGAACGACCCCAAATTCTATCAAAGAATGGAAGCCCTTTCAACTCTATGGGAACAGGACGCGTTTCTAATCAAGATGGCGGGAAAGAACCCCGAATTGGTGGGAACGAATGAAACTTGTGTGTGGATAAAGAAAGGCGACAAGAGGGAATTGGGTGATTTCCATTTGAACAAGATGTCGCAGAACATGACTAGAATTGGCAACACCCCGTTTGTTTTTGACGACAAAGTGAACAAGATCACCGACGCTCCTTTGGCTTCATTTGCAACTAGAAAGAAAGACAGAATGGCAAAGAACGGATTGAGAGAGGATGTTGTCAAAGACTTTGGGTTGGAAACAAAGGGCTCGCAAGGTTGGGCTGGCATATCCGCTATGAGTATTGTCTATGGCGAATGGTTGAAGGATGTTCCCGAGGAATATAGAAAGGTATTTGAATAGAAACATCCTTTGGTATAACTTGGATTCCAAAGGGACCTGATAAAAACAATAGGCGGCTTAGCTCAGTTGGTAGAGCAATGTCCTTGTAAGACATAGGTCGTGTGTTCGAGGCACACAGCCGCCTCTAATAGAAATTGCGGAGTGGAGAAGTGGTATCTCGTTTGGCCCATAACCAAAAGAACACAGGTTCGAATCCTGTCTCCGCTATTACTTTTGCGTGTATCGTCTAACGATTAAGACACATGATTTGTAATTAGGTAATGGCGGTTGGATTTATCATAAATAAAACTAGCGCACATAATTTAATCAGGTAGAATGTTGCCCTTCCACGGCAAATATACGAGTTCAAATCTCGTTGTGCGCTTTACATAAAAAATTCACAGAAAACTGACAAAAAATTTGGAGACACTTTTTAAGAACAATTCTATAATTTGGATATAGAAAAGAGATAACAATGCTCTATGGTGTAGTTGGTAGCACGCTTGATTTTGATTCAAGAGGTCGTTGGTTCAAGTCCAGCTAGAGCAATTTTTAGGAGCCGCACATCTCAGCCGTCTTATAAGCGGTTGGGCATAATAAATCGAGATGCGGTGCCCACATTGGGTTCAACTCCCTCGGCTCCTATATAAATAATTCATTGCTCGGTGGTGAAGCGGGTATTCACGTCTGATTGTTAATCAGAAGATCGCAGGTTCGAACCCTGCCCGAGCAGTTAAAATGTGTTATCGAGAAGTCGCCGCCTTCAAGCACTCTACCATCGCATAGGATGGTCACTACTTGAAGATACGGGTCGCCGATTTTCCGGATGGAGGAATAGATAACACATTATAGGTCTATAGCTCAACTGGTAGAGCAGTGGCCACCAAAGCCAAAGGTTGGTAGTTCAAATCTATCTAGACCTGTTTACGCCGTATATCGGTAAGAATTGCAATATACTTGTAATTGCAGAAAATCCGCACTCCGTAGTTAGTCAAAGTAGAGAAATGATTGCTACATAGGCTACGGGGGTGCGGAGGTTTAAAAACAGCTCCACTGATACTCGGTAGCAAGTGGAGACCCGTTGGAATCGAGTTGTCGTGAACGGGTGGGTCGTTTTTCCGTGACCCAGGATAGTTGTCTAGGACGCCAAAGTCATATGGTAATAAACATACCATAGGGCGACGGAAATTCGGGTGAACGGCTACGATGGCGGTGTAGCGAGGGACTGTAAATCCCTTCCCTTCGGGTAAACAACGGAGGTTCGAATCCTTCTTCACCCATTAAATTATCGGCCTGAAGCGTGTTCAATTAGTTCGCACTTTGGAGAGAAAACAAAGAGACGATTTGCGGGGCCGAGTTCCCATTAGGAACCGCGAGAGAGCACGCTTCATTCGTTTTTATTACATCATATATCTATGAAATACAAAAGATACGAGATGGCGATTTTGATAGCCCTCGCTGTCATTTGGCTCGTTCTATGGAACGTGGCCTTGTTTATGATGTATAGGTCTTGACAAACTAAATAAAGAAAAGGAATGAGAATGGGAAGCATTGCAAAGAACATTGAAACCCTTGAAAAGACTGCTGGGAACATCAACAAGGAAGCGGCACTGAAGAAAATGGACACGGCCGCATGGCGAAAGTTCCTGAAGTATGTTTTTTCCGAATCGAAGTATTACGTCAAGAAATACGAAAAGAAGTCCAAAGGGCACGAAACATTTGAATCTTGCTCAAAGGAAATCTATAAGCTGTTGGGTGATTTGGCTTCACGGAAAATCACCGGCAATGCCGCCGTGGAAGCGGTGGAGAAGATTTATTCCCGATTGGACAAAAGCGAAACCCGTCCTTTTGAATGTCTTTTGAACAAGGACTTGAAGGTTGGTGTTTCGTCCACGACCATCAAGAAGATTTATCCTGATATTTTGGACGATAAAATTTCGGTCGCCCTTGCACAGAAGTTTGAGCCGAAGTATCAGAGTCTTTTGGAAGAAGGGACTTGGTATATCTCGCGGAAACTTGACGGCATGCGTTGCATTGCGAAGAACGAGGGGGGCGAATGGAGTTTCTGGTCCCGAGGAAACAAGCAGATTACTACGTTGGATAATCTGAAAAAGGACTTGGACACCTTGAATTTGTCGGATGTGGTATTGGATGGTGAACTTTGTATTATGGACGAGGACGGGAACGAAGATTTCCAATCCATTATGAAAGAAGCCCGTAAGAAAAATCATACCATAGAAAATCCTGTGTATATGGTGTTTGATATGATACCGCTGGATGTTTTTGAAGAGGGCCGTGGTGGAGAAAATCTGAGCGAACGTCAAAAGAAACTCTCAAAAATTTTTAGTGCAAATCCTCGTCAAACCGTTCGTGTTCTAGCTCAAACGAAATACAACGAAGAGAATTTCCAATCCAAACTTTCTGATGTTTCAAAGTATGGGTGGGAAGGACTTATGCTCCGCAAGGACACCGAATATCGCGGCGAAAGGACCCGTGACCTGATGAAGGTCAAGAGTTTCAGCGACTTTGAAGCCGAAGTCAAGGACGTGGAAATCGGTGAACTTGTGTTTCAGGAATCCGGCAAGGGAATGAAAAAGTATGTAGGGGTGACCGCATTGGTCATCGAATACAAGGGCAACGAAGTCCGCGTCGGTTCGGGTATGACCAAGGAGCAGCGGATTGAGTGGAAGAATGATCCTAGCAAGATTATTGGAAACGAAATCTGCGTGAAGTATTTTGCGGAGTCCCGAAATCAGGACGGAACCTACAGTTTGCGTTTCCCCACTCTTAAATATGTCTATGAGGGAAAACGCGATTGCTAGAATAAACGAGCGAAAAATTCGCCAAAGAGGACGGGTGCAAATTTGCACTTGTCCTTTTTGTATATGCGCAAACAGATATAGTCAATGTGTTTAATTGTTTTGAGATACAACATTGTAATATGGTTTGTTTACACAAATTAAGCATATTGGATTTTAGATTTTTTAGACCCGTTTCTATGGGCCCGTGTCGGTTTTACAATTTGTTTTACATTGGGGGTCTTGAAATTCGGCTTGTGTTTTCTATCTTTGACATATCAAGATAAGGAAAGAGTTTCAAAGTTTCAAGACCCGAAAGGGAAAGGATAAACTGAAATATGGCTAATGTTAACTTCACTCGCTTGTCGATTGCCGGACTTCGCCACGCACTGAAGATTACTCCGACTGACAGGAATATCCTGCTGCTGGGTGACCACGGTATCGGCAAGTCGCAAATCGTTACTGAGTTCTACAAGGAAAAGGGATATAACGTCGTTACGCTTTTCCTTGGTCAGATGAGCGACCCCGGCGATATTACCGGTCTCCCCTACAAGCGTGAAATCACTCTCGCGAACGGCAAGAAAACCGAGCGAATGGACTTCCTGCCGCCCGCTTGGTGGGACGATAGCAAGCCGTTCTGTCTCTTCCTTGACGAAATCAACCGCGGTC
>Ga0310696_10001160_pt1 | contig 38764 bp, 20 predicted proteins | sample AusTroGonzalo_MG_4_FD_203885 | JGI IMG/M metagenome (GOLD analysis project Ga0310696, IMG submission 203885) | Bovine rumen microbial communities from tropical cattle in Woodstock, Queensland, Australia - Gonzalo_02 (v2) (version 2) | ecosystem: Host-associated > Mammals > Digestive system >... | reverse complement strand
CGGCCCGATCGCACCAAACAAACCCGCATACTCTGGCGCTGGAGAAACAGACGCATTGCTCAAATTGGCAATCTTATGATTCTGTCCATCGAACGTGCCCGTGTACATGTTGTCCTCGTTGCCGATCGGCGTCCAAGCCGTATCCGTGGCGGTAATGTCGGCGGTCAGCACCGCCCAGGCGTTCGTCTCGCCGCCGTTCACCTTCGCGGCGAACGCGACAAGGTCTCCGTAGCTGCCGATGCGGTACGGATCTGTCTTCGTGCCGTTTCCGGCAAGCGCCGCGCCGGCTTCAAACGTCCCAAGAATCGCGCCGAGCGCGAGAACCATTGCCGTCAGTTTCTTTTTCATCGTGTCGTTCCTTTCAGGTTGAAGTTGTTCATGACATGGTTTTGCCGACGGCAATCCCGCGCACTGCGGCGCGAATGCGCTCTTTGGCGTCTTCCCAGTCGAACGGGATCAGCATGCGGGGCATTGGCATCGTCTCCGCATCGGCAAAATAGGAAAGGCTTCGCAGCGCCAATGCAGGATTGGCGTCCGGATACTTCAACTGATACCAGCCGAATATCTCGTCAAGCGGATAGTCGTCGAGGAGCCGCGCCACGTCCACAAAGTCCTTGCGAGTACCGCGATTTGTCACTGCATTGACCTTCATCGCCGCTATGTCCCTGACGCCCGCAAGTCGAACGCCAGACTCCTCGACGGGGTCGTCGATCCATGCGTATTCCTCATACGCCACGCAATCAACCTTGACGTCGTCCACATAGAAGAACGCCATCTTGCCGCTTTGCGTCCCGCTTTCCTTTTCGACACGCCCGACCTTGGACAGCGCCAGGCACAGGTCTTCTTCGTAGTTCCATTTTCCGAAGATGTCGAGATCGACGCTGACGCGGTGGCCGAGATGGAGCGCAAGCGCCGTTCCGCCGACAAGTCTTGTCTCCGCAAGCATCGGGAGCGACTGCAGACGCCTGAGCAGGTCCAGCGTCGCCGGAGCTATCGTTTCGAGGTGCAGCATCTGAAGGTCTCCTCCTTGACGTTGCCGAGACAGGCCGCGAATGCGAGCGTGACCGGGTCCAAAGACCTGATCTTCTGCGCCTCGGCGATCATAAACGGCATCGTGTAGTGGGCAATGGTGGAGCGGATGTCTTCCAGCGTCCCGCGTTCAAGGACGCGCTGTATGACATAGCGGCAATGCGCCCGCTCGTCGATCGTCTCCGGATCGACGTCCCAGAAAAGCCGCCTTGAAAGCCCTTTCACGAATTCGCTCATTTCTCGCCTTGTGTCGGTTGAATTATATCACATCCTTGTTCATGCTCGCTTCGTTCGCTATTCGGCGGGGGATTGGACGGGACGGATAGAATACCCGTAGTAGCGGAAATAGTATTCCGCGTTGTCGTCGTTCGAAGCGATGCCCCACGAGCTGTAGCCCGAGTTCGGGACGGACGACCAGTAGTAGCAGTACGAACCGGCAGAGTCAAGCAAAGTCCCGTAGCCGGTGCCGGCACAGGGGAGGAAGATGCTATTAGAGGCGTAGTCGCCTTTGCCACGAACCTCGTAGCCATCCACGCCGTTCATCGTCGTCCGCGCCCAGTCGCAGTTGTGGCGTAGATCCGTTAATTCCTGATCATTCGGCATGCGCCAGTTGCTGCCCCAGTGCACCTGCGCCGCATCGTGCTCAGGCGCAAGGACATTAGTACCGCCATCGTTTATGATCCAGCCCTCGCTCAGCAAAGTAGCAATATCTTTGCCGCAGGTCAGTATCTGCACATTATCTCCATGGAACGAAAATCCCGACGACGAGCCGTCGCTCGCCACCCACTGATCGTTCTCCCGCTTGTAGCCCGTCGTGTCGCCCCACCAGAAGTAGAGTCCATAGTCTTCGGGCTTCTCCGCGCCGATGTTCGTGGTGGCCCAGTACGGGCCGCCCTCCCAGAGCTGCACCTTGGCATGCTCGGCTTCGCCAAGCTTGACCGCTGTTACAATGTTCTGCCCGTCAACGGTCAGCTTTACGTCGAACGTCTCGCACCAGCCCTCAAAAGGCGGCTTGGCCTTCGGCTTCGGAGGCGCATAGAACGTGATCCCGTACAATGGCGCTCCCTCGCCATCGCGCCCTATCAACACGACCTGCGCCGAGCCGCTCACGCTCACGCCGTCCTTCTTGCCGGAGAACGATACCGCGCCGTCCTTCTTGAACGTGATCTTCACGGTGTTGTTCTTGTCGCCCGAGACACCGAGCGGATAGTACTCGACAACGATGTTCTTCTTGAAGACGGGCTGCGATGCCTTCGTGTCCGCCCGCTTCCACAGGTTCTGCCACGCGGTCCAGGAGAAGTTGAAAGGTTGAAGAGTTGAAAGGTTGAAAAGTTGAGAGGTGGCGACGCCCATGCCGTCCTTCGCCGCGACCACCACCGAGTTGGTGACGATCTCCTTGCCCGCCTTGCCGACTACCGCGGCGTAGAACACGTCGCTCCCCCCTACCTGCTCTACATGTTCTACATGGTTAAATTGCCCCGCGCTCAGCGTCCAGGTCCTGCCGCCTTCGAGGATCTTGCCGCTGATCTTGCCGCTCGCGGCAATGGTCAGCGAAACCGTTCCGGCGTCGCCATCCACCGGTCCGTCAAAGCTCCCAACGGCCCACGCGGGAAGCGGATCGACCGTGAGCTTCACGAGGTACGTGATCGACGACTTGCCGGCAGTCGTCACCGTGATCTTCACGTCGGACGGCTTTACGCCGCCCTTGCCGTCCGCCTTCGACGCCGCGGTTGGCGCGCCGTAGATGGTGTTCGCGGGAACCGTCACCTGCTTGGTCTTCGAGTCGACTATGTCCTTCGCCGTGAACTTGAGCCCCGAGGGAAGCCCCGCAACCTTGACGGTAGTCTGCGAGAGCGCGTCCGCCGCAACAGGCCACTGGAGATACACGCCCGCCCACACGTTCGTCGCGAGCGACACGGGCTCTCCGTCGGAAGGCGCTGGGAGCCCGCCGCCGTTAAGCCCCGCCTCGATCGACCCCTTGTCCGCCTCGACCGTCACGAAGCGGGCATAGAGGTCGATATCCGTCTCGCCCATCTCGAAGGTCAGGCTCGCCGCGAGCGAAATCGGCTCGTCGCTCTTCTCGCCCTCCACCAATTTTCCATTCTCCATTCTCAATTTTCCATTAACGTCGTACCATCCGCCGAACGCATAGCCCTTGTTCGCCGTCGCCTTCAAGGTCACCTTCTTCCCGGGCGCGTAACGTCCAGCGCCCGTGACCTTGCCGCCATCGGACGCGACGAAAAGCCCCTTCGTCTCGTCAAACGCGACAGGCGTGGCGGTCACACGCGGATCGCCCTCGAACACCGCGTAGAACGTCGTCGACTCCGTCAGGTTCGAGATGGTGGTCGAGGTTTTGGAGTTCGCCGCCGGCTTCGCGCTCCTGTCTATTACCAGCGACGCCGTGGTGGCAACGAAATAGCCCTCCGGGTAGGGCGCGCTCGCCGAGCGATCCTCGTTGGTCGTCCACCCGGCAAAGGCGAATCCCTTGCTGGCGGTCGCCTTAAGCGTCACCTTCTTATTGGCCGGGCAGTAGCCCGAGCCAGTCGCCTTGCCGCCGTCGGCGGGATAGGGAAGGCCGCGCATATACGGAATGCCGTCGTGGCTGGCCTTGGTCCACGTGTTCGACTCCGCCTTCGTCGCGGTGCCGGTCTCGATCCTGCCGCGAAGCTCGTCGAACGACGGATCCTTCACCGTCACCGTGCAGACGTCCGTCTCGCCCATCTCGGTGCCGACCACGTCCGCGAGCTGGAAGGTCACGGTCTCGTCGTCCTCCACGGTCTTGTCGCCCTTCAGGGGGATCTCGATGACGTAGGGCGTAACGTCGCCCGTGTCCCACGAAAGCGTCAGCGGGAACTTCAGCCCGCCTTTCACCTTGACGCCGTTTATCGTCGCGTTCGCGAAGTCGAGGTCGGCCGCGGCGGCGGTCTGGTACGTCATGAACACCTTGACGCTCGAAGGGCCCGTGAGGCTGCCGCCGTAGACGGTCAGCTTCACAGTCTTCGATTCGGACGACGACACCGCCCCCGCCGCGAACGTGGCGACCGGCTTCCCCCACTGCGCGTAGTACGTGGCGTCGCCGTCGGCGACTGTCGCCCCAGTCACCTTCAATCCGCCCTCGCTCTCGGTGAACCATCCGCAGAAGTACCACCCTTCGCGCTTCGGGTCCGCCGGCGCGTTGGCGAGGATGCTCTCGTCGCTTGACAGTTCTTTTTCCGTAACCTTGCCGCCCGCCCAGTTTTCGTCGTAGATGGTGGCGTAGAACTTGCGCAACAGCGGAGCCGTATCGCCCATCTTCCATACGTTCACAAAATCCCAGCCAACGAAGTTCGCCTTGACCGTAAACTCCGCAGCGGAAAGCGTACGGACTCCGACAACCTCGGATGGACCTTCCGTCTCGCCAATCAATTTGCCACCGGCTACACCCGCCTTCGCGTAGCTGTGCGTCACCTTGGTGCTTTCCACGACACCCTCTTCTTCATAGCCCCAATTCCAGCCCACAAGGCTACCTGTCTTTGGCATTGTGCATGATATGGCACCAGTGTTGTAGCAGTTTTCGATTGAACCTTTGATATTGTACCCCACGATACCGCCTGCCGCCGTGTATTCATTGGTAGTCGTTGTATTGACAGTACCCGTATTGTAGCAATTCCTGATTATGGCGCGGCTGTTTGCGCCTGCGATTCCTCCGACATTATAGCCATCGGCAATCACGCAGGACGAACTGCAGTTTTCAAGATCGCACCGTTCATTCTGGCCTATTATGCCGCCGACATAGGTGTTTCGTTTGCCGGTCAACGTGCCGGATGCCGAACAATTTGAGACAAATCCTTCGTAAGTGCGTCCCCCAATGCCGCCAACATAGGTGTAATAGCCTTCCGCCTCCACTGTACAAGTTGAAATGCAATCCTTGATCGTTGTTTGATAACTGTAACCGGAAATGCCGCCCGCGCAGTCTCCACCCTCTTCACTCTGGAGATAGACAATTCCAGACGCTGTGCAATTCGATATTACGAAACCTTTGTAGCAATACGCTGCTATGCCACCAGCCTTGCCCTTTGAAGTGATATCACATGTTGAACGGCAATTGATTATCGTTCCGCCTTCTTGAACATAGCCTTCTATGCCGCCGCCGTATGATCCAGTCACCGTGCCAGACGCCTCGCAATTGTCAATCAATCCGGATGACATGCCGACAATACCGCCCACCTCCTCCGTCGATGAGAAATTGCCGTTCGCGCGGCAATCCCTGACAACGGTATTTGGTCCTGCGCCACCGACAATTCCGCCGACTCTGACGAAGGAATCAACTCCGCATACCGAGCCGGACACGATGCAGTTCTCCACCACAACACCTGAAACGCACAACCCCACGATGCCGCCGACATTGCCGTTACCGACGATGTTCGCCGCCACGAGATTCACATTTTCCACAACCGCGCCCGACTCGGCAATGCCAAACAGTCCAGCATTTGAAATCTCTACAGAGGCATAATTCAAATTGGAGATTTTATGCCCCTGGCCGTTGAACGTTCCTGCGTAACTATGATTGTAATCAATCCCGATCGGCGTCCATGCCGTGCCCGTCGCCGTAATGTCGGCGGTCAGCACCGCCCAGGCGGAAAGCTCTCCGCCGTTGACCTTTGCGGCGAACGCGACAAGTTCGGCATAGTTCCCAATCCGATACGGCGCGGCCTTCGTGCCGCTTCCGGCAAGCGCCGCGCCGGCTTCAAACGTCCCAAGAATCGCGCCGAGCGCGAGAACCATTGCCGTCAGTTTCGTTTTCATTTTCCTTGTCCTTTCTTGGAGGTCTTGGAGGTTGAATTTTGATTCTCAATTCTTAGGTTGCGCGGCTTCATCCTGTAATTCATCCACAAGATATTCGTCGCTCATGCAATGCATGTCCGATACGCCGTCGCGCATGAATTCATACGTTTGCGAACGATAGAACCTGTCAAGCGCCTCGTCGAGCGTACACCCGGTACGCACCGCGTATGCCTCGATTACGCGCGCAAACTTCATTCTAAGCATGTTTTTGTTCGCCGTCATATCCGCTCGCTCCCTGCAAACCTCAACGTCCGGAGCGCCGCTTGCGTGCGAAAGCACAGCTGGAGATTCGGCGTCTCCATTCGCAGCTTGTCAATTGTTTGACCCTTGGTCGCAAAACCGTCGAAATACGCTTCAAGCGTATCAAACACCTTGTCGTTGGCCACACCACCCGAGACGATATCCCAGTCCGATTCGTCCGCGAGGTTTCGACAACTCACAATAAAGTCAAGCCAGTCTTCCGAATACGTTGCAAAGCGCAAGACTTTCAATGTCGCTGCTGACGACTCTTCGAATTCATACCTCGATACGACCGCTTGGCCGAATCGCCGCTTGCGTTTTTCCCCCCATCTAATCGCCTGATCCAAAACAGGCGTGACATAGAATCCCGGCCCGAAATCGACCGCCCTGCGCGAGTGCGCCAAATCTGGATCCGGTACCGCCACGGCTCCGCCATGGTAGAGAATCATACGACCACCCCCCTTTCCGACATCACCTCGCAAATGTCGTTTACAATATAGTCCCTGCCCTGCGTATGAAGAACGTCATAACTGGGGATGATGTATTGATGCAAAATTCCATCGTCGCCAGACAAGGCGCGATAGACATCTCCCGACGGTTTACCTATCGCCGCCGCAACATTCTCGATGCAAAAGACAGCGTACTCCAATACACGCTTGCTGTTTATATTTCCAACACCTTCCATCCTGCCTCCGACTATTGCATTGAATGCACTCCCCTTCGCTCGCTATTTGACGTCTTGGACAGGGCGGATGGGATACCCCATGATGCACGGGCCAGTATATGAGCCATGGTTTTCCGTATCAAACCAAAATATCCACGACGTTTGTCCATACCCTGAACTCCATCCGCTATAAGTTGATGACCAGTAGACGCCGTTCCAATCATTAAAGACAGTCCCTTGGAAAGCACCAACTGATGGGAGAAAAATGCTGTTGGAAGCGTAGGCGCCGCTGCCACGAACCTCATAGCCCCTCACGCCATTCATCGTAGTCCAAGTCCAGTTGCACTTGCCGATAAGGCCTTCCTGTTCCTGTCTCGTCGGTATGCGCCAGCCGCCGCCCCAATGAGCCTGCGCCGCGTCATGCTCCGGCGCGAGAACATATGTGTCATCCTCCGCGACAATCCACCCTTCGCTCAGCAACGCGGCAACATCTTTGCGAGAAGTCGGCACATTGCTTTCTTCGAACGAAAATCCGGAAACAGAACCGTCGCTCGCCACCAACAGATCGTTCTCCCTCTTGTAGCCGATGCTGTCGCCCCACCAGAAGTAGTAGCCGGAGTCCTCGGGCTTCTCTGCGCCGATGTTCTTCGTCGCCCAGTACGGGCCGCCCTCCCAGAGCTGCACCATCTCAGGCTCCTCGCCGCCGAGAGAGACCGCCGTAACGATGTTCTGCTTGTCGAGCGTCAGCTTTACGTCGAACGTCTCGCACCAGCCCTCAAACGGCGGCTTGGCTGTCGGCTTCGGCGCCGCGTAGAACGTGACCTGCCAGCACTCGCCGTTCCACACCAGCTGCGACGAGCCGCTTACCGAAACGCCGCCGATCTTTCCCGAGAACGACACCGCGCCGTCCTTCTTGAACGTGATCTTCACCGTGTTGTTCTTGTCGCCCTCCGCGCCAAAATGATACTCGACGTCGATGTTCTTCTTGAAGACGGGCTGCGAAGCCTTGGTGTCCGCCCGCTTCCACAGGTTCTGCCACGCAGTCCAGGAGAGGGTCGGCTCGGTCGTAGTGAGACCAGACGCGACGCCCATGCCGTCCGACGCCGATACCGTCACCTCGTTGGTGACGATCTCCTTGCCCGCCTTGCCGACTACCGCGGCGTAGAACACGTCGCTCCCCCCTACCTGCTCTACATGTTCTACATGGTTAAATTGCCCCACGCTCAGCGTCCAGGTCTTGCCGTTTTCGAGCATCTTGCCGCTGATCTTGCCGCTCGCGGCAATGGTCAGCGAAACCGTTCCAGCCGGCAATTCTCCATTTTCCATTCTACATTCTCCATTGAAATCCCCTACCGCCCACGCGGGAAGCGGGTCGACCGTTAGCTTCACGAGGTACGTGATCGACGACTTGCCCGCCGTCGTCACCGTGATCTTCACGTCGGACGGCTTGACGCCGCCCTTGCCGTCAGCCTTCGACGCCGCCGTAGGCGCACCGTAGATCGTGTTGGACTTCGCGTCGAACTTAAGCCCCGAGGGCAGACCCGACACCTTGACGGTCGTCTGCGAGAGCGCGTCTGCCGCGATGGGCCATTCGAGATACACGCCCGCACAGATGTTCGTCTGGTAGGGCGCGTTGTCCTCAACGCGCCGCATCTCCACTCCGCCGACCGCAAGTATCACCGATCCCGCGTCCTCCGCCACTGTCATGAAGATGGCCGTCGCAAAGACGTCGTCATCGCCCGGCGCCTTGATTTTGAGCTTTGTGGACGACAAGTCGAGTCCGTCAGTATCGACGCCGACGATCTCCCAATGGCTGAAGACCGAGCCGGGAGCCGCCTTCGCCGTGAGCGTGACATCCTCCCCGGCCGCAACCTGCCCGTACTTCGGGGAGACAGAGACGGCGCCTGCGGCGGCAGGGTCGTCGTGCGCCGCGATTGCCGTTACGACGCCGGGATCGCGAAACACTTTTTCGTCCTTAGGCTTGCCGCAGTGGTTGATAAGTTCGCCAGCAGCGAAGATTGCCGGATACCCCTTCTTCGGATCGGCGGAAACGGCAATGCTGACGAACAGGCCGTCTGGGTCGTAATACGGCAACGCATACGTCGAGAACGGCACCTTGCGCGTCTTTGCGCCGTCCATCACCTCGACCGTTCCCTTGATGACGCCCTTCTCGTCCAGCGTAAACGACACGGGGCACTTCTCATCTCCATACTGCGCCAGGCACGAGTACGACCCTGCGTAGGACGCAATCACACCGGCGGCGGCCGTATCGCCCTTGTCGGTCCATGGAATGCGGTACATCAGCACCAGCCATTCGGCATCCGACTCCGATTGCATGGAGTCGACGCCTTCTTTTAGCACCATGGCTCTCACGAAGGAAATTGCGGAGTCGGGGCACAGGTAGAGCTCGAACGGATTAACCCCGAAAAGCATCTTGCGGACCGACTTGCCGGCTGTCGCGGTCGCGACCGCATAGACGGCGTGCACGCCCCCATCATATATCCCTTGCGCTCCAAAGAGGCTGTCAACGTAGGAGTCGGCCTTGAACGTCCAGTTGGTTCCCATAAGGGAGAGCTTGCCCGAAACCTTACCCGCCGCCGTAACGCTCATAGAGGCGGGGCCGTAGTCCTCCGATATCGTGGTCGCAAATCCTTCGAACGAGCCGACCGCCCACGCCGGAAGCGACAAAATCGTCCAGTCGAACGCATACGTCTTCGACGACTTGCCCGCCGTCGTCACCGTGAGCTTCACCCTGGACGGCACGAGGTTGCCATCCTTTCCCTCCTTCGACGCGGCAGTGGGAGCCCCCGAAAGCGACCACGCGCCCGTATCCTTGTCCTGCACAAGCTTGACGCCCGCCGGCAACCCCGAGGCTTTGACGGTCGTTGCGGAAAGCGCACTCGCCTCCACCGGCCAGACAACCGCAACTCCGCAGTAGTTGGTGATCGCAGGGACAGTCTCCGTCCCGGCTGACATCTGCTCGCCGTCAAGCACGAGTCCGATTGAATTCTTGTCCGCTTCAACGGTTGCGAACTCCGCATAGAACGTCGTGGACTCCGTAATGTCGGTGATCGTCGTCGAGGCATTGGTGGCCTTCCCGGGGTTCGCCGTACGGTCTATCACAAGCGTCGGAGTCTTGGCGACAAACCCGTTCCCCGACTCGACCGCCATAGCCTCGGCGGCGGCCGTTCCCTGGCGCCAGCCTACAAACACCCAACCCTTGTTCGCCGTCGCCTTCAATGACACCTTCTTCTTGTCGGGACAGAATCCGCTCCCCGTCATCTTGCCAGCGCTGGCCGGGCTGGCGAGTGCGCGCATATACGGAGCCTTCGCAGCCTGCAGTTTAGTCCACGTCTTGATCTCGGCGGGAGATGCGGTATTGTCTTCGATCTTCTTCTGAAGCTCGGCATAGCCGGGGTCCACAACCGTCACGGTGCAAATGGCGTCCTCGCCGACTTCAAAGCCGACCGCGTCCGCTAGCTGGAGAGTGAAGAACTCGCCGTCCTCGACAGACTTGTCGGCCTTGACGGGGATGGATATCCTTTTCGGCTCCGTGTCGCCGGCATCCCACGAAAGCGTCAGAGGGAACTTGAGCCCGCCCTTGATCTTGACGCCGTTCACGGTCGCGTTCGCGAGATCGAAATCGGCCGCGACGGCGGAGTTGTAGGAAAGATAGACCTTCACGCTCGAAGCGCCATCCGCGCTGCCGCCGTTAATGAAGATGTCCACCATGCCGGATTCTTCGACCTCATAATGCTGTTCGGCGAAACCAGGCTTGGCGTCGCCGGGCGAAAGCTTCGGTATCGATACTTGATACGAATCGCCGCATTTGAAACATAAGTACACGTCATAGCCGTCATCAGTACTTGTCGGGTCAAGATGCTCGTTCAGACGATAGTCATGTCCAAGAGGATCTATCGCAAGACCAGACTCAACCGTTTCGCCGCAATAGTCGCACACCAGATGGTACACGCCACTTTGAGTGCAAGACGCCTCCTTGTCGACAACACTGGACGTGCTTGAATGGGAACAGACAGCCCATGCGCTGAGCATTGAGCCCGCCGCGAGAAGCATGACCGTAAGTTTCTTTTTCATCTTTTCGTTTCCTTTCTTGCTGCTTAAATCACGCAGATTTCTTTCGCTAATCTTTTTAATTGCAAAATTATATCATATTTTATGTTAGAAATGTGAAAAAACTGAAAAAAATCTGCAATATAAGCAAGGAGACGCGGAATATGGTATAATACGGCGCATGAAGACAATAGGAGAGAAAATATTCGCCAAGGCCGCCGACGGCAGCCTTGCAAGCCGCATTGGCACAATGTTCTTGCGCACACCGGGACTTGTCACGGCAAAGGGAGTTCATGCTACACAACGCCTTATGTGGCTTGAAGAACTTTCAAAGGAGCGCAAACTTTCACCAGTTGAAGAAGAAGCGGAGCTTTCAGAGTCCGTCGATCTGATATTCACCGAAAGCCAGGTCTTGATACGTCCCGACCCAGATCGCATGGATCTCGCGTTTCGCGCCGACGAAGCGCTTCAGAAGATGGTCTCGAAGCGGTCAATACGCTTCTTGAACACGAATTCCGCCAAGGTACGCGCCGCGTTGCGCGAACGTGGCGAGAACTGGCGCATGGCGCGACAGCCAATTTCGCAGGACGACATGGTCGAACTGATCGAAATGTCCAAGGTGCCGATCAGGGAGAAGCCTGTCTATTACTACAACAGGGCGTCTGGAACGCGCTACCTAACCGCCTCCTGCGCTGACGACATCGAGCATCTTCCGCCGGACGACTTCCGCAGACAGCTTGCGGAGATCGTGCATGGGCTTTCCAAGCGCAACCGCCACGGGCAACTCGAAATCGACCTCTTCCCGACGACGACTCCGCCGGAGATCAAGCGGGCGCTCAAGTCCATCGACGTAGATGGCCTCGACGACGAAGCCCTCAAGGCCGAGTACCTGCGCATAAACACCGAATGGCGCATGAGCCTGCCGGCCGAGCTGCGCGACGAGACGCCGGCCAACTTCGACTGGCGAAACGCCATGTGCCGCGCAATCACGAAATCGCCGAACGACACTTCCGCAGAAGAGCAGGAGCTGGTCGCCGGAATCGCGCCAGAGTTCTATCGCCAGATAGAATGGCTGCCCGGCGCACGCATAGACGGCGGCGAAGTCGTGTTCGACTCGATCTACGAGGAAGCCGCACGCACGCAGGATCCCGAGCTTCTCGCGATATGCGACCGCCGCGTGAAGAGCTTCCTGTTCAACACTACGCGCCTTCTCGGAAAGATCCGGTACGTAAACATCGGACGCATCGCGAATTCGCTCGCACGCCGCAAGGTTGAAGACTCCCGCCGCGGCAACGTCTATATCATGCAGTACATGGAGGAAGGCGCAAGCGAAGCCGTCGTGAAGATCATCAGGCTTCAGAAATGGGGCGTCTCGGAACACCTGGACGAAGGCAAGGACCTTCTCCGCTCCATCCTCGAGGCCGACGAATACTCGGACTACATCCTCGACCGCCGCCTCATGTGCAGGCAGCTCGGCATGAACCTTCCGACGCAGCTCGGCTTCGGACACTTCACGGAAAAGTACCGCGGCACCAGCCAGTACAACGGCTGCGCCGTGCGGACCGCCTATTTCGTGCGAGACTACGTTCCCGGCATCGCCTCGGACAAAGTCCCGCTCCAGAAGCTGCGCAATCCGGCTTGGGCGGCGAAGTTCGCGTTCCTGATGGGCGGAGCTGCCGCGATCGACCTCGTGGTCGGGCGGTGCAGTTCCACGACCAAGGAGCCGATCTTCGACGAAAACTACGAGATCGTTCAGATCGGAGAGGACGGCATGCCGTCCGAAGTCAAGGTCACGGATCACGCCGGTAGCTTCGTGGAATATTCGCGTCCGCTGGAGGAGTCCGCCGCCACATACGCCCGCTTTGCGACGCGACGCGAACAGCTCGTCACCGAGTACCAGTCGTTCGTCCGCGCATACATCGACGGCTTCGCGAAAAAGCTTGCCGCGATACAGTCCGCGTACCGCGCCCGCAAACGTGCGTTCGACGAGCTCTTCTCCGACCGTCCGTACGACACGAACGGATCGGGCGCGTACCGCTGGGCGTGCGCCCTCAAGAGGCTCGACGACTGCGATGCCGACCGTGCGGTTGCCGCGCTAAAGGCCGCCATCGGATGCTGAAGTACGCGGCGAGACGCTTGCTTGAGACGATTCCGACGACGCTCGGAATACTTCTCTTGACGTTCGCGCTTTTCAACGTCGTGGGCGGCTCGCCCGCGGCGGCCATCCTCGGCAAGAACGCGACGGCGGAGGCTATCGCCGCATTCGACCACAAGTGGGGATACGACAAGCCGCTGCCGGCGCAGTTCGTCTCGTTCGTGGCTGGCCTGTGCAAAGGCGACTTCGGATACTCGATTGAAAACCAGGAGCCTGTCATAAGCGTCCTTGCGCGCGGCGTAGGCCCGTCGCTTTCGCTTACAGTGCCGATCCTGGCGGGCGGAGTCATCATCGCCTTGATGATGGGCATGCTGTCGGCGGCGTACAGAGGGCGAACCGTTGACAGGCTGATACTCTTCTCCTCGACCGTCCTCATGAGCGTAAACTACGTCGTGTGGGTGCTCGCGGGGCAGTTCTTCCTTTCGTACAAGGCGGGGCTCTTTCCCGTATGGGGGTATTCAAGCGCGTACAACCTAGTGTTGCCAGTGCTGATAGGAATATTCTCGTCGCTTGGCGCGGACGTACGGTTCTTCCGCACTGCGATACTAGACGAACTGTACAAGCCCTACGTGCTGACTGCGCGTGCGAAGGGACTTTCCGGGGTCACGGTGATGACGCGGCACGTCCTCAGGAACGCGCTGATACCAATCGTCACCTACGTGTCGCTTTCGATTCCATACCTCTTCACCGGTTCGCTGCTGCTGGAAAGCTTCTTCGGCATTCCTGGCCTCGGGTCGGTTTCGATAAACGCAATCCACTCGTCCGACATGGCGGTCGTTCGCACGGTCGTCGTGCTGGGCGCGCTCATCTACCAGTTCGTGAATCTCGCGACGGACCTTCTCTACGCCGCGCTCGATCCCCGCGTAAGGTTCTGATGCAGACCCGAGTCCGTCAGTATTCGCTCGCGTCGCACACGAGCGAATCCATTATGTAGTCCTTGCGTTCCGGCGTGTTGGAGCCCATGTAGAACTTTATCGTCTTCTCGACGTCCGTATCGTCGGCGCACGTGACCGGCGTAAGGCGCATGTCAGGGCCGATGAAGTCGCGGAAGTCGTCGTCGTCCAGCTCGCCAAGGCCCTTGAATCGCGTCGTCTCGCAGCCGCGCCCAAGCTTCGACTGCGCGGCGTCGCGCTCGGCCTCGGAGAAGCAGTACACCTGCTCCTTCTTGTTCCTCACCCGGAAGAGCGGAGTCTCGAGTATGAACACGCGCCCGTCTGTTACGAGCTGGCGGTAGAAGCGCATGAAGAACGTGGTCAGGAGCATCCTGATGTGAAGCCCGTCAACATCGGCATCGGTCGCGAATATGATCTTGCCGTACCTGAGGTGGTCCAGCGTCTCGTCGATGTCGAGCGTCTTTATGAGGTTGAAGAACTCCACGTTTTCGTAGAGCACGTTCTTGCTCATGCCGCACGTGTTGAGGCACTTGCCGCGAAGGAAGAACACCGCCTGGTTCATCGCGTCGCGCACCTTGCCAAGAGTGCCGCCGGCGGAAATGCCCTCGGTCAGGAAGATCATCGTCTCGTCGCCTTCGGGACGGCCCGTCTTCTTGTTCACCTTGTCGAGCTTCAGGTGGTTCTTGCAGTCCTTGAGCTGCGGCACGCGCACCGACACCGCCTGCGCGTGCTCCCTCGCCTTCTTCTTGATGGTGACGAGCTGGGAGCGTATCTTGCCAGTCTCCTCGATCTTGGCAATGAGCTTGTCGGTCTCTGCGGGCGAACGATGCAGGGCGGACTCGATTTCCTTCTTCATCTGCGCAACGAGATCGGAGCGGATGTCGTTCATCACGAACTTGATCTTCGTCTGGCCCTCGAAGACGGGGTTCATTATCCTGATCGCCACCGCGCCTATGAGACCGTCGCGTATGTCGTCGCCGTCGAACTTCTTCTTCGCGTCGTAGTCGTTGAGCGCCTTGGTGAGCGCCTCCTTGAACGCAGTAAGGTGGGTGCCGCCGTCGGTGGTGTACTGCCCGTTTACGAACGTGTGGTACTCTTCGCCGAACCGGTTGGTGTGCGTGAAGATTATCTCGAGGCTCTTCGTCTTAACGTGGAACGGCGCGTACAGCTTCTCGAACTGCGCCTCGTCCGCAATAAGGTCGGCAAGACCCCTGTCGGAACGTATCTCCTGCCCGTTGAGGCGTATCGTAAGCCCGGCGTTTACGTAGCAGTACATCTTCATTCGCCGAACGACATGCTCCTCGCGCACCTTGAAATGCTTGAGGACCTTGAGGTCTGGCTTGTAGCGGATGAACGTGCCGGACGGCTCGTTGGACTTCAACTTGCCGCGCTTCTTGGACTTGAGCCGCCCTTCCTCGAAATACGCCTCGGAAAACTCGCCCTCGCGGAAAGAGCGGACTTCGAAGAACTCCGACAGCGCGTTCACCGCCTTCGTGCCGACGCCGTTCATGCCGGCGGAAAACTGGTAGTTCTCGTTGTCGTACTTGCCGCCGGTGTTCATCTGGCTCACGCAATCCACCACCTTGCCTAGAGGGATGCCGCGACCATAGTCGCGCACCGAAACCTCGCCAGAATCGTAGTTGACGGTCACGTCTATGCGCTTGCCGTAGCCCTGGCCGAACTCGTCGATTGCGTTGTCGATGACCTCCTTCATCAAAATGTAGATGCAGTCGTGGTACATCGCGCCCGTTCCAGGCTCGCCGACATACATTCCGGGACGCATCCTTATGTGCGTCACCGGGTCCAGGGTCCTTATGCTTGAATCTCCGTAATCATTAGCCATATTGCAGGGTATTATACCATATTATTCATTATTCCGGCGCCAGATATATCCTGCTGTCGGGACGGAACGAGATGTCGGACTGCGGAACGATCTTGTCCAGCTCTGAAAGGAACGAGAGTGTCAACCCAAGCCTGTATGCTTCGCCAAGATCGACGTCAAGTATCTTACCGGAAGGATAGTGCAGTTCGATGAGCACCGGAAGCCTTCCAGGACTGCGCTGGATTGCGCCGCGAATGGCATCGACCTTCTTCTTTATCTCCGGGTCTTCATACCGCATCTTTATTCTGAGGCCCTTGGACATGAGCGGCATCGCATTCTCGAGCGGATACGCCTCCTTGAGCGTAAACACGAGATCGCCAAGCTGCGGATGCGCCTTCTCGACGTCTTCCTTTGCGTACGTCGCACGGTGCGCTATCTCGCCGCAGACTACGACAAGCGAATCGATGCGAGTCTCAAGCTCCGCAGCCTTCTCCCATACCGCCGAAAATGCACTGCACTCCGCACGGCCTTTTCCGTCGTCAAGTGACAGCACCGCCCACTTCCTGCCGGGTGTTCCGTCGGGACGCGGCTTCGGTATCTTCACCTGGCAGCCGTCCAGCATAGCGACAGCCCTGACGTCCAGCTTCTTCAGAAGTTTTCTGTCGCAGCCCTTCTTCATTGCGGAACGCGCCGCCGCTATAGCCTTTTTCGCGAGATCACGGTCGAACGGCAGCTCTCCCTTTGCCCTTAGATGGTTGCGGCAAAGCCCGTCAAGCGCCCAAGTCCTCTCTTCGGACTGAGCAAAAAGGGTCTCGATGGAAGCGGCGGGCGACTCCTCTGAATCGGAAGTTTCTTCCGCCTCCGCCTCTTCACCTTCCTCCGGCGTCTTCTTTCGCTCGATCATGGAAAGATCGAACGGCATGTTCTCCGCGCCTTTCTTGTCGACTCTCAGCACGGAAATCTCGCTCATCAGCCGCCTGCACGACGAAAGCGGATCGCCCGCGATATAGACGCCAAGCAAATCGCGCTCGTTCTTCAAGTCCTCTGCTGGCGCAAACGGCGGCATCTCCGCAAGCTCCGAATCGCTCACGGCGTCATTGCCTGCGTCGAGTATGTCGAAGAAACTTGCCTGCGCGCTCGCCTTCTCCTTCGCCATGTTCTGCGCCTTCTTGAGCGCGAAGTCGATGTTGAGGAAAAGCTTCGCGCGGTTTGGCTCGAGAGTGGAGAACGCGCCAGTCTTAACGAGGTTTTCAAGGACTCTCCTATTCACGACGCCAGTGCCGGCAAGGCGGCAGCAGAAGTCCAGGAAGCCGGAATACGGCCCGTTTGTCTCGCGCTCGGAGACTATCGCCTCAGCCGCAGGAATGCCAACGCCCTTTATCCCGCCAAGTCCGTAGCGAATGCCGTGCGAATCGGCGGTAGGCACGAATCGCGCTCCGGACTCGTTCACGTCAGGGAGCAAGAGGTCAAGCCCAATGTCCCTCGCCTCGGCGACGAAGCCGGGCAGCTTGTCGAAGTTTCCGATTTCGGACGATATCTGCGCGCACATGAACTCGGCTGGATAGTGTGCCTTCAAGTAGCCGGTCTGGTATGCGATCCACGCATAGCAGACGGCGTGGGACTTGTTGAACGCATAAGACGCGAACGCCGTCCAGTCGGTCCAGATCTTTTCTATGAGCTTCTTCGCCTCTTCTTCGTCCGCCCACTTGTCAACCCTGAACTGCGGATTTTCGAGGCACCCTTTTTCGAACTTCACCTTGAGTTCGTTCATGACGTCGATGAGCTTCTTGCCCATCGCCTTGCGGAGCTTGTCCGATTCGCCGCGAGTGAAGCCGGCGAGCCGACGCGAAAGAAGCATCACCTGTTCCTGATAGACCGTTACGCCGTAGGTGTCCTTCAGGTACTTCTCCATGAGAGGATGGTCGTAGGAGACCTCCTCGTCACCCTGCTTTCGCCTGACGAACGTAGGGATGTAGTCCATGGGGCCAGGACGGTACAGCGCGTTCATTGCGACGAGATCCGTCAGCCTCTCCGGCTGAAGCGCAATAAGCCACTTCTTCATTCCTGGCGACTCGAACTGGAAAAGCCCCGTCGTTTCGCCGCGGCCAAAAAGCTCGTACGTCTCGCGGTCGTCGTCTGGTATCTTGTCTGGATCGAGAAAGCCGTTTGCGTCGCGTATCGCCTCGGGCACGCGCGGACAGTTCGCGCCAAGAAGGTTCACGCACTCCTTTTCGACGGTGAGCGTCTTGAGCCCGAGGAAGTCCATCTTGAGAAGTCCGACAGGCTCCACGAAGTGTCCGTCGTACTGCGTCGTCAAAAGCTTGTCGCCCTTGTTCGCGGCATCCTTCTTTCCGCCTTTCTCCGGCGTCGGCATGACCGGAATCGTCTCTATGAGGGGATCGCGCGAGATGATTACGCCGCAGGCGTGCACGCCGGGCTGCCGGATAGAGCCTTCGAGCCTTTTCGCGCGCTCCATCAGCTTGTGCACAACCGGGTCGTCGGAATTGAAGGCGTCGACAAGTCCCTGCGAATAGTCGCCGTTGGGATTGCCCTTCTTGTCCGTCATGCTCGTCGCCGCCTTGAACGTGATCTTGGGCGTGTCAGGAACGAGCGCGGCGAGCTTGTTCGTGTCGGCGAGCGGATAGTCCATCACGCGCCCTACATCCTTGATCGCCGACTTCGCGGCCATCTGTCCGAAGGTTACGATATGCGCCACGTGGTCTGCGCCGTACTTCTTCGTCACGTAGTCAAGCACGCGCTCGCGCCCCGCATCGTCGAAATCGACGTCGATATCGGGCATCGATATTCGGTCAGGATTGAGGAAGCGTTCGAACAGTAGGTCGTACTTGAGAGGATCGACGTTCGTAATCCAGAGCGCGTAAGCAACGGCGCTTCCGGCGGCCGACCCGCGCCCGGGGCCGACCCACACGCCGCATTCCTCGCGCGCGGCGCGTATGTAGTCCCGGACGATCAAAAAGTAGCCAGGAAAGCCCATCGTCCTGATCGTGTCCAACTCGAACGCGACGCGCTCCTCTATGTCCGAACGCAGCCCATGCTCCCCCGCCTTCGCCAAGGCTTCGGCGGGCAAGCCGTTCCCCGACTTGTCCTCCGTAGCCTTGGCGAAGGAGGATCCCCACCTCTTCTTCGCACCTTCCCAAACAAGCGATGCGAGGTACTCGGCCTCGAACTGGATGCGCACGACCTTGTCGTAGCCGCCAAGCTTCTTCATGCGCCCGGGGGGATACATTCCCTCAAGAGTGGCCTCGTCGTATTTTGCGCGCACGTCTTCCTCTGTGCCGAACGACGCGGGTATATCGAACTTAGGCATGATCGGCGGAGAGTCAAGGTCGTACTCTTCCACCATCTCCGCGACCTCGAGCGTGTTGGAAACGACCTCGGGGTTCTCCGCAAAGAGGCGGAGCATGTCGTCCCTTGTCTTGAACCACTCCTCGCCCGTGTAGATCATGCGCTTCTCGTCCGAGAGCTTCGTCCCTGTTGAAAGAGCCAGCATAACGTCGTGGGAGTCGTCGTCGTCCTTGTCGAGGAAGTGGACGTCGTTCGTCGCTATGACGCGGATGCCCAGCTTCGCGCCGAGCTCCAGCATTCCCTTTGCGACGCGCAGCTGCCTTTCGTAGAGTTCGCGGAATTCGACCCGTGCCTGCGCTGGGATGTCGGAACCTGCCTTCGTCGAGTTGTGCAGCATTACCTCCAGCGAATACGCGTCTCCGAAAAGATCCTTGTACCACCGAGCCGTCTTCTCCGCGAGGGCCATGTCGCCCTTGTCGATTGCCCAGGCGACTTCGCCCGCGATGCAGGCGGACGAGCAGTGGAGTCCCTCGTGGTGCTTTTCGAGTAGGGACCTGTCGATACGAGCATTGTGGTAAAACCCGTTTATGTGCGCAGTCGAGATCAGCTTTACGAGATTGCGATAGCCCGTGAGGTTCATCGCGTGCAGGCACAGGTGGTGGCGGCGCTCGTTCTTGTCGCGCGTCGTGAGATCGCCTGTCGAAGTGACATACGCCTCGCAACCAAGTATCGGCTTTACGTGAACGTCCGCGAGATCGCCGTATGTCTTGCCCTTCGTGGAGCGGCATTCGTCGTAGAAGTTCTTGAGCGCGAAGAGGTTGCCGTGGTCCGTCACGGCGAGCGCCGGCATCCCGAGCGCACGGGCTCGCTTCACAAGCGGAACGATCTGGCACTGCCCGTCAAGGAGCGAATAAGTTGTGTGCAGGTGTAAATGTACGAAATCCATTGCCGTACATTATAGCATATTTCGCCCGCGAAGCGGGACACCGCCACCGGTTAGCGCAGCTTGTATATGTGGATATTATCGAACCAGATCTCATCCGAAACCTTGCGCGGCGGCGCGACGTACATGATGATGCACATTGCATCCACCCCCGGCGGCACGTTGAAATAAGCCTCTCCTGTGCACCATCCAGACGCATCTGCCGCGCCGAATTCAAATTCTGCGTCCGGCTTGCCCTGTGCCCAACGCCCGTCGCGCTTCCAGCTCACCTTCGCGTATGGGCGATCCCCCTTGGCGCGGCACGTGACACAGTATGCGCCACCTGGGACGACGCCTTTGTGATCTAAAAACATCGTGCCGGACTTCGTTCCCCCCATGAACAACGACGTAGAGTCGCCGTCGCCGACTTCGCCGTCCAGCCGGAATACGGCTCCCTCTGCGTCCTTCCCCCGCCACACCTCGTATGGCGCGGGAAGCGGCATTCCCCCATCAGCCGCACACGACGGATTCTGGTTTTCATCTACGAGCTTTCCTGCCGCTTCCAGTTCGGCACGCATACGGCGAAGTCCGCCGTCGAGATCCCGCACGCCCGACATTGCGGAGAAGAAGCCGGGAATGCACTCGTCCCATGTCACATCCTTCCCGTCGATGCGCTTGTGGAGCGGCAGGTTCTCCCATTTGACCGTAGTGTGGTGTTCGCTCCAGAACCACACGTATTCATCGGCGAGGAGCGAGGCCTCGACAAGATTCCTACGAAGGTGTTCGGCACGAGACCCGCCATCCGGCCCGAAATACCAGTACGAGCCTTCCGGATTCGCATACATGTCGAAGTATATTCCAAAGCCAACCTGAACCTGCAGGGCATGCTTTGCGCAGTTCTCCGGCGATATGAGCTTTGGCGCAAGAATACGCTGGTTACATGCGGACACGTGGAAGTCGCGGGTAAGATAATCCGCACGGTATGCATTTTCGTCGCCGTCGATTATCCTCGCCGTTGGCGGCATGACGTCTAGAATCCCGTCCGCAAATGCAGGCCACAGATCCTGTTTCTTGCGAACCTCAGCCGAAGGGTCGCCGGAAGCGAGATAATCGTACTTCTCGGACAGAAACCAGTAGAATAGAATGCGCACCTCTGGATGCTCACGAAACACCGATCCAAACACCTGTCGGCCTCTTTCTCTCGCAATCTTGACCAACTCATCGTAAGGCGGGTCGCCTTCTTTGCGGAAAAACTGCCGCTGTTTTCCGTAGTCTTCATGGTCTGCGACAAGCCCCTTTATGCCAGCTTTCCTTGCGAGTATCGCTAACTCGCGCATGTTGTTGGCGGTGGCATGCCATGCCGCATCGTCGGTCCAGCCGAGCCGCTTCGACGGCGAACGAAAAGACACGATGAACGACTCCTTAAGATGGTCTGTCTCGGCAAAACGCTTCAGGTCAGGCAAGTACGGGTCGAAAACACCTTTTGGCCATTCAAGGCCGCTCACCGTTCCGCGATAAGAGCACTCCTTTCCTTCCGCGTCCTTTATCTTGAGGTATATTCCAACCCCATCGAACGGAGTGCCGGCGAGCTTGTCCGCATTGGCGAGAATCTGTCCCGGCGTTGCCTCCTGAAGCTCCCATCCGAACAGCACGAACTTCTTCTTCACAGGCTCGGCGCGGCAAACCAACGCAGCAGCCAGCAAGGCAGGAAAGAATGCGAAAAACAATCTTTTCATCATACGCCCAAGGTGTGTATCACTTGAATTGGATAATAAAACCGTTTGAGGACCTCAAAAGCGATATAGTGCCGTCCCCGTTCACCTTCGCCGCCAGCTTCGCTATCCGCCTCGCCGCGCCATCCACGCCTACTGTACGATGGACGCTGAACTCTGCAGGATCCACAACCGCACCCGCAGGGAAGGTCATCAGCACCGCCCCATCTGGGATCTCGGTTGCGGAGTAGAACGTCACCGCCGTCTTGAGCGCAGGCGGAATCGTCGTCGTCGCGACGCGAAGGCCGGCAGCTGAGGAAAGCGCATCGTAGTTCACGAGCACTTGCGTCGTACCCTTCGGAAGCGATGTCACCGTTCCGCCAAACCCGCCCGTGAGTTTCAGCGTAAATGGTTCACTGGAATAGTTGTTGGTCGCAATCGTTCCATAGAAGTCAGCGGCATCGGAAAGTTCCAGCGACTGGCCGTTGCTTTCGGCCGGCACTGATGCTGCCGTCAAAATATACAGCGCCGTCGTATCGTCGCCCGTAAGAGCAGAAGACACCACGGCTTTCTGCCCGTCGGAATTGAGCCAAAGTGCCAAGGACGATCCGGCCTTTACGGAAACCGTCCCGGCGAGCGTCTGCAAATAGCGCGCGACGTTGAACATGACCGTCCCTCCGTCCGCGACAAGGTTGGCGATATTGATCGTAGAGTCACTTAGAGGCCAGACATCGCCGCATTTTGTCATCAACAGCCCTCCGGACTCAAGGGTGAGCGACCGTCCGCCAAAGGTGTGGGTTCCGCCGGCTGGCGGCGTGCGAAGAGTCGCGCCGCTCTGGACGACAAAATCAAGACTCGCCATGTCGCTCACGGCGTTAGTCGAGGTCGCATCGCGCAACGTAGCCCATCCTATTCCCGCTGCGTCCTCCGGGATGGTGCCCGATTGATTGACATACGTTCCGCCGAACGAGCTGCAGTTGGCGGCGCCGACGTCCACGCCGATCTTGTAGTAGGTCGTCACGACGGGGAAAAGGCGCACCGTGCCGTCCAGGTCGTCAACGGCCTTTCTGCAGCGAAATTCGGTGGGTGTGCCGTTGACGGCAGTGGCGAACTTCACCGTAAATTCATCTTCGTCGACTGTTGTTCCGGCGGGGAACGTCATCAGCACGGTGTCCGCCGAAATTCCGCCTGCGGAGTAGAACACAACCGCAGTCTTCAGCACCTCAGGTATCGTCGTCGTCGCGACGCAGAGCCCCTTCGCCGACGAAAGCCCGTCGTAGTTGACGCGCATACTCGTCATACCACGAGGAAGCGATGTGATCGTTCCGCCAAATCCACCCGTCAGTTTCAGCGTGAACGGCTCATCGGAAGTGCCGCTTTCTGCAATCGTCCCATAGAAGCCGGCAGCGTCGGCAATCTCCAGGACCTGTCCTGCGGATCCAGTCGCTGCGGCCGTCTTGATGTACAAAGTCGTCGTATCGTCACCCGTTATCGTCGAAGATACCACGGCGTTCTGACCGTCACCGTTCAAGTCCACGGTCAACGACGAATTTGCTTCTATCTCGGCAGCTCCGGCAAGCGTCTGCTTTTGCTTTGCGGCATTGAACATCACGCTTCCGCCCGCACCGACAAGTTTCGCGACGGTGATCGTCGAGGCGGCTGGACTGGCCTCCCCGCTTTTTATCATGAGCAAGCCACCCGTTTCAAGGACAAGAGAGCGTCCGGCAAAAGTGTAGGCACCACCCCTCGGATCCGTACGCAACCGGCTTCCGCTTATAACGACAAAATCCGAATTTTCCATGTCTTCTACAGTGACAGTAGATGTTGCGTCGCGCGATGTGGCCCAGCCGATTGCCGTTCCGCCGCCGGAATAGGTGCCGGTGAACGAACTCTCGTTGGCCGCATCCTGCCCGATTTTGTAGTATGTCGTACCGGCATAAGCCGACAATGCGTACAGGTTCATGACTACGCCGACGGCAATAAGCGCCGCACTCCGCAGACTACGCATGTTGAGGAGTAGAGTTCCATAAAGTGCTCTTTCTGTTGTCATGATCATGTTCCTTTCCTGGCTTTGGCGTACCGAGCATTTCTCCTTTGTTTCAGAAGTTTACTAAAATACTTTCATGCGCTCAACTGTAGGAAACTACAGTATTGCGAGAGTTTGGGATATGGTATAATTGCGGTCAAAACGTGTTGAGAATTTACATAACCGCCGTCATTGCAATTGCCGTCGCGCACTTTGTCCGCGCCGAAGATCGCGTCGTGCGCACGATACCGGAGGCTCTGGGTCTTGGGCAGGCAGACTTCACCACGCCCGTACGATTCGAACTGCGCGGGCAGCTGCTCTCCACGCTCAACGGATCAAACTTCATCATTGAGGACAACAACCGCCAGATCAAGCTCACCTTCCCGGCAGACCGGCACATCGAAACATCAGGAGAAATCAAGATTGGAGACATCGTTCTGGTACGCGGCCATACGATGCTGCTGCGTGGATTCTTCAACTGCTTCATGGTTGAATCCGCAATCACAACAGGGCATCGCAACCTGCCGTCTCCAATACGCACAACGATAGGCGAAATACTGGACGGGCAACACGACCTTAAACTTGTCAATGTTTGTGGCGAAGTAACTGCCGTGTTCAAGGACGACATCACCTCGGAATGGCAATATTGCATAATGCGCGATGGAGACAAGGTCATATATCTCGCCGTCCTCGACGAGTCCGAGAATCCGAGATGGACGAAGCGAATCGTCGGCGCGACAGTCGAAGCAGCGGGGCTGTGCGGATATTCACTCTTCGGCTTGAGGAAATTCATCCGCCCCGGGGTGTGCGCCGAGTCGCCGGACGCGATCCGCATCGTCAAAGAAGCGCCGGATCCGTTCGAAGTACCAGAACTGGAGAATCCACAGTCCATGTCAATAGACGACGTGATGAGGCTCGGACGGCGAAAAGTCCGAGGCCGCGTCATTGCGTCTTGGTCCGGGAATCGCATTCTTGCAAGAACAGCCGAAGGACGCATCGTCAGGGCGGATCTCTCGCAGGAAAGCACCCGTCCTGAACCTGGCGACGAAGTTTGCGTGGCAGGCGCGGTGACGACCGACTTCTTCCGCCTCAACCTCGAGGACGCAGTCGTGCGTAGACTGCCGCCCGGAACGATTCCCAAGACGGAAGAGTCCGTCGTCGAGGAGAACAGATTTCTTGCAGACATTGTGCTGCTTAAGAACAAAGTACATTATCTTGGCAAGACCGTGCGTACAACAGGCATTGTAAACAGGATCTTTCAGACTGGCGATTCCGAGATGCGATTCGACATTGACACAGCAAGAACGCGCATGACAGTAGAGGCAAACCCAATGCGCATTCCCGTTGACGCGATTTCGCAGGGATGCAAAATACAGGTTGTCGGAACATTCGTAACCGAGGGCGACAATTGGCGCCTCAACGCCCCCTTCCCGCGCATCAGAGAATGGTCGCTCGTCGTCAACGATCCAAGCGGCATAGCCGTTTTGGAGCGTCCGCCATGGTGGAGCGCCAGGAGGCTCGTCGTTCTCGTATCCGTTCTTTTCGCGGTGCTCGTTGCAAGCTTCGTCTGGATATACGCGCTACGGCTTCTCGCGAACCGCAGGGGACGCGCCCTCTTCAAGGAGCAGATCGCACGCGCCGACGCGCAGCTGCGTGTAGAGGAACGCACTCGTCTCGCCACCGAGCTTCACGACTCGCTTTCGCAAAACCTGTCCGGAATCGCCTGCCAGATCAATGTGGCGAAGCTTACCGCAGGCGACGACGAGACGAGAAAGCTTCTCACGACCGCCGAACGAATGCTTCAGTCAAGTCGGACCGAACTGACGCGCTGCATCGGAGACCTTCGGTGCGATACGCTCGAAGACCCGGACTTCAGCGCGGCGATCTCGAAGAATCTCGACATGCTCGCCCTTCCCGCCGACATACGCGTACGCCTTGACATTCCAAGGCACAAGATCAGCGACTCAACAGCGCACTCAATCCTCTGCATCGTCCGCGAACTCGTCACAAACGCCGTGCGGCACGGCAAGGCGACGACCGTCGAAGTGTCCGGCGACATGGACGAACACAACCTGTCGTTCTCCGTCATAGACGATGGATGCGGATTCGACATCGCAGGCAGCCCAGGCGTAAACGAAGGCCATTTCGGGCTGGCGGGGATAAGAGACCGCGTCAACAGACTTGGCGGAACATTTGAAATAGACACTGCACCAGGCAGAGGAACGAAAGCGACAATAAACCTGGAACTGACAGAAAGGGCGTAATAATGAAACCTAAAATCAAAATCCTAATAGCCGATGACCATTCGCTCATGCGCGTCGGGCTGAACGCACTGTTTTCGCATCAAGAGGACATGGAAGTCGTCGGCGAGGCCAGCGACGGACTCGAGGCCGTGCGTCTTGCAGAAAAACTGGAACCCGACATCGTGGTCATGGATCTCAAGATGCCAAAGCTGGACGGGGCGGATGCTGCTCGCCTAATCCTGGACGTCACGCCGGATGCCAAGATATTCGTTCTCACATCGTACGGGACGTCAGACGATCTTGTGAGGGCTGTGCAGAACGGCGTAAAAAGCGCAATGATAAAATCGGCACCAATCGAAGACATCGTTGACTCTATCCGCATAGTTCACGCCGGCGGCGAGGCATTTCCACATGAAGTGCGGCAACTTGTCGCGGAAACGCCGCGTCCGACCATCCTGACGGAGCGGCAAGAGGAAATCCTGCATTCCGCGACGCGCGGTCTCACCACCGAAGACATCGCCAAGCAGCTTAACATTTCGGTCAGCTGCGTGCTGAAGCACTTCTCGACGATCTTCCGCAAGCTCGACGTAGCTAACCGCACCGAAGCAATCGCCGTCGCCTTGCGCAAGCAACTGCTGAAAATATAACCCTGAAAATCCTTACGGACAGATCTCGATCGCCGCCACATATCCATCGAACTTGTCTTTCTTCGGCGGGAAGTAGAGAATTGCGGTTAGAGAACAGCGCTCTGCGTCCAGTGGCGAAGTTAGAATCAGCACCGACGAACACGTCGCCGAATATGTGATTGCCTTTCCTGTGGCGTCGTAGCCTGTCACGAACTTAGCCGAGGCCGTCGCCGTGCCTGACGCAGAGAGCTTGAGCGTAACCGTGTCGCTGTCCGACGGAAGGCCGTCCGCAACGCCCGAAAGGAGGATTGTCTTTTTCGCAAACGACTTCGCCACCGTCTTCCACGGCTCGGTCTTCCACAGGTTCTGCCACGCGGTCCAGGAGAGGGAAGAGGGAAGAGGGAAGAGGGAATAGGGAATAGAATTGCCGTGGACCACTCCGCATAGGCCAGACCCGCCGGGCGACTCTACCTCAGCGGCTGACACCGTCACCTCGTTGGTGATGACTTCCTTGCCCGCCTTGCCGATTACCGTGGCGTGGAAGACAGGACTTCCAACTTCGGACTCCAGACCTTCTACCGCATCGAACGACGCCGCGCTCAGCGTCCACGTCCGTCCGCCCTCGAGGATCTTGCCGCTGATCTTGCCGTTCGCCGCAATCGTCAGCGCAACCGTTCCCTGCTTGTCCGCCGTAGCTTCAGCGGAGGCGGATTCCCCGTTCCCCACCAATCCATTAAACTCCCCCGTCGCCCATTCCGGCAAGGAATCTACACGCATGGTGATTGTCGCCGTCTGCGCCTGCTCGCCCTTCTTCGTAGCCGTGAACGTGACCGTAAAGTCCCCAGCCTTCGTCGGGACGCCGGAAACGACGCCGTTCTTGTAGGAGAGCCCCGAAGGCAGGCCCTTTACCGCAATCTTCCACCCTTCTTCAACCTCGGGCGCGACAAGATCGGGAGCAAGCGACACCCCGACGGAAAGCGGATAGGCATCCATCGACGGATCAAGCCCTGATATCACGTCGCTCTCGCGGTTTGCGACGCGGATTTCGAATCCACCTGTTGACTTCGCCTTGGACTTGTTCTGCGCCGACACCGACACTGCATAGATACCTGGCTGAACTGCCGTGTTGGGAACGTACGCAAAGCACCTGCGGGCAAGATCGACAGTCACACCCTTGGGGAGATTCTTCACCGTCAGCACAGGCAGGGAAAGCGACTCGACGCCAAACTCGAACTGCGAAGGAAACTCCGGATCTATCTCCCATACGGCATCCTCAAAGTAAATTTCGGACTGAGTGTCGTCCTCCGAATTCGCAAAGCTGGCATAAACGGCGCAATCGCCGAAGAAGTCGCCCGGATGGAATGGGAACGACGCACTCGCCGTGCGGTAATCGATGCCGTCCGTTTCCATCATCGAAAAGAAGGGATCGCCGTCGGGGTAGTCCAGCCAACCTGTGAACACGCACTGCTTTGCCGCCTTCGCGGCAATCTTGACGGTCGCTCCTGAAGAATATACGCCAGACCCGGAAACCGTGCCTTTCGTTTCGTCAACACTCTCCACTGAAAGATAGTACGACCCACCGTCCGCGACGTTGAACGCATACTGCGACTTCGCCGTTTTGCCGTCCACATATGTCACCGTTACGGACAGCGTGAATCGTCCTGGCTTGGACGGAGTGCCCTCGAAGCCAATCACGCCTACGCCATCCTCCACCGAAACAACCGCCTTCAAGCCAGCAGGCACGCCGGATACGGCGACCTTCCGCACCTCTGCACCGTCCGACAGCCGTTCCCCGACATCGATGACGACATCGTCGCCTTGGCAGAAGACTCCAGTAATCAAATCATCGAGAGCGGAGAAGTCTATGTTGGCGGCATTAGGCAGTTCATCCTCCCGCGGCAGAACGCCCTGCGAATCTGCAACGGCGAGACGCAACACGCGAACGAATGAATAGCCTCCGGCGTTCTTGGCGGATACCGTTGCGTAGAACACGCCGGTCTTAGTCGGCTTGCCGGACAGAAGACAAGTCTTCGCATTGAATTTGACGCCGGGCGGAAGCCCAGACACAGAGACGGTTGGCAGCGAAACAGTGCCGACAAGCCCGGCGACAAGAGTGGCGCGGCCCGTCCCGCCTATCTCCTCTCCTACGCGGAACTCGGCGTCGAAGCCGTTTTCCGTCACGTCTGGCTCGTACACGTCAAGCCAGTCGTCCTGCACTCGGACGAACCTCGCGCCGAACAAGGTATCTTCATTCCCAGTCACGAGGGGAAGACTCGTCGAAAGAAACGCAAACGGAGTGTCTCCGTCGATGCCTTCCCAACCGGCAAAGACCCATCCCTTTGCAGGAGTCGCCTTGAGCGTGACCTTTGAGCCAACCTTGTAGCTGCCTGCTCCAGAGACCTTGCATCCGGACGACAACGCCTCTTCGTCGATCGCGACAGAAATCGTCGGCCAAGGCAACACCGTAAGAAATGCCGTCGCCGTTTCCGTTTCGAATTTAGACTCCACCTTGACTTTGGCCGTGAACGTCAGCGTGTAGCTGCCTGGCTGGGTCGGCGTTCCTGTTATCGTATTTGCCGCGATCCCCTTCTTCTCGTTCGCCGTCTTGTTGTAGGCAAGCCCCCTCGGCAGCCCAGAAACCGAAAGCGTCTCGCCTGACGCGAAATCGACGGCGCCAGACAAGTCTATCGGCTCGATCTCTTCGCCTGGGACAAACTCGCCGTAGTCGTCTTTCACGTCTATGCGTTCGCTGTGAATGTTCTCCACCACAACCATGAAGCTGGCCGAACCCTTCGCGCCAGACCTGTTGACCGCCGATATCGTCGCCGCATAGCGACCAGGAGACGGACGTTTCGCCGCCGTCTCTGCGTCATAGACAAGATGGTGGCTGCCGATTTCGCCCGGCACTATCGAAACCCCTGCGGGCAATCCACTGCCCTTCAAGACTGGAAGCGACTGGGAGCGAACGGCAAACGCCTCGTCCAGCGTTTCGTCGGCGGAAAACACGAACGTCTCGCCATCCAGGTCCTCAAACCACAGCATGTAGTCGTCCTGCTCCGGGACAAAGCGTCCGTTCAGCTTCATGACATCGGAATTTAAGTCAGCGCTGAAACTAATCGCAGGTTCGCGAAAGTCAACGCCTGCTCCGACATCAGCAATCTCCCCATCGGCGTCGAACCAGCCGGCGAACACAAATCCCCTTGATGGAACCGCTTTCACGGTTGCATCGGCGACGACAGGCATTACTCCGCCACCGGAAACAGTTCCGCTCCCTCCAGGAGACGATGCATCCATCGAGACCTCCAGGAAAACGTTCGGCGTGTCGTACACGCAAGACAAAGTCTCAATCATGACTGCCGAGGCGGCATCTCCCGACATGTCCCTGACGACAAAGCGAACGGTGAAAAGACCAGCCTCGCGCACAATGCCAGTAACGCCCCAGACCTTCTCGTCGTCTTCAGTCCATGTCTCCAGAGAAAGGCCCTTCGGCAATCCCGTGACGGAGGCGATGCTGAATCCGCCACCGTTCCTCCCGATCTCGCATTCGCCGGACTCCAGACGATCCCCGACATTCAGTGCGTCGAGCACGCTGAAGTCCATGCTGTATTCAGACGGATCTGGCGAGACGACAACGACCCGTGCCGTCGCCGTCTCGACACTCCCGTCTGAGAAGCGAACACTTGCCTTGACAACATACGTGCCCGGCGTCTTCGGAGTCCCAAAGACGAGATTCCAAGAATCCCGCCATTCAAGCTCGGCGGGAAGACCTGTTAGTTCCGTCGATACGCGTTCCCCGTTGCATTGGAAGAAATCCTCGAACTCCATGCTGACATACTCTCCAGCCACAAATTCATCCGACTCCTGGGCGGAAAGGCGCTCGCTGGAGACGTCCGACACGGATGAAAGAAGCGTCTGGCTGAAGCGATATCCAGACTCGTTCACGCCTTTGACTACGACAGTGTTGACGCATGGCGTCGTCGGAGTGCCGAGAACGGTCAGCGTCCGCGCATCTAAAGAAAGCCCGGCTGGAAGCCCGGATATGGCAAGCGTCGGAAACGATTCCGACTCTATCGAAAGCGGAATGGCAACCGGCTCTCCGCAGACGAATTCCGCAAGATCGGCTTCGACATCAAAGCTGAGCGTGTCTTCCGCCCACGTTACAAACGTTGCCGTCACAGAGGCGTTGTTTGCAACCTCTATTCCTGACAGTGACGGATTGCGGGCGTCAACCTCCCACTTAGGGTTCTCGCCATCGACAAGCCATCCAGCAAAGGAACATTTCTCCGCGGCGCTCGCCGACATTGACAGCGAGATCTTGCCGTTTGTCAACGCGCTTTCCGACCACGAGACATTCCCCATCCCGATGCTCGACTTGTGCACCTCGACGGTGACGGCAAGCGCGGAGACTGCCGACAGAAACGAAACTGTCGCAACAATTATCGCGATCAGCTTCGTTTTCATGTTATTTTATCTCCTTTGTCATTCAAACAACTTTCCGTTCCAGTTAAGGTCAACGCCGCCTTATTCCTTGCTAATTCTTAAAAAGATTGCGGTTGGCAATCAAAATTTAACGTAAGTTTATCATTTTTCGTCGGCAAAAACAAGCCGACAACATTCAGAAACGACACGGACTTTTCCGTGTGAAGTCCAGAAGCAAATGCAAGTTTCTCTTGCGTTTAGTCCCTGAGAATGTTGTGCGGGATTGAAAGGCATGACATTTCCCGCCATTCCTTCCTAGGAAGGAGACCAGCGTTTACTTCCGGACACGACGGTCATTCTATCCTCTGCCTTACGGTTTCGGCTTGGTCGATTTCTTGCGGCGAGCGGCGTGTTCGTCAATCTCGCGACGATTCGCCTTTGCCAACTTATCAGCGCAATCATCCCCGATGTCGAGCTCCTTCTCAACCTTGACAGTGTCGTTTGTCGATTCTTGCCTACAACATGCGACTCCCACGTTGAACAATTCGTAGTTATATGCGATATTTACTTCAATCTGAGGCGGGTTGACAAGAATCGCCCTCCCGTCACGAATGACATAGCCGCCCTCAAGAAGATGAACAATAATTTTCTGCTCATCAGCAAGGTCAAAACAGATGTTGGTCCGTACACGATCAATTACCAAGAAGCTCCCAAATTCATTTCGCCACTCGCCAACGTCCACAAGCTCAATCTCCGGGGGCTCAACATCCAGCCATCCCGCAATTTCGTCGATTACACTCTTGGCTTCACGAAGAAGCGTGTCGGCGGTCGCATCATCAGGAAGGACTCTTTTCAGCTCAACGTTTCGCAGACGATGCGGCATCTTTTGCACGTCCGACCGTCTTGACTGGTCCATCTCATCAAAATCAAATCTAGCATCCGTACATCCCAGAATCGGCTTGTCAAGCTTTACATCGACACCATAACGCATAGCCCCGAGCGGGAATCTGTTCGTGTCGGCGAGAACCTCATCCATAATTCCAAGCACACTTCGAATATGGACATGTTCGCATTTGCAATGCTGGTAGATGCTTCCACCCTCACTCATGGCAGAATCGCCAACCTCCACCGTCCTGTGTACGCAGCCGCATATCGCACCCGCCGCAATACCAATGATTCCTAGAATTGTTTTTGTGTAGTTCATGGTCTTTCCTTTCTTAAGTTGTGTCTCCTTACATCTGTTACTGTCATCCAAAGCCACGTTTCTTACAAAATTTCTTCGCCCTTATTCTTTTTGTAACCTGATTAGCTTGTCGCTCTTCTTGTCGGAATCTTTACTGCGGATTGCACATCGAAATTCTTTGCCGATTTTATCGGCAACAACGCGTTTGCCGTCGGCCTCAAGGCAGAAGCCCCCGCGTCCATCGCCCTCAAAAACCAAGGAAATCGAGTCGTAAGACGTCACGCCCAATACCATCATTACCTCCGCGTATGCATCCTTGCAGCACTCACATCCATCTGCAACGGTTTCAAGGATCTTGGACATCCGTTCTAACTTTTCAGGTTGTACATCCTTGCACCCGCTACCTTTCAAATCTATCTCGCCCTTGTCGTTCAGGGCAAAGAATCCATTGCAACGCGCCACCTTGTTGCTATCAGCAAGAATCGCTGCTTCAGATCCGAAAAGGAACTTTGTGTCGATAGTCGCCCAATGCACGACATTCGTGCCAACAACCTTGACTCCGCCAGCCACACAGGAGCCGTCCGCCATCAACAATGTCATTACGCGAGTTGCCGCGCTTAGTCGCCTGTCCGCCTCAATCACGGAATTTGTCAAAGCCAGATTCTGCGCTTGGCACATGCGGCATGTCCCCTTCTTCATCCACTCGGCCGTCGGAGTAATCACTTCCACTTCCCCATGAACAGGCACCTCGACAACTTCGCCATTCAGCACCTTGCGAACGTTCTCCGCCGAAATCTTCACCGTTGCCTCGCCCGGCACGCACCCAGACAAGACAGCCCCAAGAACTCCAATCATAATCTGCTTCATATTTGACTTCACCCCACACTTCCATACTTTCATACGTTACTGTCGCCCCTCGTTCTGTTTCTTACAACCCTTCGCCATTGTTATGTGCATGGCTCACATGAAACAGCGCACTATTTGTACGCATTTATATGTCGGCAACCCTCGTCAATGCTCAACCGTGACGCTTATGCTTATCTATTCCCGCGAACCGCAGAGACAATCTTAACCACCTCATCAACAATAGAATTTATTAAATTGCCCGACCAACTCAGTTGCATTTTCTTTTCCATCCGTTTAAACCCATCGTCTCTTCGTGAGAATCCATGAAGCGGCGATCCCTTTGAAGATTGCTCCACCATCCTACCTACTATCTCGTCTCGTTCACTGGTTTCATCTTCAGTCCCCTTCGTCATCTTATAAAGTGAATTGCGATATTTTCGCCTGAGCAGGGAAAACACGACTTCGTGGCCATCATCACTCGGATAGATATCAATAGCAAATATTTCTTTGCGACCATTACATTCCACATTGATATTTATACACACATAATTATTCCCTGTGAGGTATTCTCGGTCACAGGTTACTTTTGAGTGTGTCGCTATAAGCGGATGCACCACACCCTTTAGTATTTCTCCTTTCAATCGCTCAACGGTTTCCAGCCATAATTGTATCGGCTCTACAATTCCGAAGTTCTTCGCAGGCTGCTTCATTTATATCTCCTTTGCTACTCCAACTCCGACATAAACCCTGCAAAATCGGTTGGAAATTTAAACAACTCAACGCACGACTCATCTAGCAAACTGACTTTCAGTATAAAGTCGTAATATTCAAATTTCTCATCAGAATGCAACCACTGACCCTTTCGTGCAAGCATCCACTTCTCTGACTTGAATTTTTCAGAAGCCAAGTTCAACAATGCCGCCGGCGTTTCGAGTGGAGAAACTATTTCCAACGAAATGCGACTTGAGTCGCCCTTACGACTTTGGTCTGGATACCGGAGATTTACACATGCCGAATCCCCTTTAGCGAGTGATATCCCCTTGGTTTTATCATCTATGAAATCTCCCTGTTTGGACTTAAAAACAATATATTTTTTGTTAGCCGTCTCATCCACTGCAAATTTAACTTCCAACCTTTCTGGATCCTTTTTAGGAGGATCCTTTTGCCCATAGTCGAAAATCAACTTCCTCAACTTTTCGTGCACAACAAAATCCAACTGAAATTCAGGCATATAATAAGTGTCTTCGTATGGCTCCGTCCCTTTTTCTTTTTGCTGCATTGAGAACGAGAACCCGTCAATACGCAATGCAAGTTCACATTTCCCCTTCCGTAACTTATCGCAACGTTCCTTGAACTTGTCAAGCCCCTTGGGCGGCACATTTCCCCGTATGACATCATCCGAGTATATGTCGCGAACAATTTCCTCTAGCTTGTCAACATCCTTCCACTTGCAAAGAATACCCTTGCCATCCTTCGCTTTTGGGAAACCTTCCAACACATTCTCCAGCCGTGCCTTATGCCAGTTATATCTATTTGCTTGAGCAACCTTCACTGCTTCGTCTATTTTTACCTGCAACTCTTGACTCTCTTTGACGTTAAGTTCTACAAATAACTCTTTGATGTTACAGACTTTATTTGTAATCTGTACATACTCCTCAGCCGTCAACTTCACCGCGACATTCGATTTTAGAGCATCAACCTCTTCTGCTTTCTTTTTGTTTAATTGCTCACTTAGTTTAACTATATCTTTTTGGGGCTCATCATCGTCATCAGTATAAGGCTCCCATCCGCACGAACCCCCTGCGTGCGCAAGGTAGCTTCTCCATATACGTATCGCCTTTTCGGGAAAATTACCCCGCACCTTTTCCACCTCGCTTTTGGTTGCATCCAAGTGCTTTTTATTCCATTTTTCCTGCAAGTCGCCAAGTTTCCCCTCCGCTTCTGGATCCAACTGCAATCGACTCTCAAAGATCTCACGGATTCTAAGTAATTTAATTGCGTCTACAAATGCTGAATCCTCCGAAGCAGTGCTGCAGGATTTATAAGATTCTTCAATTTCCTTCACCCAACCGTCAATCCATTCTTTTGCAGAGGATGAATACCGTGTTGAAAGAAGTTGGACGAGTGCCTCGGCCGCAGATTTGAAAGCGGATTCTTTGGCATCAAAGCGTTTGCCCCACGCGCTAAAATATTCCATTTTCAGCTTGTCAGCCGCAGCACCTTCAGCTTCAATTTCATTTCTTATTTTGCCAATGTCATATTGCTTGACACCATTTGCTCTTTGCTGCTTGTCACACACATCTTTGAAGTATTCAATCCTACCAAGGCACTCTTGATATGATGGATGATTGGTCTTGAAATTGTTATAAGCAACGACGACAGAGTCCCACGCATTGGACAACACAGACGATTGTTGCCTGTAAAGGCCAAGTTTACCCTCAAGGCTTTTTACATCTTCCGGAGACAATACACTGTTTTCTTTACTTCGTATGCACTCCTCGATATAGCTTATTTGTCCAGCTGGATCATCTGACATTCCTTCTACTTTCTGCGTTATGACGCCAGTGACGGACTTGGATTGATCGATGCCTTTTGACAATCGCGCCTGACGGATTTTCCACCCATCGTTCCTTTCTACTACAGCGGGGTGATCCTTAAGACCATTAACAGCCTCATTGCAAATCTTTAAGCGCTCAGACCAACTGTCATCCGTCGCATCATACTTTCTGCCGAGTTCCGCGTTCAGAGCTTCCAATCGCTCCACTTCTTTTTCGGCATCCGCCCTGATGCTGCCGAAATTATAGCCGCGTCCTCGACCACAGTGCTTCTTGACAACTGGATCCATTTCCCGCGACACCTCTGCGACAAAGAACGGAGCCGACCTTAATTCTCCATTTAAGCTACCTGCCGCACTTCCAATTGCGCGACTACGATTCCCTTGATTAGACGCAAAAACACAATGTTGCCTTTCTTCCAATTCCAAGAGGAACTCGCAATACTTTTTCTTGTCGCTCATGTCCGAAAGCAGCGCGCGTTCATGGTCAATCATATCGCTTTCTGCCGCAAACTTCCTTCGCTCTTGATAGGTAACCTCCAACACACGATTCGACAATGACGGCATCTCATCACAGACCAACTCAAGCGTCAAGTCATCCTCCTTTTCGCAACATACATATAGATTTGAGACTGCCTGTGCAATTCTTGTCTCGAAATCGGCCCTGATTTCCTTAGATCGATTCAAGCACTCCGACTCCAAACTCTCGAACAACTGCTTGTCTGTGAACTTAAACAATCCATCTTTTTTGATGCGATCAAGTTCAACTCTTTTCTCATCAAGATTTGTATTGCTTTGATCATCTCTCTTGTAATATGTTCCACTTCTTCCATCAAAGACCACACTTCGCCAGCGCCGTTGCGCCTCCGAAGTATGGCCCTTATAGGGGAACCCTAACTTACCGAAAAATGGAGCTTTCAGATATTCTTCAAGGCCATCACGCACTTCATACTGAGTACCCACTATATTCATGTAGCGAGAATTATCGGCACTCACACCAATCCAACACCAAAGTCCAAACAATACAGCAAGGCTAGATGCCGCAATCAGCGAAATCTTTCTTATCAGTCGATTACGTACTTTTTTGCGAAGGTAAACCGGAATGTCAAACAACGACACCAACGCCTCTGATGGCGACATGACGCCGCTTGGCATATTCCGCTCTTCACCTACATTGGGCAACCGCCATCTCCCTCCATCTCGAATAAGATCGCATAGAGAATCACACGCGACACAACGGACATACGACCCTGTAGCAGAAGCAAGATCGTCTTCCGTCTTTAATATCTTTTTATGCAGTTTCCGAAGCGAAATCTTTCCATCACGAATCGCCTTCTCAACTTTCGTCACGACGATCAATTTAAGCACATCGTCGCCTGCATCGTTTTTGTTCTTTAGCAGCGACATCATTCTTGAAACGAGTCCGCCATGTTCAACTTTCGTCAGCCACTCGTCTGCCGGAACAATTATCACAACACCGCGATATCGTGGACAGTTCTCGTCAAACTTCTTTTTTGCAGTCTCAATCACTTCCACTGGAGTGTCGCCAGAATCTCCAGATTTACGCCGTTTTGCTTGCTGCTCCTCAAAGGCCCGATTAAATTCTTCATTGCTGTCATAGCTTGCTTCGGTATCGAATACCTCGCCAGGAATGTCTGCCGTAGATATCTCACGCTCAATTCCATTGCTGCTTACACCGAACGTCAATTCGTTGGTATAAACCGTCTTGAATTTCTTTTCCTTGTCCTCGCTGTTGCTTATGTTATTCCATAACGACTCTATTTCTTCGAGAGACTTCTTCTTCTCAGCATCCGACTCGGATGCGACAGGAAACGATATCAAATAACTGGCACCCGAGTCCGTTTGCGCAACCTGACTTCCATACAGACGGGCAAGGAATGTGCTCTTGCCTGAACTCTTGGTACCGACAACGGCAATCAACCATTTTTCTTGATTCATCACTTCACCTCCAAAGTTGTCAAAAGAATCGAACCGCCCTGTTTATCAAAATCGGCAACCCACTTTTCATAAGACTCTGGTGCATATATGACCTCTGAATTTCCAAAGGCATTTATGCACCGTAAAGATAGATCTTCCCGCATCGGCCATTGCCGGGCGAACGCCCTTATCATTGCCTCCCTTTGAACTCTTCTGTCCCCAATGATTGTGTTGGCGGGAGTGTTGTGACTGTTTTTGTTTCTATATGAATCAAGGAACTCTGCAATCCTTTGCGCCCAGTCTTTTATCCCATCACGATTTTCATCAATATAATTACCGACGTTCTTGGCAACGTCTTTCAGCTTATCTTTCGTCTTTTTCTTCACAATCGCCTTGGCCGTCTTTTTCGCGATCCTCTCCGCCGCCTTTTTCGCGCTCTCCTTGGCAACTTCCTTTGTACCTTCTTTCAACGCCTCTTTCCCCGCTGTTCCACCCGGGATAACATCAATCAGACAGCCTACAACATCAATCCCTGCACACAGATATTCTGCCGTAGTGACAGGATAACCTTCTACAAGTTTTATTCCAACATTAAGAACGCCCCCTGCCCAAGGAATCTTCTCGATAAACTTTTTGGCACCACCCTCATCATATTTTGCATCCTCGAGATCGTTCAATTTTGCCCGTCCCCAACGCTCTTCTACCGATGTACCGTAAGTCCAGTCGCTTAGATATGCAATTAACCGCGCACGATGCTTCCCTAGGTAATGCATAAAATCATCATCGGCACTCGGAGCGGATGCCAGAATCATCATCACGATTGGATATTCACCTTCTTTCGATTTAAGCCCAATCTCTTGGCATATATCAACAAGCAATTCAAAGTCTTCTATCAAGCTTCCTTTCCTAATCAACTTGAGTAGCACGCAAAAACTTGTCGGCGGATATTCATTCATATCCCGCATGATAGTGGATGTCATGCGTTCGATTGTTTCAAACCCTCGCCGATCATGCCGATATGCGGACAACAGGCTCATCATCTTGTCGCTTTCGGGCTTTGTCGCAAGCAACAATGACATCCAATCTTCATCCTTTAAATCGGCACGTTTTGGAGAATACGAAAGAATTGCATTCAAATCCGACACTATCTCATCCCATTTTAAGCCACACGCTCTTCGCTCCAATATGGTTTCAAGATGCGCAGTGAGTGTTACGATGCGATTTCTGTTTATCTCAAGATCAGCGATATGATCATCTGTTACAGAAAAAAGGGAAGGCTCCATCATGCATA
>Ga0310696_10001159_pt1 | contig 38791 bp, 30 predicted proteins | sample AusTroGonzalo_MG_4_FD_203885 | JGI IMG/M metagenome (GOLD analysis project Ga0310696, IMG submission 203885) | Bovine rumen microbial communities from tropical cattle in Woodstock, Queensland, Australia - Gonzalo_02 (v2) (version 2) | ecosystem: Host-associated > Mammals > Digestive system >... | reverse complement strand
TCAGGATGGATATGGGAAGAGAACACGGCATGGCCATACTGGTCCTGTTCCTCCTGGGACATTGAGTTCCATTCACCGCCATAATACGTGCTGTACACTTCACCATGCCAGGTGAAAGCGCCGCCGGGGCCCACCTCGGCACGTGCCGTACGGAAAGCTTCGGCAAAGCTCATGGAGTCGTCGACTCCTTCCGCGACTTCGACGCTGTCCGTGGGGACGAAGACAGTCTCTGCTTCCCCAGCCTCTTCCGGCGGAGTGATGACGTTGGAATCATCACCTTTTACAGCTTCCTTGGCTTCGGCTTCCTGGCTGGCGAGAATGCTGGAAAGACCGGCACCACCGAGCACTGCACCGGGAATGGCGCCCATCAGGACACTCTTCCAAGCCGGGACGTTCTCCTTTTCCTTGGACTCATCCTGAGCGGTATCAGCCTTTACTTCAGCTACTTCGGGTGCATCCTTCACCACAGTCTCCTCAGAGAACTGCTCCTGATCCTGGATTGCGGGATTGTTTTTCTGTTTCTCCATAATCATTTTCTTTAAGATTTGTATTTCGTGAATTTTGTTTCCGGGAGCTAAGTTAATGGATATGTCTCTTCATTGCATAACCTTCCCTGGCTTAATACACGAAAGGTATGCTTTTCGTGACAAAACCCATTATTCTTCAAACTTGGCTTTGCAATAAGGGCAGGATCCTGCCTTGAGAATGTTCCTGTATGGCTGGTTCCCGAGGAAATGTCCGCATGCAGGATTGGGGCAGACATACGTATCATTGAACTTGTCAGTCAGCTCCTTCTGCTTATACGGGCCGACCTTCGCACGCTTATGACGCAAGACGAAGAACACGGCCAGGAAGATCAGGCTGATGATATAGAAAACGACCCTGATGAACTTCGGGGCATTCTCAGGAAGAATTGTTCCTACTACGATGGACAACGGGATGATGAAACCGGAGATGGTGGAGTAGTTCTGGAACTTGGCATTCTTTATCTGCATGTCGATCTTTGCCTTCTCGTAGTCTTCATAGACGTTATTGAGATGGGAAATGCTGTATGTCTGCTTGGAATACACGCCTTTCACTATCTCTTCCAGCTTGAGTGGATACTTATCCTTGCCCAGGGTCACTTCGTCACGAAGCTGGACGCCCTTTTTCTTGAGACACTCCACACCGTTGACGGTCATTATATTATGTCCCGAGACGTTGGTGATCGTCATCACAAGGTTGTCGTCGATCTCGAGCTCGCAATGATGGCGGCTGACGGACTGCGGGACGGTTCCCGGATTGCCGAAATAGACAGTGTTACCGTTTTCAGTGATTGCCAGACGATAGCGAAGATTTCCTTGCATCATCCTCTTCTGCTCTTCCGTCAACTCTTCGCGGCCGATTCTGAAACAATGGGGCATGGCTTGGACTTTAGTGGTTAGTTAATAAGTGGTTGGGGTTATTCGCTCTCCGGAGGTACTACACTTTTCAACGATGCTGTCATCACATCACGAAGATTCTTCAAGGCATCGCGCGAAAGGTTCAGCGTATATGAGAAGGTCCGCTGATCGGAGAGGATCAGCTCCTGCCGGAGGATATTGATCTTGTAGACGAACGAGAGATTGATGATGTACCTTTTCCCGATACGGGCCATCACTATGCCCTTTTTCTTGATCAAGCCGCCTACGAGCTGTTCCATCTTCGCCAGGCTCATACAGACCAGGCTCACGATGCCGTTTGAGATCATGATGCGGGTATAGTTACCGTCGGCTTCAAAATAGACAATCCTGGATATGTCTATCCTGAGGAACTCATCCCTGGAGCTCAGATAGAGGAAATCGGCCACCATTTTCTGCTTTGACTATTATCTCGGAGTTAACCTAACAAAGATAATCCAAACAATAATAAAATCAAAGCATTTGATGCCACTAATCATTGACTGCCACAGAATGGATGGGAAGGCCCCTGTGTTCATTCTATGGCAGCTTCCGGCTTATATCCGCGCGTTTTCGTGTCACAGAATGAACGGGAAGACCCCTGTGTTCATTCTATGGCAGCTTCCGGCCTATATCCGCGCGTTTTCGTGTCACAGAATGGATGGGAAGGCCCTGGTGTTCATTCTGTGTCCGCCATATACTCCTACACGTGGTGATCCCGCAGGGCAGGGCCGAAAACGCGATACCCTGCGGGAAAATGCCCGCAGGGTACGGTAAAAAAGGGCCTACCCTGCGGGCAGGATCAGAGGTCGAAGGGGATGTCGCCGTGCATGAAGAGGCAGGCGGAACCGGTGATGAATACGCGGCCGGGGGCGAGGCGGACCCGGAGGGTGCCGCCGCGGCGCGAGAGCTGCCGGGCGGTCAGCCCGGTCCTGCCGAGCCTGCCGGCCCAGAGCGGCGTCAGGTACGTGTGTGCGCTGCCGGTCACAGGATCCTCCGGCACGTCCAGTTTGGGATAGAAGCAGCGCGAAACGAAGTCGTATCGACTATTGGAAGATTCAGCGGCGGCAGTGATGACGAGCCCGCGGCCGTCTACGCGGCGGATCAGGTCGTAGTCCGGCACGAAATCCCGCACGGAAGCCTCCGAAGGTACGACGACGATCATATCGCCTCCATCGCCGTCGTAGTAGGCTTCCAGTGCCTGGCCGCCCGTGGCCGCCAGAATAATATCCGACACGGGTATAGACTTGTACGAGCCTATGGGGAAATCCATAGTATAGGAGCCATCCGCAGAAGCCCGAACAATCAGTTCTCCGCTAAGTGTATGGAAATGCATCTCGGGCACACCCGGATCCACGAAATGATGGATTACGAATGAAGTCGCAAGCGTAGCGTGTCCGCAAAGTTCGACTTCTCCGCCTGGAGTGAACCATTTCAGGTCGTACTCCCCCATCCCGCGATGGACCACAAAGGCCGTCTCGGAATAATTGTTCTCAATGGCGATCTTAAGCATCAAGTCCGCCGGGGGCATGGAAACACACGGAAGAACCGCAGCAGGATTGCCTGCAAACAGTTCTTCCGTGAAAGCGTCGACGATGTATTGTTTCATAGTCAAGTATCTGAGAATAAACCTACTGCTGCATTCTGGACAGGTAGCAGTGGATGGTGTTCTTCATCAGCATGGCGATGGTCATGGGGCCGACGCCGCCGGGGACGGGAGTGATCCAGGAGGCCACGCTCTCGCAGGAGGCGAAGTCGACGTCGCCGCAGAGCTTGCCCTCGGCGTTGCGGTTCATGCCGACGTCGATGACGACAGCGCCCGGCTTGACCATATCGCCGGTGACAAGGCCTGCCTTGCCGACGGCCACGACAAGGATGTCGGCCAGGCGCGTCACGGCACCAAGGTCGGCCGTGCGCGAATGCGCAATGACGACCGTAGCGTTGCGGTCCAGCAGGAGCTTTGCCACGGGCTTGCCGACTATGTTGCTCCGGCCGACCACCACGGCGGTCTTGCCGGAAATGCTCTCTCCTGTGCTGTCGATCAGGCGGATGATTCCCGCAGGCGTGCAAGGCACGATGCAGTCCTTGCCCAGCCAGAGGCCGCTGACATTACCGGGATGGAACCCGTCCACGTCCTTCTCGCGGGAAATCGTGTCGATAACCTTCTCTTCGTCAATATGTTTGGGCAGGGGCAGCTGCACAAGGATGCCGTCCACAGCAGAGTCCTCGTTCAGAGCCACTATCTGCGCAAGCAGCGCTTCTTCCGTCGTGTCAGCAGGCAGCTCGATCAGCCGCGAATCCATCCCGGTATAGGCAGCGGCCTTGACCTTATTGCGCACATAGACCTGGCTCGCAGGGTTCTCCCCCACGATGATGACACACAGGCAGGGCTTGCGGCCATACCTGGCCTCCAGCTCCGCCACCTCGGCGCGAACCTCGTCCTTGACGCTCACGCTCAACGCTTTACCATCTATAATCTTTCCCATAGTATTTCAGTCTTTTGGCTCCGGATATCCCCTTGGGAAATTGTGCCACCCTCGGCATCATAAGAGGGAGGGGCCCAAGCTCGCTTGGGAGGGGTCCTGCGGAGCAGGACATTTCCGGAGGGGATATCCGGAGCCGCAAAAATCAGTCAAATGCCCAGTGGGCGATGTCGGTGCGGTGGAAGAGATTGTCGCAGCGGACCTTGGCAACCTCGCGGTAGACCCGCTCGCGGGCATCCGCGAGGTCCAGGCCGCCGCACACCACCATCAGCACGCGGCCCCCGTTCGTCACGAGCCTGCCTTCCTTGAACGCCGTACCCATATGGTAGATCTTGGCCTCGACTTTCTCCAGACCGCAGATCTCGTATCCCTTCTCGTACTTGCCCGGATAACCGTTCGAGGCCAGCACGACGCCGAGCATCACGCCGTTCTCCCACTCGGGCTCAGCGACCTTGCGGCCGAGCGCCACGCCCTCGAATATCTCATATATATCGCTCTGAAGCTGAGGCAGAACCACCTCGGTCTCAGGGTCTCCGAACCTGGCGTTGAACTCTATCACCTTGATGCCCTGCGGAGTCTTCATCAGGCCTCCGTAAAGCACTCCCGACAAAGGGCAGCCCTCGGCGCACATCGCCTCGGCAGCAGGCTTCATGATGCGCTCCAGCGCGAACTCCCTGTCGTCTTCCGTGATGAAAGGCAGACCGGTGTAAGCGCCCATGCCGCCGGTATTCGGCCCCCTGTCGCCGTCATAGGCCCTCTTGTGGTCCTGCGACAGCGGCATAGGATAGACATTGGGGCCATCCACGAAGCAGAGAAACGAGAACTCGGGACCGGTGAGGAAATCCTCCACCACTACCCTGCCCTTGCCGAAAGCCTCGTCCAGGAGCATCCCCGAGAGCGCCGCGCGGGCCTCTTCGAGGTCCTGCGCTATGACCACGCCCTTGCCGGCGGCCAGGCCGTCGTACTTGAGCACGGCCGGGAACGGCCGCTCCGACACGTAGGCCAGCGCCTCGTCGAAGGACGAGAAGCTGCGGTATGCCGCCGTGGGGATGCCGTACTTCAGCATTATCTCCTTGGCGAACTCCTTGGAGCTCTCGATGCGCGTGGCGGCGCGCGTGTGGCCGAATACCGCGAGGCCCGCCTCGCGGAATGCGTCCACAAGGCCGGCCGCCAGCGCCGACTCCGGCCCCACGACCGTCAGGTCGATGCCGTTCGCGAGCGCGAAGTCCTTCAGGCCCTCGACATCGGTGTCCTTCAGCGGTACGTTCTCGGCCTGAAGGCCTATCCCGGCGTTGCCGGGAGCGCAATAGATCTTCGCCACCTGTGGCGAACGGCTGAGCGCATCGACGATCGCATGCTCGCGGCCGCCGGAACCCACGACGAGTACTTTTTTGTCTGCCATATGGTTATCAGTGTTTGAAATGTCTCACTCCGGTAAAGAGCATGGTGATGCCGAGCTCGTCGGCCTTGGCGATGGCGTCCGCGTCGCGGATGCTGCCGCCGGGCTGCACGATGGCGGTCACGCCGTACTGCGCCGCCAGCGCCACAGTGTCGTCGAACGGCAGGAAGCCGTCGGATGCGAGCACGAGACCTTCGGTAAATCCGGCCGCCTGAGCCTGCTTGAGAGCGATCTCCGCCGAGCCGACGCGGTTCGTCTGTCCGGCTCCGACGCCAATGGTATGACTGTCGCGCACGACTGCTATAGCATTGGATTTCACGTGCTTGACTATCTTCCAGCCGAACTCCAGGTCGGCCATGAGAGCCTCTGAAGGCCTCGCCTTCGTAACGCACATCTCAGGAGTCACGGTCTCGACGGCGGTGTCAAGCTGTTGGGCGAGCAGGCCGCCGGCCACGCCGACGTACTGCATCACGGGCTTGTCGGAAGGGGTCATGTCCACTTCCATCACGCGGAGATTCTTCTTCGAAGCGAGGATCTCCAGAGCCTCGGGGGTATAGGAAGGGGCGATGACGATCTCCAGGAAAATGGGCTTGACGGCCTTGGCGAGCTCGGCGGTGAACTCCCTGTTCACGCCGACGATGCCGCCGTAGATGCTGACCTTGTCAGCCTCGTAGGCGGCCTGCCAGGCCTCCATGATGTCCTTGCCAACGGCGGCGCCGCAAGGATTCATATGCTTGAGAGCCACGCAGAAAGGCTCCCTGAAATCACGCAGCACTGAAAGGGCGGCATTGGCGTCCTGGATGTTGTTGTACGAGAGCTCCTTGCCCTGGATCTGACGGGCGAAAGGCAGCGCATACGAAGACTTGGTGCCTTCCGCATAGAACTTCGCGCTCTGATGGGGATTCTCACCGTAGCGGAGCTCCTGCTTGAGGTCGTACTCGAGGAAGAGCTTCTCGTTCAGGCCCGCCTGCTTGCGCATATAGGTGGCGATGCAGCAGTCGTACTCTGCAGTGTGGGTATATGCCTTGGCAGAAAGCTTCAGACGGGTTTGGAGGGTAGTATTGCCATTCTCGCGGATCTCGGCGAGGACGGTGTCATAGTCTGCGGGATCGCAGACGATGGACACGTCGCGCCAGTTCTTGGCGGCGCTGCGCACCATCGACGGGCCGCCGATGTCGATGTTCTCGATGGCATCCTCGAGGGTGACTCCCTCCTTGGCAATGGTCTGGCGGAACGGGTAGAGGTTCACGCAGACAAGCTCGATGGTATCGATGCCGTTCTCTTTCAAAGTCTCCATGTGTTCAGGCACGTCGCGGCGTGCGAGGATGCCGCCGTGCACCTTCGGGTGCAATGTCTTCACGCGGCCGTCGCAGATCTCCGGGAATCCGGTGACTTCGCTGATGCCGATGGTCCTGACACCCTTGCTTTCCAACAATTTCTGAGTACCGCCCGTGGCAATGATTTCCCAGCCAAGGTCCACGAGGCCTTGGACGAACTCCACGAGTCCGGTCTTGTCGCTTACACTAACTAACGCTCTCATTACTATTTGCTTATCAATTTGTTTATGGTCTCAATGTAAAGTGCGTGCTCTATCTTCCGGCCGATCCGGTGCACTTCCTCCGGGTCGTTTCCGTCATATTCGAAGGCCCTCTGGGCGATGATCTTGCCGCCGTCCAGCACCGCGTCCACATAGTGGATGGTGATGCCGTAGACCTTGACTCCGTAAGCCACGGCCTGCTCGACAGCGTGTGCGCCTCGGAAGGCCGGCAGGAGCGACGGGTGGATGTTGATGATGCGGCCGCCGTAGGCGCTCAGCAGCACGTCCCCGACTATCCTCATATATCCCGCGAGGCACACGAGGTCGATCTTCTCTCTGTCGAGCAGCTCGACGATCTCCTTCTCATACGCCGCCTTGCCACCGGCATAGGATTTAGGCGCGAACACGAAGGTCGGAACGCCGTAGCGCTCGGCCTTGGCGATGACCGCCGCGCCTGGCACGTCGCATATCATCACGGCCACGCGCGCTTTGATTACGCCCTCGGCGCAGGCCTTCGCGATGGCCTCGAAATTGGTGCCAGTCCCACTGGCAAATACCGCTAAATTCTTCATAACGAAATGCTTTCTGCGCCGGGAGGATGGGGGTGGAAAAACCGTGGCCGCCCGTGGCCACGTGAACGGGAGGGGCCCAACCGTCAGGTTGGGAGGGATGGAGCGAAGCGGAAGTTTTTCGGCCCCCATCCTCCCGGCGCGAAAATACTATTGTATGACGACTCCGGGGGTGTCGGTGACGCGGCCGATGACGGAAGCGCGCTCGCCGTACGACTCGAGGATGGCGACAGCCTTGTCGGCCTCGGACGGATCGAGCACCGCCACCATGCCGATACCCATATTGAAGATGTTGAACATCTCGCGGTGCGGCACCCCGCCCCACTTCTCCAGCAGACGGAAGATCGGCAGGATCTCCCAGCTGCCCTCGCGGACCTCGATGCCCTGCCCCTCGCGGAGCACGCGCGGAATATTCTCGTCGAAACCGCCTCCGGTGATATGGCAGATGCCGTGCACGTCGCACTGACGGATCACGTCGAGCATCTGCTTCACGTAGATCTTCGTAGGGGTCAGCAGCACGTCGCCGAGCAGGCGCCCGCCGAACTCGTCGATCGAGTCGAAATAGCTCAGGCGAGCTTCCGTAACTATCTTGCGCACAAGGCTGAAGCCGTTGGAATGCACTCCGCTCGATGCCACGCCCACCAGCACGTCGCCGACCTTGACCTTCGTCCCGTCGATCAGCTTGGACTTCTCCACCACGCCGGTGGTATAGCCCGCGATGTCATACTCGTCGTTGGAATACATGCCCGGCATCTCGGCGGTCTCGCCTCCGACAAGGGCGCAGCCAGCCTGGCGGCAGCCCTCGGCCACGCCGGCCACGATGGCCTCGACCTTCTCAGGCACATTGTGGCCGAGGGCCACATAGTCCAGGAAGATGAGCGGCTCGGCGCCCTGGGCCAGCACGTCGTTGACGCACATGGCCACGGCGTCGATGCCTATCGTGTCGTGCTTGTCCATCGCGAAAGCGATCTTGAGCTTGGTGCCGACACCGTCCGTGCCGCTCACCAGCACCGGCTCACGGATGCCCAGAGCCGAGAGGTCGAACATGCCGCCGAAGGAGCCTATATTGCCCATGGAGCCGGTCCGGGCAGTGGATGCCACATGTTGTTTGATCCTGCGGACCACTTCGTATCCCGCTTCGAGATTGACGCCCGCGTCTTCGTAAGTCTTTGCCATATAATCTATTCGTTATTGTCTGAATCGTCGTAAAGAAGGGTGGGATACTCCCCGGTGAAGCAGGCCTGGCACGGGTCGGCGCAGCCGAAGGCCGATGCACGCGTGGACTCGGGGCTCAGGTAGCCGAGCGAGTCGGCGCCGATGGCGTCGCGCGCCTCCTCGAGAGTACGGTGCGAACACAGGAGCTCCTCGGGAGTGGAAGTGTCGACACCGTAGTGGCAGGTGAAACGCATCATAGGGCTGGCGATACGCACGTGCACCTCGGTGGCGCCCGCCTCGCGAAGGAGACGGACGATCTTGAGCGAAGTGGTGCCGCGGACGATCGAGTCGTCCACCAGCACGATGCGCTTGCCCTTCACGATGCTGTGCACGGGAGAAAGCTTCATCTTCACCCCCAGTTCGCGGATGGACTGCACGGGCTCGATGAAGGTACGGCCCACATATTTATGCTTGACGAGTCCCATCTCGTAGGGGATGCCGCTCTCCTCGGCGTAGCCCATGGCGGCGCTGAGGCTCGACTCCGGCACGCCGACCACTATGTCGGCGTCGGCCGGGCACTCGCGGTACAGCCGCCGCCCCGCTTCCTTGCGGTATGCGTGGACGTTGCAGCCGTCGATGTCGCTGTCGGGACGGGCGAAGTAGATGTACTCCATTCCGCACATCCTGTGGCGGAAGAACCGCGAATAAATGGTGCTGCGAACGCCCTTGTCGTCCAGGCAGACAATCTCGCCGGGGCGGATGTCGCGGATGAACGTCGCACCCATGATCTCGAAGGCGCAGGACTCGCTGCTCACCACATAGCCGTCACCTATCTTGCCGAGGCAGAGGGGCTTGATGCCGTACTTGTCGCGGCAGCAATAGATACGGTTCTTCGTCATGATGACGAAAGTGAAGCCGCCTTCCATCATGTTCAGGGCCTTGACTATATTGCCAATGCGGTCCTCGTTGGAAGTCTTCTTGATCAGATGGGCCAGGAGCTCGCTGTCGGTATCGGTCTGGAAGATGGTGCCGTGCTTCTCCAGATACTCCTTTATCTGCTTGGAATTCACCAGATTGCCGTCGCTCGCCACGGCGAAGTCGCCCGAGCGGTGGTGGAAGAATACAGGCTGGACGTTGTCCAGTCCGTCCCTGGAAGCATTGGCGTACTTCACGCTGCCGATGCCCAGGCGGCCCTTGAGCTGCTTGATGTCATAGTTGCTGAATACTTCGTTCAGCAGGCCGAGCCCGCGGTAGCGGTAGTTATTTCCTTCCTCGTCGAAGGTGGCTATGCCGCCGCCTTCCTGTCCCCTGTGCTGGAGATTGTGCAGACCGTAATAGAGAAGGGTCGATGCGTCATTGACGCCGTAAACTGCAAGTACTCCCATATTATGCCTCCTTCATTATTGCGTTCAACCTGTCCAGGACCGACCTGTAGGACGCTACCACGTCGCTCAGGTCCAGGCGGAAACGGTCCTTGTCGAGCCTGTTGCCGTCCGCCTCGTCCCAGAGGCGGCAGGTATCCGGGCTGATCTCGTCGGAAATGATGATGTGGCCGTTGTCCGAAGCGCGTCCGAACTCTATCTTGACGTCCACCAGCTCGATGCCGGCCTTGTGGAAGAGCTCGGAGAGGAGGATGTTGACATTGCGTGCGACGCCGAACATGTGGTCGAGCTCGTCATAGGTAACGAGGCCGAGCGCCACGGCGTGATGCTCGTTGATGAGCGGATCGCCGAGGTCGTCGTTGTTGTATCGGAGGTCGACGATGGTGTTGGGCTGCTTGTAGCCGTCGGTGATGCCCAGGCGGGTGGCCAGCGAGCCGCAAACTCGGTTGCGTACGATGATCTCGAGCGGGATGATCTCGATCTTGCGGCAGAGCTGCTCGCGCTCGTCAAGAGTCTCGATGTAGTGAGTCTCCACTCCGTTCCTGTTCAGATAGCCCAGCAGGATGGCCGAGATCTGGTTGTCAAGGGCGCCCTTACCTATGAAACGGGCCCTTTTGATGCTGTTGTAGGCCAAGGTCACATCCTTGTATCGGAATATGACCTTATCAGGATCGTCGGTCGCGAAGACCTGCTTCTCCTTGCCGTTGAAAATCAGTTCGTTTTTTCTCATTTATCTATTTGTGTTTGAAATAGTTCACTGCATTCTCGAAGAGGGGCTGGCGGCAGTTGCCGGCGATGTTGCGGAAGAGGTTGTCCTCGTAGCGCTCGGTGTGGCCCATCTTGCCGAGTATGTGTCCGTCGGGGCTGAGGATGCCCTCGATGTCGTAGTGCGAGCCGTTGGGATTGTCGATGTAGCGGAAGGCTACCTGGCCCTTCGCGAACAGCTCGCGGGCCAGGGAGTCGCTGACGACGAACTTGCCCTCGCCGTGGCTGAACGCGATGGAATGGCGTTCGCCCTTGGAAAGGCCGGCGAGCCAGGGGGAATTGACCGAGGCGACTTCCGTAGTGGCGATGAGCGAGATATGGCGGTTGATGTCGTTGCGGAAGAGGGTCGGCGAGTCGGGTGTGACGCAGCCGAGGCGGCCGTACGGGAGCAGGCCGCTCTTCACCAGGGCCTGGAAGCCGTTGCAGATGCCGAGGATGAGGCCGCCGCGGGCCTGCAGGGCCGCAATGGCGGCTCCGACCTTGGCGTTGTTGATGACGTCGGCGATGAACTTGCCGCTGCCGTCGGGCTCGTCTCCGGAGGAGAATCCGCCGCAGAAGGCCAGGATGTGGCACTCGCCTATCCTCTCGGCAAGCGCATCGATGGATCCGAGGACGTCCTCCGGCGTGAGGTTACGGAAGACGAAAGGACGTACTTCGGCGCCCGCCTCGCGGAAAGACTTCGCGGTGTCGTAGTCGCAGTTAGTGCCGGGGAATACCGGCAGGCAGACGACGGGGGTCTCGACGGGCTCTCCGGGGTATATGAGGTTGGACTTGTCGAAAGGAATCTCGTCCACGGCAGGCACGGGCTCGTCGAAGGCCGGACGGACCTTAGGCGGGTACAGACGGGCGTAGCGCCCGACATAGGCCTGCTCGAGGGTTTCGAGCGACATGGTCTCGCCGTTGATGCGGAATCCGGACTCCGTCACGCCGCCAAGCAGGAAGGCCGCGGGCGAATCAAGCGCACCGACGGTCTCGACCACGACCGAGCCGTAGCCGAGCGAGAAGAGTTCCTTCTCCGGGATGACGACGTCCACTCCGAGGGCATTGCCCATGGACATCTTCACCAGGGCCTCGGCCACGCCGCCATAGCCCAGGGACCAGGCCGAGACGACATTGCCCGCCAGGATCTGCTCGCGCAGGAAGGTCCAGTTGGCGGCAAGTGCCTCAGTATCAGGCATGCGGTTGGCGAGCGGAGTATGCTTGAGAAGGTAGATGCTGTGACCGGCCTGCTTGAACTCAGGGGAAATGACCGTGCGTGCGTCCACCGTGGTGATGCCGAAAGCCACGAGGGTGGGAGGTACGTGGATGCTCTCGAATGTGCCGCTCATCGAGTCCTTGCCGCCGATGGAAGGCAGCCCGAGGGCGGCCTGCATCTTGAGCGCACCGAGCAGGGCTGCCAGGGGCTTGCCCCAGGTGTGCGGATCCTGCGTCATGCGCTCGAAGTACTCCTGATAGGAGAATCTCATCCCGGACCAGTCGGCGCCGGTACACGCGACCTTGGTGCAGGCTTCGATGACTGCGTATGCGGCGCTGTGATAAGGGCTCCAGCGGGCCAGGTCGGGGTTGTAGCCGAAGGCCATCACGCTGGCGGTCTCGGTATGGCCGTCGGCGGGAAGCTTCTGGACGGAAGCCTGGGTCTCGGTGGTCTGGCGGCGTCCTCCGTAAGGCATCAGGACCGTCGAACGGCCGATGGTGGAGTCGAACATCTCCACGAGGCCCTTCTGGCTCGCCACATTGGGCGAAGCCATAACTGAAGCCATGCGCTCCGCAAGGGTCTCCCCTGCAGGCTCGCGCAGGAACGGGTCGCAGTCCTCGACAGCGTTGATGGCTGCCTTGGCGTAATGCTTGGCGCCGGCGCTGTCGATGAACTCGCGGGTGAGGTCGCAGACCTTGACGCCGGAGTTGAACATGCGCATGCGACCGCTCGCAGTGACGTCGGCCACGTGGGTGACTTCGATATTATCGATGGCGCAGAGCGCCTCAAACTTCTCACGGTCAGCGGCTTCGACCACCACGGCCATGCGCTCCTGAGACTCGCTGATGGCGAGCTCGGTGGCGTTCAGGCCGGCGTACTTGGTCGGCACGCGGTCGAGATAGATGTCAAGGCCGGGGGCGAGCTCGCCTATGGCGACGCTGACGCCGCCGGCGCCGAAGTCGTTGGATTTCTTGATGAGACGGGTGACCTCCGGACGGCGGAAAAGCCGCTGGAGCTGGCGCTCTTCCGGAGCATTACCCTTCTGGACCTCGCTGCCACAGGTCTCAAGCGAAGCCTCAGTATGCTCCTTGGACGAGCCGGTGGCGCCGCCGATGCCGTCGCGGCCGGTACGGCCTCCGAGCAGCAGGATCACGTCGCCCGGGGCGGGGCTTTCGCGGCGGACGTTGTCCGCCTTGACAGCGCCCACCACGGCGCCTATTTCCATACGCTTGGCGGTGTAGCCGTCATCGTAGATCTCGCGGACGTGGGTGGTGGCGAGGCCGATCTGGTTGCCGTAGCTGGAATATCCGCCCGCGGCCTTGCGGCTGATCATGCGCTGCGGGAGCTTGCCGGGGATGGTGTCCGCTACCTTGGCGGTAATGTCTCCCGCTCCCGTGACGCGCATGGCCTGATAGACGTAGGCGCGGCCGGAGAGGGGGTCGCGGATGGCGCCACCGAGGCAGGTGGCCGCGCCGCCGAAAGGCTCTATCTCGGTAGGATGGTTGTGGGTTTCGTTCTTGAACTGGAGGAGCCATTTCTCCTGCACGCCGTCCACATCGACATTGACGTAGATGCTGCAGGCATTGTTCTCCTCGCTCTGCTCGAGGTTGTCGAGCTTGCCATGGGCGCGCAGCCAGCGGGCTCCGATAGTAGCGAGCTCCATGAGGCAGAGGCTCTTGTGCTCGCGGCCGAGCTCCTTCCTCATATCGGCGAGCATCTTCAAGGAGTCCTTGAACTCACCCTTCATGAAGGAGTCGTCCACAGTGATCTCCTCTATCACGGAAGTGAAGGTGGTATGGCGGCAGTGGTCGCTCCAGTAGGTGTCGAGGATGCGGAGTTCGGTCTCCGAAGGGTCGCGGCCTTCGGCCGTAAAGTAGCGCACTACCTCACCGAGGTCGTCGTGGCTCATGGCCAGTCCGTGGGACTTGCGGAAGGCGTCCCAGTCATCCTCGGGCATGGCGGTGAAGCCGCTCAGGTCCTCGAGGGGCTTGACGTCGGCCTTCTCGCCCAGGGCGAGGATGCCGAGGTCCTTGGGGCGGCTCTCGACAGGGTTGATGAAATAATGGCGTATGCGGGCGAGGACTTCGTCGGAAGTGTCGTCGTCGAAGACGAGGAGCCTGGAGCTCTTGATCTCCACCTCGGCCGCCGGGTCGATCAGGTGGACGCAGTCCACGGCGGACGATGCGCGCTGGTCGAACTGGCCGGGGATGTACTCCACGGCGATGTATTTCTTGCCGTCCAAGGGGCAGGAGTCGGAGACGGTATCGGTCACCACTTCGCCGAAGACGCTGTAGCGGCACTTCTCCAGGAGCTCGTCGGAGAATCCGAACAGGTCATATACGTTGATGAGTCTCAGGGACTTAAGCTGGAGCGAGAGGTTCTCATTGAACTCCGCGAGCAGGCTGGAAGCCTCCACGCGGAACTGCTCCCTCTTCTCCACGAATATACGGTTGCTCTTCATATCAATTAAAAATGTATGCCCACCGGCGTGCGTACAGGTGGGCATAGCGTTAAATCACAGTATTCAAGACCTTGTCGCTCTGGTGCTTGCGGAACTCCTCCAGTTTCTTGGAGAGGGCGGAGTCGTGAAGCGCGAGGATGGCGACGGCGTAGAGGGCTGCATTCTTGGCCCCGTCGATGGCCATGGTCGCCACGGGTATCCCGGAGGGCATCTGGACTATGGACAGGAGGGAATCGAGGCCGTTCAGGGCCTTGGACTTGACCGGAACCCCGATGACGGGGAGGGTGGTCAGGGCCGCGATCACGCCCGGAAGGTGTGCGGCTCCTCCGGCGCCGGCGATGATGATGTCAAACCCGTTCTCCCGTGCGGAAGAAACATAATCGGCAAGAGGGCCTGGATTGCGATGCGCGCTCAGGACGCGCTTCTCGTATGCAATTCCGAACTCCTCGAGCGTCGTGCAGGCGGGCGACATGACGTCCCAGTCACTCGCGCTGCCCATGATGACGGCTACCTTGCTCATGCAGTAAAGACTATTCTACTAATAAACAAAGCGCAAATTTAACGCGAAACCCTGAACCATGCAAACCTAATCCCGCTTTTTTTCCTGCGAGTTATCAACATAGAGGTGTTGATATGAATTCGGAAAAAATTTGGGAGGATTATGTTTTTAGCGTATCTTTGCACGAATTTAGAACAGTCATGAGCCATTTCTTCATCACGAAAGCGCCCTGCGCATGCGGAACCGAAGCCAAGGACTCGTTATCTGTTTATTATTATTGTCAAGGCAGCCTTCAGGGGTTGTCTTTTTTTTGTGTTCAGACGATATGGTGACGCTACCCGCCTTTGTCGACCTTCACGTGCATTTCCGCGAGCCGGGCCAGACCTGGAAGGAAACCATCCGCAGCGGCAGCATGGCCGCCGCCAGGGGCGGCTACACTCTGGTGTGCGCCATGCCCAACCTCGATCCCGTGCCTGACAGCCCGGAAACACTGGCCCTGGAACAGGCTGCCATCGACAGGGACGCGGTCATCGCCGTTCTCCCCTACTGCTCCATCACTAAGGGACGCAAAGGGCTGGAACTCGTTGATTTCAACGCATTGAAAGACAAATGCATAGCCTTCTCGGACGATGGCAGCGGAGTCCAGAGCAGGGAGATGATGAGGATGGCGATGGAGGCCGCCGCCCGCGAGGATGTGATCCTCGCAGCGCACTGCGAGGACAACAGCCTCCTTAAAGGCGGCTACATCCACGACGGCAGGTATTGCCGCGAGCACGGGCACAGAGGCATCTGCTCCGAGAGCGAATGGGGCCAGATAGCACGCGACCTGGAGCTGGCCGCCGAGACCGGATGCCGCTACCACGTCTGCCACATTTCCACGCGCGAGAGCGTGGAGATCATCCGCCAGGCCAAAAAGAGCGGGGTCAGGGTGACCTGCGAGACCGCCCCCCATTACCTGACGCTCTGCGAAGACGACCTCCAGGAGGACGGACGCTTCAAGATGAATCCGCCTCTTCGCAGCGCTGACGACCGGGATGCCCTGATCGAAGGCCTCGCCGACGGCACCATCGACGTGGTCGCCACGGACCACGCTCCCCATTCGGCCGAAGAGAAGGGCCGCGGGCTGCAGGGCAGCGCTATGGGCATCGTCGGTCTGGAGACCGCTTTCCCGGTGCTCTACACCCGTCTGGTTAAGACCGGGATCATAGGCCTGGACCGTCTCGTGGAAGTCCTGTCCGCCGCACCGCGCCGCATCTTCCGGCTTCCGGAAGCCCCGCAGGACTACGTAGAAGCGGACCTGGACACCCCCTTCGTCATCAACAGCGCGGGGTTCGCCTCTATGGGCAGGGCCACTCCCTTCGAGGGCTGGGAGGTATTCGGAAGGATTTGCAAGACAGTATATCAAGGAAGAACAGTTTACGAAATACATCAATGAAAAGACCGGAAAAGAAACTTGTACTTGAGAGCGGTCAGGAGTTCTACGGCATAGGCTTCGGGGCCGACTGCCGCAGGGTCTGCGAGATCGTTTTCAACACCTCGGTTGTCGGCTACCAGGAGATTATCTCCGACCCTTCATATGCCGAGCAGATCGTGGTCATGACCTATCCGCTGATAGGCAATTACGGCATCACCGACGAGGACTTCGAGTCCAGGACCCCGTTCATCGGCGGCCTGGTGGTCCGCGAATGCTGTGACACGCCCAGCAACTTCCGTTACACCAAGACCCTCGAGGAAGAGCTCGAAGAGCACGGCATCCCCTGCCTGAGCGGCATCGACACCCGCATGCTCACCAAGATCATCCGTGACACAGGCCGCCCGATGGCCGCAATCGTCGAGGCGGAGATGCCGCGCGAGGAGGCCCTCGCGCTCATCGCCGCCACGCGGCGTCCTACGGACCTCGTGCGGCGAGTGAGCTGCAGAAAGCGCTGGGTCACACGCACTTCCGGCCACAAGTACCACGTCGTGGCCGTGGATTTCGGCATCAAGTACAGCATCATAAGGCTCCTGAAGGAGCGCGGATGCAACGTCACGATAGTGCCTTTCAACGCTTCGGCTGAAGACATAATGGCCTTCAACCCCGACGGCATCCTGCTGTCCAACGGCCCGGCTCCCGCCTTCGAGGCACCGGAGGCCTGCAGCCTCTTCGCGGCGCTCAAGGGCCGCCGGCCCATCCTCGGCATAGGCCTCGGAATGGAGGCCGTCGGCCTGGGCTACGGCGCCGCCCTCGCCCCCATGGGCTGCGGCGTCCACGGCGACCATCCTGTGAAAGACCTCGCCACCGGCCGCATCAACATTGCAGTCCTGAACCAGAGCTACCGCTTCGACACGGTGGAAGGCACGGCTCTCACACCTACCCACGTCGCGGTACCCGAAGGCTACATCCTCGGCTTCGAGAACCGCGAGGACAAGGTCATCGGCTTCCAGTTCCACATGGAGTCGGCTCCCGGCCCGCAGGACAACGTCTATCTCTTCGACAGGTTCATTGAAATGATGGAGGAACAGCAAAATGCCTAGAAGAACTGATATAAAGAAAGTTATGGTCATCGGCTCCGGTCCTATCGTGATCGGACAGGCCGCGGAGTTCGACTATGCCGGCACCCAGGCGTGCCTCGCTCTGAAGGAGGAAGGGTATGAGGTCATCCTCGTCAACTCCAACCCCGCCACCATCATGACCGACCCCAACATCGCCGACAAGGTGTATATGGAGCCCCTCACGCTGGAGTATGTCGCCAAGATCATCCGTTACGAGCGCCCGGACGCCCTCGTGCCCGGCCTCGGCGGCCAGACCGGCCTCAACCTCGCCGTGCAGCTCGCGAAGAAAGGCGTGCTGGACGAGTGCGGAGTGGAGATCCTCGGCACATCGTTCCAGAACATCGAGAAGGCCGAGGACCGCGAACTTTTCAAGGAACTCTGCCTCTCGATCGACGAGCCGGTGATCCCTTCCGAGATATGCTACAGCATCGACGAAGGCCTCGCTGCGGCCGAGAAGATAGGCTATCCCGTCATCCTTCGCCCGGCTTTCACCCTGGGCGGAACGGGCGGCGGCTTCGCCTACAACCCTGAGGAAATGGTCGATATGATGCGCAACGCTCTCTACCTTTCCCCCGTTCACGAAGTGCTGGTGGAGAAGAGCATCAAGGGATACAAGGAGATCGAGTTCGAGGTGATGCGCGACGCCAACGACACCGCCATTGCCATCTGCTCGATGGAGAATATCGACCCTGTAGGCATCCACACGGGCGATTCCATGGTCGTGGCTCCAGCCCTCACCCTTACCGACAAGGAGTACCAGATGCTGCGCGACAGCGCCCTGCGACTCATCCGCGCCCTGAACATCGCCGGCGGCTGCAATATCCAATTTGCACTTGACCCGCTTTCGTTCAAGTATTATATCATCGAGGTCAATCCCCGCGTCTCGCGCTCTTCTGCCCTTGCCTCCAAGGCCAGCGGCTTCCCCATCGCCCGCGTCACGGCAAAGATTGCCGTAGGCCTCACCCTGGACGAGATCACCGTGGCCGGCGCCCCCGCGTGCTGCGAGCCGGCCATCGACTACGTCGTGGCCAAGGTCGCCCGCTTCCCCTTCGACAAGTTCAGCGAGGCTTCCAACGAGCTTGGCACGCAGATGAAAGCGACGGGCGAGGTGATGTCCATCGGCCGCACGCTCGAGGAGAGCCTGCTCAAGGCCATGCGCTCCCTGGAGTCCGGCTGCTGCCACATCCACAAGAAGAAGTTCGACGACTGGAGCGAGGAAAAGCTTCTTGAGTACATCAGCAAGCCTACCGACGACCGCATCCACGCCATCGCACAGCTCCTGCGCCTGCGCATCGACCTCTCCCGCATCTACGACCGTACCAAGATCGACATGCTCTTCCTGGAGAAGATATACAATATCATCAGGATGGAGCGTCGCGTGAAGGCGGCCCCGGGCGACGTCGCGATACTGAAGGAAGCCAAGCGAATGGGCTTCGGCGACCAGTTCATCGGCCAGCTATGGGGCTGGACCGAGGCCGACGTCATCCGCCTGCGCTTCAAGGAGAATATCGTTCCGGTGTACAAGATGATCGACTCCTGCTGCGCCGAGCACGAGACCTACGTCCCCTATTTCTACTCCACATACGAGCAGGAGAACGAGTCGATTCCTTCGACCAGGAAGAAGATCCTCGTGCTGGGTTCAGGCCCCATCCGCATCGGCCAGGGCGTGGAGTTCGACTACTCCACCGTCCACGCCATCTGGGCCATCCGAGAGGCGGGCTACGAGGCCATCATCATCAACAACAATCCCGAGACCGTCTCGACCGACTATACCATCTCCGACAAGCTCTACTTCGAGCCACTCACCACGGAGGATGTCATGAACGTCATCCACATGGAGAAACCTGACGGGATCATCGTCACCCTCGGCGGCCAGACGGCCATCAACCTCGCCGGTCCGCTGGCGGAGTTCGACGTGCCGCTCATCGGCACCGGCCTGCAGGCCATCGACAACGCCGAGGACCGCAAGCTCTTCGAGCAGATCATGCGCAAGACCGGCATCCGCCAGCCCAAGGCACACGCCGTGACCAATGTCGAGGACGGCGTGAAGGCCGCCGAGGACATCGGCTATCCCGTCCTTGTGCGCCCGAGTTTCGTCCTCGGCGGCCGTGCCATGATGATCGTAGGCAACGAGGCCACCCTGCGCCACTATCTCCATAACGCGGTGGAAATCAATGAGAAATCCCCCGTGCTCGTGGACAAGTACATCATGGGAAAGGAGACCGAGGTCGATGCCATCTGCGACGGCACCGACGTCTTCATCCCCGCCATCATGGAGCACGTAGAGCGCACCGGCATCCATTCCGGCGACAGCATCAGCGTCTATCCTTCCTTCAGCCTCAGCCAGAAGGTGAAGCAGGAGATCATAGACGACACGGTCAAGCTCGGCCGCGAGATAGGCATCGTGGGCCTGTTCAACATCCAGTTCATCGTGGACAGCAACGACGACGTCTATGTAATCGAGGTCAACCCCCGTTCGTCCCGCACCGTCCCGTTCATTTCCAAGTCCACCGGCATCCCGATGGCCAAGATTGCCACGCGCGTAATGCTCGGACATTCCCTCAAGGAACAGGGTATCAACGAAGTATATTTCCCGGAGAGGAAGAGGCATTTCGTTAAGACTCCTGCCTTCTCCTTCGGAAAGATCAAGGGCATCGACACCTACCTCTCCCCTGAGATGAAGTCCACCGGCGAGGCCATAGGCTACGACGACTCGCTGAACCGCGCGCTCTACAAGTCGCTGCAGGCCTCCGGAATGGACATCAAGTCCTACGGTACCGTCTTCGCGACCATCGCCGACAAGGACAAGGAGGAGGCGCTCCCGCTCATCCGCCGTTTCTACAACCTAGGCTTCAACATCGAAGCCACCAAGGGTACGGCCGCCTTCCTGAGGGAGAACGGCATCCGCACCAGGTGGCTGCGCAAGCTCAGCGAGGGCAGCGACGAGATCTACCAGGCCCTGCGCAAAGGCCACGTGAAATATGTGATCAACACCATCGACCTCAACCAGAAGAGCAGCCACCTCGACGGCTACGAGATCCGCCGTACCGCAGTGGAGAACAACGTAACCATCTTCACGGCCCTGGAGACCGTGCGGGTGCTGCTCGACGTTCTGGAAGAGATCACGCTCGGCATCTCCACCATTGACGAGGAGTACAAATGAAAGAAGTCCGTTTCACCATACTTGACAATCGTCTGATCGCCGCCAATACCTGGAAGATGAAGCTCTCGGGCGACACTTCCGCGATTGTCTGCAGCGGCGAGTTCGTGGAGATAGCCATCGACGGCAAATTCCTTCGCCGGCCCATCTCCGTCCACGACGTCGACTGGGAGACATTGTCCCTGGTCTACAAGGTAGTGGGCGAAGGCACGGCTGCAATGTCCAGGATGCTCCCCGGGGAAAGCCTGAACGCCCTGACGGGGCTGGGAACGGGGTTCAGCATCGATGAGAACCGCTCAAAGTTCCTGCTCCTCGGCGGGGGCGTGGGCACTGCGCCGCTCTACCAGCTGGCCAAGGAGCTCTGCGCCCTGCAGAAGGAGATGACGGTGGTGCTAGGCTTCAACAAGGAGTCGGAGGTGATGCTGGTCGAGGACTTCGAAAGCCTCGGGGCCAAGGTTTATGTGGCCACTATGGACGGTTCGGTCGGCACCAAGGGATTCGTCACGGACGTGGTGAGACTCAGGAACTTAACCTACGACTATTTCTACGCCTGCGGTCCTATGCCCATGCTCAAGGCGGTCTGCGAGACTGTCAAGGGCCGCGGCGAGGTGTCGCTCGAGGAGAGGATGGGATGCGGCGCGGGCTTCTGCTACTGCTGCAGCATCCAGACGGCCAAGGGCCCGCGCCGCGTCTGCAAGGACGGCCCGGTTTTCAAAAAGGAGGATCTGATATGGTAAAGAAGGACTTGTCAGTCGTGCTGTGCGGCAAGCGCCTGCACAACCCGGTGGTTCCCGCCAGCGGCACCTTCGGTTTCGGGCTGGAACTCAAGGACTTGTTCGATCTGAACAAGCTCGGTGGCATCTCCCTGAAGGGTACGACGCTGGAGCCCCGCTACGGCAATCCCACTCCGCGCGTGGCGGAATGCACCGAGGGCATGATCAACTCCGTAGGCCTGCAGAATCCCGGCATCGACACCCTCGTGGAAGAGAAAGTGCCGGCACTGCGCAGGACCTATTCCGGGACGGTGATAGCCAATATCAGCGGATTCTCTCTGGACGAGTACAGGACCTGCTGCATGAAGGCGGACGCCTGCGAAGGCATTGACATCATCGAAGTGAACATTTCCTGCCCTAACGTCCACAATGGCGGCATGGCCTTCGGCACTTCTGCGGAGTCAGCCGCCGCGGTCACCAGGACGGTGAAGTCCGTCTGCCGGAAGCCGGTGTTCATCAAGCTCAGCCCCAACGTAACGGACATCGTGTCGATAGCCCGTGCCTGCGAGGAAGCGGGCGCGGACGGTCTGACACTCATCAACACCATCCTCGGGATGCGCATCGACATAGCCAGGCGTAAGCCCGTGATAGCCAACAAGATGGGAGGCTTCAGCGGCAGGGCCGTTTTCCCAATTGCACTCCGTATGGTCTATCAGGTGGCACACGCCTGCAAGGTCCCGGTGATGGGATGCGGCGGCGTGGCGTCGGCCCGGGACGTCATCGAAATGATGATGGCAGGGGCCACGGCGGTGCAGGTCGGGGCGGAGAATATCCGCAATCCTTTCGCCTGCCCGGAGATCATAGCGGACCTGCCCTCGGTAATGGAAGAATTGGGAATCAACAGATTACAGGATATAATCGGAATAGTATGAACAGGGACGTCATCATAGCCTGCGACTTCAGCGGCAAGGAAGCCACGCTGGATTTCCTCGACAAGTTCTCGTGCTGCGAGCGCAAGCCTTTCGTGAAGATAGGCATGGAGCTGTTCTACAGCGCCGGACCGGACATCGTCCGCGAGGTCAAGGCCCGGGGGCACAAGGTCTTCCTGGACCTCAAGCTCCACGACATACCCAACACCGTGAAGAAGGCGATGAGGGTGCTGTCGGAGCTGGACGTGGACATGACCAATGTGCACGCTGCGGGGACGGTCGCGATGATGAGAGCGGCCGTCGAGGGCCTCACGAGGCCCGACGGCACGCGGCCGCTGCTCATCGCAGTGACGCAGCTCACATCGACCGGTGAAGAGACTATGCAGAAGGAGCTGCTGATAGGCTCCGGGATAAACGAGACGATAGTACACTATGCGCGCAACGCGAAGGAGGCAGGGCTGGACGGCGTGGTCTGCTCGCCGCTGGAGGCCGGGATGGTCAAGGCCGCCTGCGGCAGCCGCTTCCTGGCCGTCACGCCGGGCATCCGCTTCGCGGACGCCGCGGCTGACGACCAGGTGCGCATCACCACCCCGGCCCGGGCGCGCGAGATCGGGTCCGACTACATCGTAGTCGGCCGCCCGATCACCGCAGCCCCCGACCCCGTCGCCGCCTACGAGCGCTGTTTGACGGAGTTCCTCCCCCCGGAGAGTACCACCGCGTGAAACTCTCCCGAAAGGAGAAGGCTACGAAGGCCGTGATATGTAAGTAATTGTAGATTAGCGATTTAAACAAAAACCCTGTATCTTTTTGGTGACAGGATATTTAAATATCTCGTTGATTATTAAGAAGATATACAGCACGCCTCGTGTAGTAAAAAATGGTACTGCTCTACCGGAGGAGGTGCAGCACGTAAGGAGTTGATTACGAGAGAGTTAAGTTAACTACCCCAGGCGATTTGGGATACAGGAAGATGAGTAAACGAATGGTTATTAAGCATTTAGCTGCTGCAGCATAATAACTTGAGAAAGAGAAACTGAGGAAATTATAACAGATATGACAAGGAAGAAAGATATTGCGAAGGAACTGCTGTCGATCGGGGCGGTGTTCCTGAGGCCGGAGGAGCCCTTTACCTGGGCAAGCGGCATCAAGAGCCCGATATACTGCGACAACCGCCTGACCCTTTCCGCACCGCAGGTGCGGGACAAGGTCGAGGCCGGACTGGCGGAGCTCGTCCGCACGCATCACCCTGACTGCGAGATGCTTATGGGCACCTCCACTGCAGGCATCGCCCACGCCGCCATCACCGCAACCATTCTCGGCCTGCCGATGGGTTATGTCCGTGGCGAGGCCAAGAGCCACGGCCGCACGAACCGCATCGAAGGCCGCATGGACCCCGGTACCAAGGTCGTAGTCATCGAGGACCTCATCTCCACCGGCGGCAGCGCCGTCGAGGTAGTCGAGGCGCTGCGCGAGGCCGGCGCTGAAGTCCTCGGCATAGTCAGCATCTTCACATACGGCATGAAGCGCGGCCTCGAGCGCATCGCTGCCGCCGGCACAGTCAACCATTCCCTCTGCGACCTCGACACCCTGGTGGAGACCGCCGCCGAAGAAGGCCGCATTGCCCCGGAATGGAAGGAGCGCATACTTGCATTCCGCGACAACCCCGCAGACGAAAGTTGGATTAAATAATTGACACTCAATATGAAGCACCTCATTGACCCGATGGACCTCTCCAAGCAGGAGACCGACGAAATCATTTCCCTGGCACAGGACATCATCGCCCACCGCGAACGCTACCAGGGCAGCATGTCCCACCGCAAGCTCGCGACGCTCTTCTACGAGCCCAGCACCCGTACCCGACTGAGTTTCACCGCCGCCATGATGGAGCTCGGCGGCAACGTCCTCGGATTCTCCGACGCCAAGAGCAGCTCGGTGAGCAAGGGCGAGACCGTCCAGGACACCGTGCGCGTCGTGGGCTGCTTCGCCGACGTGATCGCCATGCGCCACTACATCGAGGGCGCACAGCTCTACGCCACCGAAGTGTCGCGCGTGCCCATCATCAACGCCGGCGACGGCTCCCACAGCCATCCCACCCAGACGCTCACCGACCTCCTGACCATCCAGCGCGAACTGGGCCACATCGACGGCATCACCATCGGCTTCTGCGGCGACCTCCGCTTCGGCCGCACGGTGCATTCCCTTATCAAGGCCCTGTCCCGCTACAAGGACATCAAGGTCATCCTGATCGCTCCGCAGGAGCTCAAGCTGCCCGACTACATCAAGCGCGACGTCTGCGAGCGCACCGGCATCCCCTACCGCGAGGTCGAGACCATGGAGGAGGTAATGCCCGAACTCGACGTGCTATATATGACCCGCGTCCAGAAGGAGCGCTTCCTCGACGAGGACGAGTTCGACCGCGTAAAGGACAGCTTCGTGCTCGACGCTGCCAGGATGGCCCTGGCCAAGGAAAAGATGGCGGTCCTGCACCCGCTTCCGCGTGTGAATGAGATACTTACCGAAGTGGACGACGACCCGCGCGCAGCCTATTTCCGCCAGGTGGAGAACGGCAAGTTCGTGCGCGAAGCGCTCATCGTCAAGCTCCACGAGTGGAAGGACGACCCCGAGCACGGCATGCCGAGCCACGACTATCCCGTCTATGACGACACGCTCCGCTGCACCAATTCCAAGTGCATCTGCAACAACGAGCGCGCCCCGCACAAGTTCCGCCGCGGCGACGACGGCGTCCTCCGCTGCTGGTATTGCGATTCCAAGGTAAAATAAGTAACTTTGAGTTCCAATCAGAGAACCATGAAGAATCACGAGAGAAAAGTCGGGACCGTGTCCCGCGGCATTCGCTGCCCCATCATCAGGCAGGGCGACGACCTGGCAAAGATAGTGACCGAAAGCGTGCTGGAAGCAGCTGAAGATGAAGGCTTCGCGCTCCGCGACCGCGATGTCGTCTGCGTGACCGAGTCCATCGTCGCGCGCTCGCAGGGCAACTATGCCCACATCAAAGACATCGCTGAGGATGTCCGCGCCAAGACAGGCGGCGGCACCGTCGGCGTGATCTTCCCCATTCTCAGCCGCAACCGCTTCGCCATCTGCCTGCGCGGCATCGCCATGGGCTGCAAGAAGATCATCCTCATGCTCTCCTACCCTTCCGACGAGGTCGGAAATGAGCTCGTGAGCATCGACCGCCTGGACGAGCACGGCATCAACCCTTACTCCGACGTCCTGACGCTCGAGCGCTACCGCGAGCTTTTCGGCGTGAACAAGCACGAATTCACGGGAGTGGACTATGTGGACTATTACGCAGGACTCATCCGTGACTGCGGCGCCGAAGTGGATATCATCTTCGGCAACCGTCCCGGCACCATACTCAACTACACCGACACCGTCATCACCTGCGACATACACACCCGCGCCCGCACCAAGCGCATCCTGCGCGGCTTCGGAGCCCGCGTCGTGCTCGGCCTCGACGACATCCTCAACGCTCCGGTGAACGGCAGCGGATGCAACGAGCGCTACGGTCTGCTCGGCTCGAACAAGGCCACCGAAGAGACGGTCAAGCTCTTCCCGCGCAATTGCCAGCCGCTGGTGCAGGACATCCAGGAGCGCATCCTCCAGGCCACGGGCAAACACGTCGAAGTGATGATCTACGGCGACGGTGCGTTCAAGGACCCGAAGGGCAAGATATGGGAGCTCGCCGACCCCGTGGTGTCCCCCGCCTTCACCGACGGGCTCATCGGCACCCCCAACGAGCTGAAGCTCAAGTATCTGGCCGACAATGACTTCGCCAGCCTCAGCGGCAAGGAGCTCCGCGACGCCATCTCCGGCAGCATCCGCGCCAAGGACGGCAACCTCAAGGGCCAGATGGTCTCGGAAGGGACCACTCCCCGCCAGCTCACCGACCTCATCGGTTCGCTCTGCGACCTGACCAGCGGCTCCGGCGACAAGGGCACGCCCATCGTCCTCGTCCAGGGCTACTTCGACAACTACACAACGGAATAGCATGTCAGGCAGGCCAAAGCCGACAGTGTAGCCCGATTATTGCATATAATGTCCTGAAAAACGATTATCTTTGCGTGTTAGTTTTTTAGGACATGAATAACATTATCAGATTCTTTGCAGCACTGTCGGTGCTGTTTGTCATCACAGCGCTCTCTTCCGCAGCCCAGGAAGTCAGGACCGTCGAGAAGGACGGTACCATAGTCATCAATACCACCGAGATAGGTCAGGATTTCATCGGCCATCACGCCACCACACCGGTCGAGATCAAGGTCGTGAAAGGCAAGATCACCGAAGTCAACGCCCTCGAGAGCGACGAGACCCCGTCATACTATGAGAAGGCCGTCACCATCCTCAAGTCCTTCATCGGATTGACAGTCAAGGAAGCCTCCGAGGCCAAGGTGGATGCCGTGACCGGCAGCACGATGTCCTGCAAAGCCTTGATAGACAATGTCAAGGAAGGGCTGAAATACGTGGACGGAGAGCCGAAGAAATAGCTTTCGACACCTATGGCCGGCAAGAGGAAAAAGAGCCCGAAGAAGCTCCATATCACGGAAGCCGACTTCATGCTGGCCAACCGCCGCGCGGCGCGCCTCGAAGAGATAGCGGAGCATGGACGCCCGGTCTCCTTCCGTCGCGCCGTGCACAAGTCAAAGAAGCTTTACGACCGCAAGAAGCTGAAATCAAAGGATATAAAAGGAGATGACTGATTTCGCAGCCATCGATTTCGAGACGGCCAACGAATGTCCGTCGAGCGTCTGCAGCGTCGGCGTTGTGGTCGTCCGTGACGGCTGCATCGTCGACCGTTTCTACAGCCTCATACATCCCGAACCGGACTACTACCAGTGGTTCTGCCAGCGCGTGCACGGCCTCGGCCCTGCCGACACCTACTACGCGCCGTGCTTCGCCGACGTCTGGGCGCAGGTCGCGCCACGCGTCCAGGATCTGCCCCTCGTGGCGCACAACGCACGTTTCGACGAAGTCTGCCTCAAGGCCGCCTTCCGCGTCTATCAGCTCGACTATCCGGATTACGCTTTCTACGACACTCTCTGGGCTTCGCGCCACCATTTCGGCCGCAGCCTTCCCAACCACCGTCTGGAAACTGTCGCCGCCGCCTGCGGCTACGATCTCAGGAATCACCACCACGCCCTCGCCGACGCCGAAGCCTGCGCCCGCATCGCCCTCAAGCTTTTCAGCAATGATTGAACCTAATGCCCCCTGCTATGCTAAAGATTAGAGTATCAGTGCCTGCGACAATTGTGGCCATCCTTTCTCTTGTCCTCATAGGATGCAGTTCCGGCCATTCAAGACGGGATATGGTCAAGGCATACGACGACGGATGCAAAGCGATGAAAGACTTTGATTATGTCCAGGCAGTTTCATTGTTCGACAAGGCGCGGGTACTTGCGGAAGACTTTGGAGATGTCAAGTATATCGGAGATGCCAACAAACAGTTGGGAGAGATTTACCTCGGTGCATTCTCGCCGGACATCTCCATTTCCTATTTCGACAAGGCATTCGAGTCGTTCTTACAGATAGAAGATACCCTTTCTGCATTTGACGCACTCTACCATAAGGGCCTTGCCCTGTATCAGGGCGGGGACATAGAAGGGAGCCGTGCTGTTTTGGAAGATGTCGACTCGCGATGGCATCCGGAAGGGTCGACGGCATCCGATCTCAAATGTGCGCTTGCCTTGGCATATCTCAGGCTTTCGCCGCCACTTGCCACTAAGGCAGCCGATCTCTTTGACGATGCACGCAACTACAGGGAAATCAACGATATAGAGTACTCGTCTGCTTATGCCTGCGCACTCATGCTGACCGGACAAAAAGAAGAGTCCGAATCCCGGTTCGAGTCCCTGAGGAAGATGGGAGCATCGGAGTTCGAGCCCTATCTATTCTGGAAGGCGCGGGCGGCTGAAGCGGCCGGTGACTACAGTGAAGCCTACAGGCTACTGAAAGCATCGGACGAGAAAGGCCAGTCCTACAAGGAATACAGCAAGTATGTCACTGAAGCCCACACCCGTTTCCTTACAGCGGAAGCTGAGCTTGCCAAAGAGCGGGCAACGAACGGTCGCCTCATAGCTACCATATTGATTATAAGCCTTTTAGCGCTTATCATCGGGCTTGTATATGCGCTTCATATTCGCAAGAAGAAGCATGACGACGAAAAGAACCGACTGAACCTCATACTTGCCACAGTCCAGGACAAAGAAAAGTCAATCTCCAGGAAGTATTTCGAGACCGTAGGGGGTATAATGGAGGAGTACATTTGGGGGCAGAAAAGAGGAGACTCGAAAGAACGTGTCGTATCATACCTGGACAGTTTCGCCGCTGACGTATCGGGAGGCATCAAGCGCAAGGAAAGCTTCGAGTCTGTCGTAGACAGGCATTTCGACGGGATAGTGTCTGATTTCCGCAATGACTTTCCCAACCTCAGGGAGGACAATTACCGTCTCCTCTGCTATTCCGTAGCCGGCTTCGACTCCACGACTATCGCCCTTATCATGGACGCCTCCCTCGAGGCCGTCTATATGCGCAGATCACGCCTCCGTAAGACGATTGCAGCCTCGGACTGCACCCGGAAGGAGACATATCTTAAATTGTTGGATACAGAGTCCATCACTTCACGGGCGGAAGCTTGACAGCCGGCTGCCCCTCGTTCTGATAATACTTGACTGACAATCCGTTGCTACGGACATAAGCGGCTATCGCTTCTGCACGTATAGCCTCCCTTCTGTCTGAATCGGCATGCAATGCAAGGAACTCTTCCAATTTGTCACCGAAGACACGTTGGGCATTCTTCTCGTTTTCCATACTGACAAATTCGAACTGGCTCCAACTATATTTGTCATTGCCCATTTTCCACATATGCAGCTTGCCAGGTTTATTGAAGCCTGTCACCGTCTTCAAGGTGTCACCGGACAGATCATAGTAGAATAGCCAGAAATCTCCCGTGGCCTGAATGTCCTGAATATTGGTATCATCAAGAGCAATGATGTCATAAAGAGGAATGCTTATCTCACTGGGAATGCAGTTATATTCCTTTTCATAGAGTTTGCCGAAAAGGTTGAGTATGCAAGTGTTTATTGCTTCATCATACTTACTGACGGGTGATTCGTCTGTATCATGGCGAACCCTGTTTCCATGTCCGCAAGAACAAACGATTGCCAAGACAAAAATCAAAATGACAGTTCCTGTTGCTTTCATATTTTACAATCTGATTGTTATTGATAAATAGTTCCGACATCTTGCCGGTCGAAGATACGCTATTTTCCATTCAATTAATCGAGTGATTTGACAGTGTTAGGTCACATTGAAGGATAGCACTCAGTGAATTGACGGGTATTGCATTGACTATAAGGTTTTTAATATCTAAATGAGTGCATACGCAAGTGTTAGATGTTATTTCTTCCTCTTTCAGAGCAGGCAGTTTACCTTTGCAGAAAGCACTATCAGACGATGAAAACACTAAAAGCCCTTCTTGTTCTGTCGATGGCCGCAGCAGCGTGCGCCTGCAGCAACGGCGACGTCGAGAAAGAACTGTTCCTGTTCGATGTTTCCGATGTGAAAGATGTGCCCGGAGAGCCCTTTGCTCTTATAGCGGCCGCCACCATCGACCTGCCTGTCGCCGTCGGGATCCTGGACACGATGGTATTCTCATACAAGCCTATGGGAGACGCCAACTACTATGTTTTCCCCCTCAGCGACCCGGACGCCGCTCCACACCTGGCCTGTATGAAAGGCAGGCGCGAAGACGAGCCGATGAATGTCTTCCCCTTCAAGGAGATGTACAGGGAAGACGGGGACTGGAAGACTTATCTGTTCAATCTTGACCGCTCCCGAGTGCTGGAGTGGAATCTCTCCAAAACACTTACCGAGGGCAGGGATATCTTTGACGGAGTATCTTTCTTGAAGCCGGACCACGCCGTTGACATTATTCCCTCCGCATATTTCCACGCTGGTGACGGGCAGATCCTGGTCATCGACGACAACCTCGAAATTGCAGAGGCCGCCGGCATGATGCAAAGCAGGAAGAAGGCTCCGACACTGGACCTGTACGATTTCCAAAGCGGAGAGCTCCTGAGATCGATCGCTCTCTTCAATAACTCCGACATCGCAAGCGACAACTGGCAGTACAATGAAGTGCTGACTCCCAACGTATGCGTCAACCCCGCAGGGACCAAGGCTTTCGTCGGAATGGCCTATCTCCCCGACTACTGCATCATAGACCTTGGATCAGGAAAAGCTACTGGATTCAAACTCAAGGACATACCGCCATTCTCCGAATCCATGAAAAGGTGGTATTTCAAGTCCGCCGTCGCTTCCGGCGACTACATCTATGCTCTTTTCAGCGGGGCTGTCATCAAGGATATGTTCACCCCGCCGGAAGGTAACGATGTCCTGTACATAATCGACTGGTCAGGCAAAATCGTTCATAAATACCTGCTATCAGGACAATATCAGGATATGTGGCACGACGCCTCGACAGGCAGGACTTACCTCATCAATCGAGGGACCGGAGAGCTGGCGACTCTCCCTTGATCCTGCGGGACGGCAGGATGAAGACCGGGAGGAACAGGAGGAGAGCGAGTATGGAGAAGAGCAGGCCGGCTATGGTGCCGATGGCGAATGCAAACCAGAAAACTTCTCTCGGACCGTCGAACAGGAACGGAATCAGTCCAAGAATAGTGGACAGTATCGTAAGCGAGATAGGACGGATCTTGCGCCCGAACGCATGCAGATACGCATGCTCCGGGCTGCAGCCCCGGATCCGGCGATACTCGGAGACCAGGTAGATACCGGCGTTGACCGTGATACCGCAGAGCATCACGAAGGCCGCAAAGCCACCCTTGTCAAAGGTGAAGTTGCTCAACCCGAACACCAGGAACAATCCGACAAACGATATGGGTATCATCATGATGATGGCCAGGGGCTGACGTAAGGAATTGAAATAGACGGCACAGATCACGAAAATGATCGCTATCACCAGCAGGATCAGCCCCGCGAACTTACCTTTTTCCTCATAGAACCAGCCGCTCAGGCTGTCTTCGGCCCGGAAGCCTATCGGCAGCACCTGACCGTTCATATAATTGATGGCATCATCGATGGCCCTGCTCGCGAGGGTATAGGAGCCTATGAAATTGAAGCGGACCGTGATGGCATAGTTCTGATCCTTCTTTCTAATGGGTATGCCGGTCCGTATCTTGGTGATATCGCCCACTTCGGAGAGTTTCATCTTCTGATCCGCCCCGACCTGCACCGCGGAATTGTCTATATGCCAGAGGTCGAGCTCGTCCTTGGCGGACGAGACAAGGCGCACCCGGACATACTTCCCGTCATAAGGGAGAGTGCGGACAGATGAGTCGTACAGCGGCGACTGCAAGGCGGAATAGTACGCGTATGGACTGATACCCAAGGCGTTAAGTGCCTCGAAATCATACTGGAGATTGAACTCGGTGATGGGACTGTCTCCATAGCTGGAGCCCCAAAGCGTCGCCTGGCTCACACGTCTGTTCGTCTCCAGATATGCGATCAGACGCTCGGCATAGGCGGAGAGTTCGTCGAAATTGTACCCGGTCAGAGTGATGCTCTCGCTCCGGTAGTCGGTATTGATATTGTTGTTGAAATAGTTCTCGTCGAGACCGGACACGGTCCAGTTGGCTCCGCCGAAATTGCTGGCCATGGAGATGATGTCGCTCTTGATGCGCAGCGGAAGCCAAGTCCCTTCGAACTCGGGCTTGAACAGAACCTCAATAACTCCGCTGTCATAGGACCGAACAGTGGTCTCAAAGACATCTATTTCATCGAAGTGGGCGAGATAGTTCTCCATGCTGCGCATCACTTCATCGAGCTGCTGGACCGTGCACCCTTCGGGCATACTCGCACGGATATAGAGTGAAGGCCGGGACGGCTCGCGATAGAAATCGGACCGGGACATGGCATCGTAGAACAGTCCGAAGCTGGAGCTCAGAACCTTGTCCACGGCGTGCTTGTTGTCAGCATAGGGGCGCCAGCCCACTATCTTGTTGAGTATCTTCTCGTAACGTTTCAGAGGGGCTTCGTCCTCGCTTCCGAAAGAAGTCGGGATAAGGCAGGTTGGGATACCGAAAAGTGCCACTATCACAAGCACATAGACCCATTTGTGGCGCAGTCCCCGGTCGATATAGCGCCCGTAGGCCGCCCGACGGGCGGCGGCGCGCCGCGGGAGCCCGCGGCGCGAAGGGCGCTCAGACACGGGGATCTGCTCCATCAGCGCAGGGACGAACAGATACGCCACCCCGAGCGATACACACAGATTGATGACTATCACCCAGGTGAAGTCCGTAAGGTTGGCCCTCTCCTCCTCCGGCATCAGCAGTATCACGAGCAGTGCCGCCACGGTGGTCATCACTGCGCAAAGCAGCGACGGGAAGACCTTCCTGTCACGGTTACGTGCATAATGGTCTATCATCACGATGCTATTGTCGATGATGATACCCAGCGACACAGTCACTCCTGCAAGGGTGTAAATGTGTATCTGCAGACCCAGGAAGAAGTATAGGGCTACAGATACCAGAATATTGACAGTCAGCGTGATAGCTATTACGAGCATATACCGCCAGGAGCGCGACATCAGGAAGACGAAGAACAGAAGGATCAGCAGGCACAGCGCCGTCCGGAAATAGATCTTTTGCAGGTCTTCCGCTATATATTCGGAGTAGTCGTAGGCCACTGAGACTCCTATCTCTTCCGGGAATCCTTTCTCCAGCTCACTCACCTTATCCTTTATATCCTTCACCACGCCCAAAAGGTTGGCGTCCGAAGACACTTCCACAGACAATACGAGCACATTGAGGCCGTTTACCCTGTAATACCTGTTCGGTACTGCTTCCTGGAAGCGGAAGGATGCGAGGTCGCCAAGATGGATCACCCTGCCGTTCACCCGTGCCACTGGGATGGACTCCATGCGGCTCTGCTCCGCGCCCGCATCGGCCCCGATGCTGCGCAGGCGCACGGTGAAAGCCTGTCCTTCGCTCTGAGTCATGCCGACTATGCTTTCATCGTAGTATGTCGATATGGCATTGCGTATCTGGCCTGCGGTGATACCCGATGCCGCAGCCCTGTCGGCATCAAAGGTTATGACCCATTCGAACGGAGTCTGTCCATAGAATCCCACGCCGCTCACCCCTTCGATTTTCGAGAGCGGGTAAAGCATCTCCCGCTCCACGAAGTCGGCAATTTCCTGCGACGGAAGGGCGCTGCGCACGATGTATGCGATAGCCGTATGAGTCCTTTCACCGCTGGCATTGAGCGAGATCGAAGGATATGAACAGCCCTCCGGCAGCTTGGAGTAGATGTTGCGTATCAGCGACGCCACCTCGAAGCGCACGGCTTCGAGGTCGGCACGTCGCGACACTTCGAGATCTATGTAGCCGCCGTTTTCATCTGAATATGAGCTGATTCCGGAGCAGGAGCGGATAGTGGAGAGCACTCCTTCCAGCTTGGAAGTAACTTCCGCCTCGACTATGCGGGCCGAAGCTCCGGGATAATTGAAGGACACCGATATCTCCTTGTCAGCTTCCGTCGGAGTATATTGGACCTTGAGCTTCGGGAAACATGCGATGCCCACGACGGCTGCCGCAGCCATGAGCAGCAGCACCGAGAAGGAAGATATGCCCCTTCCCTTCGCCATCAGTTATGCTTGCGATAAATGGCGGAATACACCGTCGGTACATAGAAGAGGCTGACGAGCGTACCGGCTATCATTCCCACTATGACTACCAAAGCCATAGGGTACTGCAGGTCAGCGCCCATATTGCCCCTGGAAAGGAACGGCGCGACAGCCAGGATGGTGGTCAACGAAGTCATTATGATAGCCTTGAGACGGCGATGACCCGCCTCGTGCACGGCAGCTTCCACATCCAGCCCCTCACGCGTGAGACGGTTTATCGTGTCGATCTTGAGGATGGAGTCGTTGACCACGATGCCGGTAATGACGATCAATCCTATCAGCGACATCATATTGATGCTGACTCCCAGCAGCCACAGGAAACCAAGCGAGACAGCAATGTCGATCACCACTTCGGAGAGGATGATGAAGGGCTGGACCATCGACTCGAACTGCGAAGCAAGGATGAGGAACAGCAAGGCCAGGGCTACCAGGAGCACCAGGAACATCTGGCGGAGCATCTCACGGTTGGTGAACCAGGCCCCGGAGAAAGCCACATCGAAGCGCCCGTCGCGGCGGGTGACCTGCTCCACGGCATCCATCGCAGCGGGGACATCGCGAGCGGGAATGTCCAGCGCAATGGGATAATAGTTGCCGTCGTCGCCCGACACGAGCGACTTGAAGTCCTGCTCGAAGGTCTGGCGCATCAGCGCAGAAGCCGGGATGGAAGTCCAAAGATCAGGATTGACGGCATCCCGTACGGAAACGGCCGTTCGTGACAGTATTTGCGCAAGCTCCTCAGAATCAGTGCCCAGCACTACGGGGATGGAGCGCGAGCCCTGGACTATCTCGAAGAGACGGTTGCCGTTCAGGGCATTGCGAAGTACACTGGTGAGGTCACTGAAACTGACGCCATAAAGGGCCATGATCTCCGGGTCGGAGACATACAGGACGTCCCTCTTGAGCGGAATCCCGTCCACCCGGACTCCCGGAAGGGCTTCGCGTACCCGGCCAAGGACCTCCTGCACACCGCCGACCGTCAAGCCTTCGTCGCTGGCAGGCCTCAAGCGGGCGAGCAGCTGCGGCTCGCGTTCGGCGAACACCATGTCGAAGATATTGCCTGAATTGTCCCAGGACGTCAAAGCATCCGGATAGCGCTCGCGGACAAGTGCCGAGAGCCGGGTCTGCACCGCTGCTAGCTCCCTGGCATTGGCACAGCTCACATAGAGCGAAGCCTCGCTCATCGACTGGTCGTCGCTGTGGCTCAGCACGAACTGCTGCACGCCTACCAGAGCAGTAGTATGGAGGCTGCCGTCTGCGGCTGCCTGTTCCAGCGAGATAATACGTGCGCGGTTCTGGTCGAGGGTGATGTGCTCGTTCCAGTCCACTTTCAATATCGCGTCGGTATAGGTGATGGGCGGGAGCTTTTCCTTGCGCATGCCCATGACACACAGGGCAGTAAAAACGGCGCAGAAAAGCGGCAGGGCCCACGCGAGCCATTTGTTCCTGAGACACCACGACACCGTGCGGTCGTACAGGCGCGTCGCTCCGCCGAAGCGTATCTTTTTGAGGAAAGGACTCGGCCGGAATGCCGGAAGTCCCTTATAGACAGCCCAATAATAGACCGGAAGCACTATCACCGTGACCGCATACGAGACCAGGAGGACAGTGGTCACGGCAATGGCCTGGTCGAAGAAAAGCTGTCCGGCCAGACCGTTCAGGAAGATAAGCGGGATGAATACGGCACAGGTGGTAAGGACCGAGCTGAGCATCGCCCCGCGAACCTCTCCGGTGCCCCCGACGACGGCTTCACGAAGGGGCTCTCCCCTATTCCAGCGCGCTGTGATATTGTCGGTGAGTACAATGGTATTGTCCACCATCATACCCACTCCCAGCAGGAGTCCGGAGAGGGATATGATATTGATGGACAGGCCGATAGCATAGAACACGAAGAACGACACCACCAGCGAGACCGGTATCGTAAGGGCTACCAGCAGCGGCGAACGCAGGTCCTTCATGAAGAAAAAGATCACCACTATGTCCAGCAGGATGGCCAGCAGGATGTTGAGCAGGAGATTGCGAATGGAGTAGTCCAGTAGCTCGGTCTGGTCCCTGGACATAGAGAACTCCAGCTGGGGATAATCGGCCCTGAAATGGTCGAGCTGCTCCGCGATGCCCTTCTTTAGGTCTGACATCCTGGCTTCGCTCTGCTTTATCACCGCCAGCACTACGGCGTCCCGTCCGTCACTGCGTGCCAGACCGGTCCGCGCAGCTTCGCGTTCTACTACGGAGGCGACGTCCTTGACCTGGAGCACCCGCTCCCCCACCCTGAAATACACATTCTCGATATCATCGCGGGACGATGCGAAGGACTGGAACTTGACGCTGTAGTGGTACTCACCGTCGCGGATAGTAAGGTTGGACAGGGTGACGTTGGCCTCCGAGACGCTCCGCTCAAACTGGTCCATTGACAGCCCGAGACGGGCTAGGGCTTCCAGGTCGGGGACCACGAGTATCTCCCGGTCAGCCAGGCCGCTGAGGTCCACCATGGCCACCTCGGGCATCTGTTCGATGCGACGGGATATGACGTCCTCGACGAACTCGCTCATTCTCAGGAAGTCCGAGCCTTCCTCGCGAAGCGAGACATTGATGTAGAACGCTGGGATGTCGGTAGCGCTGGCCTTGAAGACCTTAGGACGATCGATGCGCGGCAGGCTCGACATAGCGCGGTCCACCTTCTCATTGACCTCGATATAGTAGTAGTCGATGTCCTGCCCTTCCTCGAAGGAGAGGGTCATCGTAGCGCTTCCGTCCCTGGCTTCGGAGCGTATCTCCTTGAGATGCGCTATCTGCACGAGAGACTGGCGGAGCGGGGCCACGACGGCATCGTTCAGCTCGCGGGCGGAGAGGTCCTGAGCCGACGCCTGTACGGTCACGTAGGGAATGTCCACGTCGGGAATCAGCGACACCGGCAGACGGCCGATGCCGACGAACCCCAGCACCACGAAGACCAGAAGGATCATCGTGACGGAGACGGGACGGTCCAGGAGCTTGTTCAGCATAGGATTACTGCTTCAGGACGACGTGGGAGCCATCCGCGAGATTGAGATTACCGGACACGATCACCTGCTCGCCCTCCTCGAGGCTCGCCCCGCGGTCTGTATTGGCCACGACAGAGAAACTGTCGCTGTTGGCATGGGTAGTATGCACATACACCCAGTCGGCTCGGCCGTTGTTGTATCTGAAAAGCACCTCCAGGCCGTCGCGGATCACCACGGCGCTCTTGGGCACGACAAGCTGAGATGAGAGGTCCTTGTCGACGGTCACTTTCACGTTCATACCATCCAGCAGCCCGGCCCCGCCGGGGATGGTGGCAGTGACGGCTATCTGTCCGTTCCTGTCGACAGTCGGATTGATACCGGAAATGCTTCCCTTAACCGAACGTTCTGAGCCATAGGGAGTTACGCTTACGCTCTGCCCCCTCTCCAGGAAGCCGTACTCCGACTCCAAGGCCGAGAAGGTCACGTCGTATGTCCCGTCAGCGATCAGGGTGCAGAAGGGGTCGGAGCCAGTGCGGTCCCATTTCTTCAGCTGCAAGTCCGCGACCTTGCCGGCGAAGGGTGCGCGCAGGACGGTGCCGTCAAGCGCGCGCTGAGCCTTGGCGAAGCTGTTGCGCGCCGCGCTGTAGCCGGAGCGGATGCCCGCGAGGTCGCGGACGTCCGATGGGACGGAGGCCGTGTCGGCTACGGAGTAGCCCAGGCCGGCGAGCACGTCCAGATACTCGAGTCTGGTGCGCTCGAGCTCGATGCGGGCGCTCTCCAGTGCAGCGGTCTGCTCCGTGGCGTCCAGTCTGGCTATCACGGCGCCTCGTCCGACCGAAGAACCGTTCCGTACAGCGATCTCCACTATCTGGCCGCTCTCGCGGAAGTAGAGCGCGCTGCGCTGTGCCGCCGACAGTTTGCCGTTGGCCACAAGCTGCATGTGGAAGGTCTCCCGCCGGAGGGTGATCACCTCCACCTCGTTGACTTCGGGAGAATAGGTCAGCTTGGACTCGTCTTCCATTCCCGCTCCCTGCCTCGACTTGCAGGCGACCAGGCTCAGGACGGCCATTGCCGCCAAGACTATCTTTCCAGTATCCATATCATTGCGTCATTTCTTCGTAATCTTCCGACAGGTCATCGCCCGCGATGAAATCGTAGAGCGTAAGCTTGCGGAGGGTATAATAATAGTTCCAGAAGCTGGCGATGTCGCGGACATATTTGCGTACAGCATCGTCGCTCTCGGTACGGGCGGTATTGAGGTCCGTAACTGTAGCAGTGCCACTGCGGAACTTCTCCATGACCAGTTCGTAGCGCTCCTGTGCGATGGCTGCAGCCCTGCGGGACACATCGCACAGCTGGCGCTGGTTGTTGAACTGGCCCACTGCCGTGAAAAGGCTGATGCGCATGTCGTTCTCGGCCTGCTCCACCTGTGCTCGGACCACTTCAGCAGCAGCCTCGGCCTTCTTTACACGGCCCTTGCCTTCGCCCCAGTCCAGGATGGGCACCTGGAATGTCAGGCCCACCACTTCCTGGTTGAGCAGGCCGCGGTAGAGCTCGTTGAACTCCGGGGCGGTCTTCGACAGGCCGAATCGCGCGTTGAGCTGCATAGTGATGCCACGCTGAGCGTTCGCACGCGCGACTTCAGCTTCGGCATTGAGTATGTCGATATCGTTCGAGAGGCTGAAGGAATTGTTCTCTGAAGACTTCCGGAGCACGAAGTCGTAGTCCATCACCACTGGCGGGAGATCCTCCTCCAGCACGGTCTGGATCTCGACGGTTTCGTCCAGGCCGAGGAGCGAATTGAGCTGCATGCGGGCTTCGCGAAGGGCGACGTAGTTCTCGTTGATGGAGATGCTGTCGGAGAGCATACGCAGCTCGAGCTGCAGATACTCGT